>Ga0070697_100000892_pt1 | contig 22444 bp, 24 predicted proteins | sample KBSK1501metaG_FD_65475 | JGI IMG/M metagenome (GOLD analysis project Ga0070697, IMG submission 65475) | Corn, switchgrass and miscanthus rhizosphere microbial communities from Kellogg Biological Station, Michigan, USA - KBS K1-50-1 metaG | ecosystem: Host-associated > Plants > Roots >... | reverse complement strand
CGTCGCTACCACGCAGTACGATGCCTCCGAGGGCAGTGGCGAGCGCTTCTGCGCAGTCGCAACCGACGGTCGCCGTCAACCGAAGCCCCGCTCTATCGGGAATCACGACTTGCCACGATCACGGCGCCGACGTTCTTCGCCGAGGAGAGCGCTCCGGGCTTCCAGACTTCCATCGCAACCTTCTCGATCTCGCTGAACTCCGAGAGGATCATGCGATACAGATGGGCAGCAAGCGTCTCGATCAACTGAAAACTCGATTTTTCGCACTCAGCGATCACCCGCTTGGCGACGATCCTATAGTCGATGCTGTCCCGGATCGCATCCGACCCTGCCACCTTGCCGAAGTCGACTTTGAGCTTGAGATTGATCACGATGCGCTGCTTCGTCGCCCGTTCGCGCTCGGTCACTCCGATGGTGCACTCAACCTCGAGGCCTTCGACACAGAGCCACCCCCCGGGTTCCAATGTCATGCCGTTTCCGAGAAAAGCCGCGAGTCGAGGAGCTGAGTTTCCTTCAGGCCGGCGATCGGGGCGAATGCCGCCGGCCATTGCTCGAACGCCTCAGTCGGGGCGCAGCCGACGAGCTCGTATTCGCGTATGACGGCACCAAGGCGTCTTGCCTCAGTCTCGATGTGTTCGCAGACCATCCGAGGGGACGTGAGCCGATAGTCGAGCAGGTTCATGGACACCTGCGCCAGCCCGCGGCTGGCAAGGAACACGCCCATCGCTTGGACTGCCGGCAGCCCTCCCGACGAGGCCCGAATGCGGCGGGAGATCGCGTCAGCTAGGCAGAGATTATTACTTGTGAGAACCGCGTTAAACGCGACGAGAGGCCACCGGGCGCCGACGACCGTCGCGCCGGCTGTAGGATGCGGCGCCGAAGGGCCGGCGTCGGGCCGCCACCCCGGTGCGCACAATCGTTCGGCAAGGCCTTCGAATCCACCCTTCCGGACCACCGGCAGCTCGCGCCGATTACGCCGAGCAGCCGCCTCGGCGTAGAAAAAAACAGGGACATCGAGCTCTGCCGCGAACGTCAAGCCAACGCGGTGCGCCGAAGCCACCGCATCGCGCATGCTTGCCCCACGCAGGGGCACAAATGGAATCACATCGATCGCCCCGATTCGGGGATGTGCGCCCCTGTGCTTCGTGAGGTCGATGAACTCCACGGCCGCGCGGGCAAGGGCCAGGACAGAGCACTCGACCGAGTCAGGATCGCCGATAATCGTGAACACCGAGCGGTGGTGATCGACGTCGCTGTGAACATCGAGCAATGTCGCTCCGCCGCTGGTCGCGGCATCGGCCAGGCGACCGATGACCCTGGCGTCGCGTCCTTCGCTGACGTTCGGCACGCACTCGAGCAGCGGCCGTCGCACATCGTCGACCACGGTCGCGATACGACCGACCACGGATTCTGCGTTGTGCCTCGTCACGGGCTGCCAAGCCCTCGATCCCGGAACTCCGGGAACCTCGCTTCGAGTTCTTGGGCAACGACCTTCGCAACATCGCCCGGACTGCCCGGGCGCTCCTGCTCATCGCCGTGCTCCCACTGATCAAGATAGGCGTCAGTACCGGCGAGACCCAAGCGCATTGCCACCGAGTCGATCAGCATCTGGAATCGCTCGCTCAACTGAACTTTGGCGCTGGTACTTCCGTCGGACGCCTCAACGATGGAGGGAATGTCCTTCCAATAAAGAACCTGATACTTGGCCACGACCTCGACTCTCAGAAGAGTCCGACGACGTTGCCGTCGTCGTCGATATCAATGCTGAGAGCCGCGGGCTTCTTCGGGAGGCCGGGCATCGTCAAGATGTCGCCGGCATAGGCAACGACGAACCCGGCTCCGGCGCACAGCTTGACGTCACGAACCGTCACGGTGAAGCCGAGCGGGCGTCCGAGTTTTTTGGCGTCGTCGGATAGAGAACTCTGCGTCTTGGCCATGCAGACCGGTAGCGTCCCGTAGCCGAGCGTTTCGTACTTCGCTAACTTCGTTGCAGCGGCAGGGAGGATGTTCACGCCGGCCGCACCATACAGCTTCGTCGCGATCGTCTCGATCTTTCGGCCAAGTCCCATGTTGTCGGGATACAGTGTCCTGAACTGCGAGACTCCCTGACGCTGCATCGCTTCGAGGACGGCGTGCGCGAGCTCCTGTCCACCGTCGCCGCCTAATTCCCAAACGCGAGAAATGCGGGCAGGCACGCCAAGCTTCTGACATGCGTCCACTACGACTGCCACCTCGGCGTCAGTATCTTGGCTGAAGTGATTGAGGGCAACGACGGCCGGTACGCCGAACTGACGGATGTTATCGACGTGCTTGCTGAGATTCTCCATGCCCTTGAGGAGAGCCGCGACGTCAGGGATTCCAAGATCTTCTTTCTTTATTCCCCCGTGCATTTTGAGCGCGCGAACTGTCGCGACAATGACGGTCGCCGCCGGCTTGAGCCCGCCTATCCGACACTTGATGTCAAAGAACTTCTCGGCGCCCAGTTCGGTGGCGAACCCGGCCTCGGTGACGACCACGTCACCCAGCTTCAGCGCCAGGCGGGTCGCCATGAGGCTATTGCAGCCGTGCGCGATGTTGGCGAAAGGGCCGCCATGCACAAACGCCGGCGTTCCTTCGAGCGTCTGCACGAGATTCGGCTTGATTGCATCCTTAAGCAGCACCGTGAGAGCTCCTGCCACACCAACGTCTGCGACGGTAACGAAAGAGCCGTCCGCTCGTTCAGCGACGATGATGCGACTTACCCGAGTCTTCAAATCGTGAAGGTCGCGAGCGAGACAGAGGACCGCCATGATTTCTGAGGCAACCGTGATTTCGAACCCCGACTCCCGTGGTACTCCGTTCACTGGGCCACCGAGCCCTAGGACCACGTTGCGAAGAGCGCGATCGTTCATATCCAGGACACGCTTCCAGCTGACCCGGCGACTGTCGAGACCGAGCTCATTCCCCTGGAAGATGTGATTATCGAGAGTGGCGGCGAGCAGGTTGTGCGCCGCGGTGATCGCGTGGAAGTCCCCTGTGAAGTGCAGGTTGATGTCCTCCATCGGCATCACCTGCGCGTAGCCGCCCCCTGCCGCCCCGCCCTTGACCCCAAAGCAGGGACCTAGCGAAGGCTCGCGGATCGCCACGATGGCACGCTTTCCGATCTTCCGCAACGCATCGGCGAGGCCGACGGTGGTCGTCGACTTGCCTTCTCCGGCGGGAGTCGGTGTCATTGCCGTCACGAGAACGAGCGCCCCGTCCTCAGCGGCCTGCAGGCGCTTGATCGCTTCCATACGGACCTTCGCCTTGAACGGACCATAGAACTCTAGGTCCTCGGCTTCGAGTCCAAGCGTTCCGGCGACCGCGTGGATGGGCTGCAGCTTGGCTTCATGCGCGATGTCGATGTCGCTCTTGATCGTCATCGCGCGGCCGCCCGCTTGTCCTCGATCCACTGGCGGCAAATCTTCACGGCTTCGGGCGCGTTCGCGCCGTAGGCATCCGTGCCGCACTCTTGAGCGAACTTCGCCGTTACGGGTGCGCCGCCGCAGATGATCTTGTACTTCTGGCGGACGCCCATCTTCTCGAAGTGCTCGACGGTCTTGCCGATGTTGGGCATCGTGACCGAAAGGAGCGCGGACAGTCCAACGATGTCAGCCCGATGGGTCTCGGCCGCCTCGAGGATCTTCTCTGGCGTGTTGTTGACGCCGATATTGTGGACCTTGAACTGCGCCGCCTCGAGCAGCATGCACACCAGGTTCTTGCCGATGTCGTGGATGTCACCTTTCACCGTGCCGACAACCGCGACGCCGACCGTTTCCGTGACCGTGCCGACGATCAGGGGACGCAAGAGCGCCATCGATCCGTTCATCGTCCGCGCGGACAGCAGGACCTCCGGGATGAAGTACTGGTTCGTGCGGAAGAGCTCGCCGACGACGTCCATGCCGGGCACCAGTCCTTCGTTGATGACGAGGTGCGGGTTGATGCCCTGGTCGATCCCCTGCTGGGTGAGCGCCGTACCGTCTTTTACCTGGCCCTTGATGACCGTGAAGGCCAGCTTTTCGAGCAGCGTTCTATCATCCATCGTCGTGTCGCTCACAGTTTGATGGGGTAGGTGCCGAATTCCTTCCCCGCGTCGTACATGGCCTTGATGTTCCGGAATGGGATATCGGGCAGCATCCGATGCGCAGGGGACAGGATGTAGCCACCGCCGGGCGCCATTTCCTTGATGCGCTGTCGCACCTCCTGGCGCACGTCCTCCGGCGTTCCGCGCGGCAACGTTGACTGCACGTTGATGCCACCGAGGAAGCCGATCTTATGGCCGAAGTCCTGTTTCAGTCGCCACGGCTCCGAGATAACGTCGACGGGCTGTAGAGGGTCGAAGAGCTGCATGCCGTCTTCGACGAGGCCATTCATCATCGGATAGGCGGCGCCGCACGAGTGGTACATGATTTTGCACTCGCGGTTTCCGACCTCATCGAGCATGCGGCGCACCTCGTGAAAGCGCCGCTTGTAGTACGGCCGCACGAGATCTTCGTGGATCTGGGGCGACACGAGCGTGCTCGTCTGTGTGCCCAGGTCTTCAGGCGACAAGCGGACGATGTCGAGGTACTTGCCGACAGCCTGGATGCCGACCCGGTTCATCTCCAGCTCGATGTCCAGCAGCTTGGCGAAGAGCGCGTGGACAAATTCCTGATCGATGGCCATGTCGATGAAGATCTGCTCGAAGCCGCGGAGATACTTGCCCTGCTCGTAGATTCCGCCGCGCCCGAACTGCGACAGGATCGCGTACGGCGTTTCCTTCCGAATGCGCGGAATGAGATCCGGCAAATCGCCCAGGAAGGATGGGTCATGCGGGTCGGGCCAGGGATAATCGTCGAGGTCCTTGATGGTCGCCTCGGCCAGGGGGTAAATGCGAATCTCGAAGTGGGCGCCGCCATACCCTGTCTCGAACTCTGCCCGGTGGTGCGGCACGCCCCACTCGTCCACGTAGAGATCGTCTTCCGGGCGATGGACGAAGCCGCGGCCGCCATTCGGCGGGTAGCTTGGAATACGGATGATGTCGAGCTCAAGCTTCTCGATCACGTCGAGGTCAACCGGGGCGTCCGTCGACCAGGTCGTCGATCCCGTGCGGATGGCGTTCGGCGTGTTCTGCCAGTCCCACGGCTTCGAGATTTTCGGCGGCAGTCCCAGTTCGCGTCGGAGAGCGACGTAGGAGTCCTGCGTGATCCAGATGTCGCGAGGAACACGGTCCGGTTCCTGTAGCGAGATCGCCGCCTTCACCCGTTCCCGTGAGGTCATCGTCTTCGGCATCGTGTCCCCCGTGTTGCTAGATGACGTCCTTCATTTGGCGCGCGATACGCATCACGTACGCCTGCATGGCGCGCTCAGAGCCTTCAGCGTCACGGCGGACGAGCGCCTCGATCAACTCCTGGTGCTCGTGGACCGTCTCACGAAGACCACCCTGCTTGCGGTAGAGGAAGTACCAGAGTCGCAGGTGGAGGTTGTAGAGCTTGCCGAGCGCGTCCTCCACATATCGGTTCTGCGCTCCTCGGGCCAGCAGCGCGTGGAAGGCGCGGTCCTGCGTCACAAACGTATCGATGTCCATCTCCACGGCCGACCGGTCGAGCGCCGCGTGGATCTTCTGCAGTTCGTCAATCTGCTCCGCCGTCATGCGCGCGGCGGCCAGGCGCGCCGCCAAACCCTCGATCTGCGCTCGGAACTCGTTGATCTGCTGCACGTCGGCGGCGCGGATCTCGGCGACCAACATCCCGCGGTGGTGCAGATGCGTGACGAGTCTCTCGACAATGAGCCGCTGAATCGCCTCGCGGATCGGCGTCCGGCCGATCCTCAGCTCCTGCATGAGCCGACTCTCGGTCAGCACCGAGCCGGGCTGCAGCTCTAGAGTGACGATCTTGTCGACGAGGACGCGGTAGGCCTTATCGGTCAGGGACGCGTGTGCGCGGGTCTTCACGACCGCCTCGTCCGTCCCAGCGTTTCGGCGATCGCGCTGCGATCCGGGTCCCCGTTGCTGATGAATACCATGGTCGGTGGCCGCGTCCCCGGCGCCGGCGTGATCTCGAGCTGACCGGCGGCGAACTGCACCGTCGCGAGTTGTCCGTCGATCGTCATGAACCCTTTTGCTCTCAGGATCTCGGACGGCAGTGACGCGAAGAATCGTTCGACGGCGGCGCGATCAGCATCGAAGGCCGTCGGCACCACGAACGAAACGAACGAGGCTGCCGGCGCCGGCGAAGCGAGCCCTTGCTCCAGAGCGCTCGCCTCCGGCGCGCGCCGTTCTCCATCGAGGACCATGTCTAGCTCCACGTTGCAGCGCTCGGCTGCCACGACCTTGGCCTTGGGATTGAGCCCGATGACGTCTCGGCGGACCTCTTCCAGCTGGTTGCCAGCGTTCAGGTCAGTCTTGTTGAGGATGACCACGTCAGCCCGTTGCACCTGTTCCGTGTAGAAACTGCCGAGCACCCTCCGCAGGCCCCGGAACTTGGCGGTATCCACCACGGTGATGATCGGCCCGACCTCGACAGAGCCACGCAGGGTCGGATCACCAAGGACCTCGAGAAGCTCGCCGGGCTGTGCGACGCCGGTCGCCTCGATCACCACTCGACTCACGCCTCGCGTATCGCGCAACTCCTCGAGTGCCCCGACGAGCGAACCCTTGAGTGTGCAGCAAAGGCAGCCGGCCGTGAGTTCGATCATGTTCACGTTGGTGCCTTCGAGCAGCGCCCCATCGATGCCGACAGCACCGAACTCGTTCACGATCACGGCCATCGGCTCGGCGCTGGCGCGCTCGCCGAGGATTCGGCGCACCAGTGTGGTCTTGCCTGAGCCAAGGAAGCCGCAGATCGGGTTGACCCGCATCACGCGTCACCGTCGATGAGCAGCGCGGCGTTCGCGTCACCGGGAAAGCAGATGGCCTCGATGAAGATATCCTGAAAGTCGGGCCGTGCCGCGAGCGAGACGTGCTCGATGCGTCGAGCGAGTTCGACGGCACGCTGCCGTTCGGTTTCGGACAGCAGCGCCATCTGCGCTCCGAGCGCCGCCGCGTTGCCGACGTAACGGATTCGCTCGACCGGCAGGTCAGGCAAGAGGTGGATGCGGACGGCGCTTTCGATGCTGATGTAGTTGCCGAAGCCGCCGGCGAGCATGAGTTCCTTGATCTGCTCGTCCGGGACGCCCATCACCTTCTTCAGCATGAGAATCCCCGAGTAGATCGCGCCCTTCGCGAGCTGCAGTTGGCGGACGTCCTGCTGGGTGATGGCAATGTCCTGACCGTTGCCGGACTCGGCCGCCCACACGAGCACGAACTGCCGTTCCCCATCGCGATCGATCAGGCGATCGCGCAACGCGGGCGCCAGCAGATCGCGCTCGTCGGTGCGGAGGAGACCTGATGGGTCGAGGATCTTCGCATCGAGCATTTTTGCGACAGCATCGATGAGTCCCGAGCCGCAGATCCCGATGGCCGGGGCGCCGCCGATCACGCCGCACGTGACGTCATCGCCGATCTCGACGCGCTCGATCGCGCCCAATGCGCCCCGCATGCCGTGCTTGATCTGGGCGCCTTCGAGTGCCGGCCCGGCGGGCGCCGAGCAGGCCACGAGGCGCCGCTGCGATCCCATCACGACCTCTCCGTTGGTGCCGATGTCGACAGCAACCCTGATTTGCGGGCCGTCGTAAATGCCGGTGGCGAGCACCACGGCCATGGTGTCTGCGCCGACGAATCCCGCCACGATCGGTAAGAGGCAGACCGCGGCATTGGGATTCGACCGGAGCAAGAGATCGCGAGCCGAAAGCACGATCGCACTGCGTACGGACGGCGCGTACGGCGCGAGCCCGACATAGGTCGGATCGATACCGAGGAAGATATGATGCATGCAGGTGTTGCCGACAAACACGATCTTGTAAACGTGCGTGGGCGCCACCCCGGCCTGGTCGCACGCATCTTTGATGAAGCCATTGATGGCGGCCAGAACCCGGGTCTGCAGCTTCTTCAACGCCACGGCGTTGAACTGGGCAAATGCGATGCGCGACATCAGGTCGCCGCCATACACCGCCTGCGGGTTGAGACTACCGACGGAAGCGAGTTGCTCACCCGTGTTGAGATCGATCAAGAAGCCGACGATGCTCGTGGTTCCGATGTCGAACGCCATTCCGTACTTCTGGGCACTGGTATCGCCCGACTCGACATCGATGATCCGGCCATTGAACGTCGTGACCGTCAGCGCCCCATCCGCGTCGCGCAGTAGTGTCGGCACCTTGCGCAGAACGTCGAGCGGGAGATTCTCGTCGGCGCCGCCGCCGAGGGCTTTCAAGATTTCCTCGACGTCCGATGTCTGATGATGCTCCTCGGTCGGCTGCTTGGCGGTGATGAAGCGCTTCTCGACGCCGCAGTCCAAGGCCAAGCGCGAGTCACGGAAATCATGGGCGCAGGACAGGATCTGATGGCCACCTTCCTCGATCGGCGGCGTAACCATCACCGAGCAATCGGTCGTCACGACGGTCTGGCAGGATAGCCGGAAGCCCTCGCGGACTTGATCGTGACCCAGCTGGACTGTGTCCATGATGGTTGGCGGCGACACCACACCCCTCAGGACCTTGATGCGGCAGCTGTGACAGCGCCCCCGACCGCCGCACGTCGCCATCACGTCCACCCCGGCATCCTGCGCCGCACGCAGGAAGGTCTGGCCTGGCGCCACCGGGATGGCGCGTCCAGCCGGCTCGAACGTGACCGTAGCGGACATCAGACGATGACTTTCCGAAATGGCCGGGGCGTCATCGCCACCGCCACCACCCCGCCCATCACTTGAACGTCGAAGACGTCGGCCTTGCCTTCGGGGAAATGACGGTAGTGATACTCCGCGGTGGATTGATTGACATGGCACGCCGTCGTGAGCGGGTTCAAACCCGTCCGCACGGAATAGCGATAGCGACAGCGCGGGCACGACACGGTCTCGCCATCGAGGGGTGCACGGTCCCAGTCACAGCCGCGGTGCGGACAGGTCGCCTGCAGCGCATATACCGTGTCACCGACGCGCGCCAGCAGCACGCGGAAGCCATCCCGACCCGCGACCTGGGCGTGCCCGGCCGGAAGATCGTGGATACTGACGAGTGGCACGAAGTCCATGGTCACTCCCACGCTTCGCGCGGCTCTTTGACGAGCCGCTTGGCGAGTTGCACGGCCAGCATGGCGTCCTTGCCCCAACCGTCGGCGCCGATCTCATCCGCCCACTGCTGGCTGGTCGGCGCTCCCCCGACCAGAATCTTGACCTTGCTGCGGAGCCCGGCTTTCGCGAACTCCTCGATGGTGACCTTCTGGTAGTAAATGGTCGTCGACAAGAGCGCGGAGAATCCGACCAGGTCGGCCTTCTCGCGCTTTGCAGCGTCGATAAATTTGTCGGGATGCGTATCGGTGCCGAGGTTGATGACACGGAAGCCGGCATTCTCGAGCATGATCGTCACGATCGTCTGACCGATGTCATGCATGTCGCCGAGGACCGTGCCGATGATGAAGGTACCGACCGGTTTCTCGGCGGCGGCCGCGAGCAACGGCCGGATGAGCGCGAGCCCGGTCTTCATCGCCCGCGCGGTAATGAGCATTTCCGGGATGAAGATGATCTGCTCGCTGAAGCGATCACCCTGGAGGTTGAAGCCGGGGAACAGGCCGTCGTCAAGAATCGTCTTCGGGTTGATGTTCGTGTCGATCGCCTTCTGGACGATCTCGTGGGCGATCTTGTGTTTGCCTTTTTCGATGGCCACCCACAGGTCGCTCCAGTCCCAACCAGCGGGCACGCGCGACTGCCACCCGTCGGGGATCTGGAGCGTCGGTACGTTTCCCATGCCTCGGTTCTCCTAGTTGAGCGGGTACTTGCCGTAGACGCCGTAGTCCTTGACTGCCTCGAGCATGGCGAAGATGTTCTGCACCGGGACGTCAGCCAGGATGTAGTGGGCGGGCGAAAAAATGTAGCCGCCGCCCGCCGCAAGATTCTTCATCACGTTGAGAACGCCTTCGCGCACCTCCTCGACCTGTCCCCGCGGCAAAAGGCGCTGCACATCGAGGCCGCCGATCATCGCGATCTTGTCGCCGAACCTCTTCTTCATCCCAGCCTGGTCTCGGTTCCCGCCCACCGGCTGCATGAGCCCGGTCAGGTTCACGCCGAGGTCGACCTCATCCTGCATGATCTGCGAGTAGTCGCCGCACGAATGGAACTTGAGATAGACGTCCTTGTTGACCTTCTTGAACTGCTCGAACATATAGGCAAAACGTGGCTTGGCCAGCTCGCGCCACGAGGCCGGATCGAACATCATCCCCTGCTGCGAGCCGATGTCGTCGCCGACGCGGATCAGGTCGACGCCGAGCGCGGCCACGTTCTTGCCGAGAGCGGTGTAGTACTCCGTCAACCCGTCGAGCACGCCGGCGATCAGTTCGGGCTCGTCGTAGATGTACAGGAAGAAGTTCTGCGTGCCGACGAGGTGCGCGTAGGCCGCTTCGATCAGTGTGGACGACAGGTCGACCATGATGAAGTAATCGTCCTGCCACTTCTTGCAGATTTCCTTGATCGGGTCGAGCAATCGCGGGTTGGCCGGATCGGGCCATGTGTAAGCTTTCAGATCTTCCATTGTTGTAATCGGGTGATGCTTGGGGAAGTTTTCCGGTACCACCTTGGCCGGTCCCCAGAACTCCTGGGTCTTCTCGAACTCCTTGTGTTGCTCCTCAGTCATTCCCTGCAGGCCGCTTTTGCCGTAGCCGACCTTGAAGTCGCTGTACCACGTCTCGCCGATCGCGATGGGATGATGCGAGAATTCGGCGTTGATACCGATCTGATACATGATCGCGTCGTTGCCGAGCCGAAGCTCGAGGGACGGGTCGTGCTTCATGCCGGTGCCCGTGCCCTGAATTCCGAAGATGCGCGCCACCTTCTCCTTCGATTCCTTCTTGAAGCGATACAGCGTCGGCACCCGGTCGACCTTCTCGCGCCGGATTGCCCGTGCAAATCGTTCCCGAGGCTTCAGTTCGGCCATCGCCGTCCTCCTTGTTCCGACCGTCGCATCCTAGAAACCAAGCAGACGCCGGCGCTCGCGGCCGGACGCCGCGATGTGCTCGGGCGTAGATCCACAGCAGAAGCCGACGAGATGCGCCCCAGCTTCGACGAGCTGCTCGAAGCGCGTAGCGGCGAATTCGGGGTCCTCGTACGCCATCGTGGCCATGACCTGCGAGTTCGGCTTGGCCGAGACGAAAGTCCGGCCGGCCAGGCCGTGTTCGGCGAAGTAGCGGCTGAACTCGCGCGTCACCACTACCGCGTCGTCTACGCCGATGGTGCAATTCGCGCCGACGATGTCCACGCCGAGCGCGCGCGCGCCGATGAAGGGCCGCTCGGCCAGCAAATCTTCATTGCCCTCCATGATGTTCCGGACCGTGTCGCCGAAGAATGTTCGGAACGCAGCATCGCTGCCTGCCGGCCGATTCATGAAGGCGAACGTCGTGTAGATAGGCACGCTGACGCCTTCATCGGCGAACACCGTGCGGGCCGCCTCGACCGCCACCTGACCCTCGAGCGACTGAAGCATCGTCTCGACGCAAATCGCATCGACTCCGGCACGGACAAGGGCTCTAATCTGCGCGAGCATCGATGTCATCACTTCGTCGTACGTGGCCGACTGGCCGATGATCTTTCCGGTCGGGCCGACATTGCCCCCGACGAACACCTCGCGTTCTGCCTCGTGAACCACCTCGCGGAGCAGTTGGACGCCGGCCGCGTTGAAGCGATCGGCCATTTCAGGCTCCATGTGGAACTCGGCGAGTCGGAGCGGCGTGCTGTTGAAGGTATTCGTGAGAACTAGGTCGGCGCCCGCCGCGATCTTCGCCCGGTAGAGCTCACGGACGACGTCAGGCATGGTTTCGTTGTACTGGTCGCAACACTCTCCGCCCACGTGCTCTACACCGAGGCGCTGCTGGAACCAGGTGCCCGTGGCGCTGTCGCTGAGCAGCGGCGTCCGCGACGCCAGGCGCGCCAGAAGCCCGCTCACCCGTCCGTCCTCACGCCTTCCGGCGGCGATGGTAGGCGAGGTAGTTCAGCGAATACTCGTCCTTGCCCATGAGCGCCTCTGCAGCGAGCTTGAATTCCAGGCACTCCTTGGGCGGATTCATCACCGGGTCGACCATCAGCGTGTCGCAGCCGGCCAGGACCGACAGGATCAGAAACGCATTATTCAGCACGCGACGATCAGGAAGACCGAACGAAACGTTGGAATGTCCACCGAAAATGTGAACGTCGGGAAGCATCTCGCGAAGCTGCTTGACGGCGTCGAGATAGTGCATTCCGAACTCTGGCCCGGCGCCGACAGGAAAGACGAGGGCGTCGAGGAAGCGGTCCTCCATCGGGATCCCGTGCTCGTCCATCTGCTTCGAGAGCTCGGTCAGGTGATCGACACGTTCCTGTGCGCTGTACGGCATGCCGGAACGGCCGGACGCGTTGCCCGCGAGATAGGCGTTGTACTCCTTGGCCATCGCGTGCAGGACGTTGCGCCCTTCTTCCAGGTTCACCGAGTTGATGAAAGGCCGACTCTTCTTCGGGTCGTGCACCTTGAGCCCCGCCTCGATCGTCAGAGGATCTGAGGAGTCGATACTCACGATCGCGTCGGTCATGCCCTGGACCGTCTGAACGATCCAAGCCATCCACTCCTTGCGCTGCTCGGGATATGGCGACATCTCGTCCACGCAGAGATCGATGATGTGGGCTCCCGCCGCCAGCTGGGAGTGGACTGCAGTCTCGAGATATTTGAGGTCCTTGTTCCGCAAGCACTGCCCGACGTACGGGATCAGGGCGTTGGCGTGCTCTTTCGGGTCCTCTGGAAAGGCGTCCGTCAGATCGAGTATCCGCTTGGTCCCAGATGTGTCGTTATAAGCGAGGCCGCGCTTCTCGCCGTCCTTGAGGATGCGCGGGCTCGAGCCCTTGATCTTGCGGGTGGCGTTGAGGTTTTCGCCGATGATGATCAGACCCTGATGCTCGATCATGCCCCGCTTCCTTTCGGTCGGATGTCCCTGAGACGGATGACGACAGGATCTTCGCCTCGGAAGTGGTTCGTCCACGAGCACGTGCCACGCTTCGCGGCGTCGACGCTCGGGATGAGAATGTCTTCGAGCTCTCCGAGGCGTCCGGCATCGCGCGCGATCCGGTATTTCTGGTTATGGATGCACTCGCGATCCCCGAACTCACACAAGTTCTCGGTGGTGCCGCCGCAGGGGCCGTTGGCGAGGCCTTTCGGACACGTCTCAGGGCAGACGTACGCGGTGTGCGGTAGACGACAGAATCCGCATGTCTGGCATCCGACCAGTGGTTGTTTCATGCGCTGCTCGAGCCAGTGCAGGCCCCGATCGATCGTCGACGCCGCGGGAACCATGCGCGCGATCGGCTTCAAAACGGCCGCACCGGGCGAACCATCGGCAAAGACGAGGCGGTCCAGGCGATCGAGGCGTCGGAACGTTTTGAGCCCCGCGCTCGGCTCGTGCGCAACATCGAGATCGCGCAACGTCAGGGCCTCGTACGGCACGTTCCAGCCTGCGGGCTCGGCCAGCTCGTGGAAGAGGTAGTACGATCGCGGCGCGGTGACGGTGGGAGCGCCGTTGGCGCTCCGAAGTGCGTGCCACCACGCGTCCCACCAGGCCCCCTCGTTCGCCAGGCCGCGTTCGAGTCCGTCAACTTGCTGCATGAGGCGGTCGAGTTTGTCGAACTGGTGCATCCCGGTGAGTTGAAAGCCCGCGAAGCCCAGTCGCTTGAACCCGACGATCTGGAGCGCAAGCCGACGGTAGGCGGCACCGACGCCCTTGTCCGGCTGAGCCGACTCAGCCTCCAGCCTGGCTTGGAGCTCATCGGTAATGGTGATGCCGGCGAGCTTGTTGGCGCGAATGTAGCGGGCGCGAGCGACGGTGAGGAGCATCACGCCGGCCATCACAGGCGCGGTCAGCCCGCGGCGACGTCGGTAGGCGATCAGCTCCTTGCACTTGAGCATGTCCCAGCCAACTTGCGTGATGAAGGCATTGGCGCCCGCACGCTCTTTCTTCACCATCTTCAAGTACTGATTCATCGACTCTTCTTCGCGGTACTTGAACGGCGAGACGGCCGCCGCCACGAACATCGCGGGCGACGCGGCGCGGACCTGGGCGACCATGTTGACCGAATCGTAGTAGCGGACCGTACGCCCCACCGGCGCCGTTCGAACCTTGTCACCCGTAACGAGCAGCACGTTGTCGAGGCCGTTGTCACGCATCCGGCCGACTGCATCCGCCACCCAAACGGCATCCCGGTCCTTCCCGGACAGATGGACGATCGGCACTTTGCCGGACGCCTCGGCTACCCGTGCGGCGACGCGCACGGGATCGTGGTCGTGATCGGACTTCACGCGATCGGTGAGCGCGATCGTGTCGAAACGCCCGTCGGCCTTGATGTGCTCGGCCAGATCGGTGATGGGCGCGATGGCCGACTCGAACGCCTCGTGCGCCTCCGGTGTGACGAATTCGATCGACGCGACGAACTGCCGGCGCTCGAGTCGTCGTCGCAGCAGGTTGTCGTGATGGGTATCTTCCATCAGCACTCCCCTAGCTCGTGGGCAGTACTCCGAAGAGCCCCGAAATGGACTTCTTCGGTGTCATCACGCAGTACTCGCTGAGGCTCACCGGCAACGGCATGCCGGAGAACACTGAAAACAGCTCGGGCTGCTCCGTCAGTGCCCAGTCCATGAACCCCGGCGCAAGGCGAGGGCTCAGCCGTCGGGCTTTAGGCCGGAGTTCTGCCGTGAGGCGGCTCCGAAACTTCCGCAGCGCATCTTCGATGGCGAGCCATCCGGCAGTCTCGACAAAGAGCGCCTCAAGGAGCTCATCGGACTCCGTCATTTGCGTGACGCGCTCATCCAAGGCCGCGCCGATGGTGCATACGAAGCAGACCACGTCACTCGCTTCAGCGAGATGAGTTTGAAAACATCGCCCATGAAACGTGGGGCCATCGACGAGCCGTAAGGCGTCGCGATTGACTGAATCGACGGACTTCCGGATGAAAACGACGTCTGGGGCAGCGAGATTTTCTGCGAGGTCCAGCATGTCCCGGCCGACCTCACGAATTGCCGGTGCGACACGATCCAAGTCGCGATAACGCTGAAATCGCAGAAGGGGCTCGAGCTTTAGCTTCGGCGCGCCAGGAACGAAGCGCTCGGCCGGCATGGCCAGAATATACAACAAATATATTATGTTTGCGCGTGCCTACCAGGCATCCCAGGCCGTGGGGGGCGGGCCGCCTAAGTACCCTAGATATCGTGTTTCTAGTGGCGATCCGCCTCGCGGCGCCGCAACTCCTTACGATCGATCTTTCCCGTGGTTGTCAGCGGGAAGTTCTCGACGAACTCGACGGCTCGCGGGTATTTGTAGGCGGCCAGCTGTCGCTTCACATGCTCCTGGATACGCCCCTTCAGCGCGTCAGATGGCGTCACGCCCGGCGCCAGACGGACCAGCGCCTTCACGACCGCTCCGCGGATGGCGTCCGGCGCGGCGATCACGGCGGCTTCCGCTACCTCGTCGAGCGCAAGCAGTACTTCCTCGACCTCAGCGGGCCCGATCCGGTAACCGCCGCTCTTGATGAGATCGTCGTTGCGACCCATGAAGCGGAAGTAGCCCTCGGCGTCCCGCACCGCCATGTCGCCGGTCTTGATCCACGCGCCAGGAACGTCGCGGCCGCCCAGGAACATCTCGGCGGTCTTCTCCGGCTTCTCCCAGTATCCGAGAAAGCCGGTCGGGTCGCCCCGGCGCACGACGATCTGACCCTCGACGCCCGAGCCGACGGGCGCCCCGTGCTCGTCCACCAGTTCGACCTCGCGGCCGGGATAGACGCGGCCCATGAAACCCGGGCGCACGGGCCAGAGGACAGAGCAGCTCCCGATCAAGTGATTCACTTCCGTGAGTCCGTAGAACTCGTTGACGGCGGCGCCCAGCTCCTCTTCTCCCCAATGCAGAACCTCGGCCGCGACCGACTCGCCGCCGCTCGCGATCACGCGAAGCCGCGTGCCGAACCGCTCGCGCGGCCTCCGCACCTGCGCCATCATCTTCAGCGCCGTAGGCGCGAGGAAGGCGTGCGTGACGCCGACGTCGGCGATCATCGCGAACGCGCGCTCGGCCTCAAAGCGCACGCCCGAGCTGAGTACCGGCAGGCCGAATACCCACGCGGGGAGCAGGACGTCAAGCAGACCGCCGACCCACGCCCAGTCGGACGGCGTCCAGAACACGGTCTGTTCGTCGAAGCGGATGTTGAAGACGAGCGCGATCGTCACGAGGTAGCCGGCGAGCACGCGGTGCGCGTGCAGCACGCCCTTGGGCGGGCCCGTCGTGCCGGAGGTGTACATCAGGAGCGCCGGCTCTTCGGCCGCCGTGTCGGCGGTCGGACAGACAGCAGCGCCGCGTTCCAGCAGCGCCGACCAAGCAAGGCCGGGGCCGCCGCCGCCCACCACGATGACGTGCCGCAGGTGCGGGAGTCGATCACGGATCGCGTCGATGCTCGCCACCGCATCGGCAGCGATGACGATGGCCACCGCGCGGCAGTCTCCCAGGATGTATTCGAGGGTGGCGGGCCCGTAGAGGTGGGACAGCGGGACGGACACGGCGCCCAGCTTGAACAGCGCCAGATGAGTCACCGGCACCTCGACGCACTGGGGCAACACCAGGGCGACCCGATCGCCGCGCGACACGCCCAGCGCGCTGAACGCGTTCGCCAGGCGGCTCGCCTGCTCCGCCACTTCCGCGAACGTCCACGACCGGCGCCGGCCCGCCGCGTCCTCGTACAGCAGCGCCCGACGCGCCGGCGCCTCGGCGGCCCAGCGATCGACGGTGGCGGCCGCGATGTTGTAGCGCCCGGGAATCTGCCAGCGGAAATGGCGGATGATCTCGTCGTAGTTCCGATAGCCGGAGAGCCCCGGGATCACGGCGCATGCACCTCCGCGCGGATCGACTCGAGAATCTCGCGCTTCAGGTGCATGAACACCGGGCTGGTGAGAACGTCGAGCGTACGCGGGCGCGAGAGAGGGACTTCGCGCTCGAGCTTGATCCGCCCTGGGCGCGCCGTCATGACGTACACCCGATCCGCGAGGAAGATGGCCTCGTCGACGTCGTGCGTGATGAACAGGATCGTCGGCCGCGCCGCCTGCCAGACATCCAGCAGCCACTCCTGCATGGTCGAGCGCGTCTGCGCGTCGAGGGCGCCGAACGGTTCGTCCATCAGGAGCACGGCGGGAGAGTTGATGAGCACGCGCGCGATCGCCACGCGCTGCTTCATGCCTCCCGATAGCTCGTGGGGATAGTGATGCTCGAAGCCACGCAGCCCGACGACGTCGATGTAGCGCTCGGCGAGGCCCTCGTAGGCGGTCCGTCCGAGACCGCGGATCCTCGGACCGTAGACGATGTTCTGGTGGATCGAGAGCCACGGGAACAGCGCCTGCTCCTGGAACACGACGCCGCGATCCGGTCCGGGCCCGGCCACCGGCCGGCCATCGACGAGGACCTGGCCCTCGCTGGCCGTCTCGAAGCCCGCGACGACGCGGAGCACGGTCGACTTGCCGCAGCCGGAAGGGCCGAGCAGACACACGATCTCGTTCTCGCCGATCGTCAGGGACACGCGACGTAGGGCTTCGGTTCGCTTCCCGGTCACGGGCTCCACGAAGATCTTCGACAACTCCTTCAGATCGACCTTGGCGCGCCCCATCAACGGAACAGGTTCGGCGACCAGCGCAACGCGCGCCGGAACGTGTAGACGATGACACGGTCGGAGGCGTAGCCGATGAACCCAACCAGCAGCATACCGACCATGATCAGGTCGATGCGAAACAACTCGCGCGCGTCCGCGATCGCCGAGCCGAGGCCCGTGCCGACGCCGGTCATCTCGCCGACGACCAGACAGACCCACGCGAAGCCCAGGCCCACTCTCAGGCCGGCGAGCACCGACGGCAGCGACGCGGGTATCAGCACTCGATAGAACAGCTGGCTCGGCCGCGTGCCGAGCATCTGCGCCGCTTCAATCAGGCGCCGGTCGACGACCTTCACGCCGATGGTCGTGTTGATGACGATCGGGAAGAACGCGCCGAGGAAGATCAGGAAGAGGGTGGCGCGGTGGCCCAGGCCGAACCACATGATCGAGAGCGGCAGCCATGCCGTGATCGGGATGGGCCGGATGACCTGGAGCACTGGATCGATGAAGCGCTCGAGCGTCCGGCTCACTCCGAGCAGGATCCCGAGCGTGACGCCGCTGACGACGGCCAGCCCGAAGCCGTTGAAGACTCTCAGCGTGCTGATGTATGCGTGCTTGAGGAAGCTTCCACTGAAGACATAGGCCCCCGGCGAGTTCGGATTGCCGAGGATGAAGTCGAACCCGGTCGTCGCGACCTTCCACGGTGACGGCATTAGCCGCGGCGGCAGATAGCCTGCGGTGACGGCAAGCTGCCAGAGCGCGACGAGGGCGGCTGGCAGCGCCAGGGCGCGCGCCGCCCGCCCGACCAGCGTCGCTACTTGCATCCGCCCGCCTTCGCTGTCTTGCTGAAGCGCTGATCCATCATCGCGGTGTAATCCGGCTCACGCTCGATGATCTGCAGCTCCCGCAGTGCCTTTCCCATCGCCTTGAAGCTGGAGACATACTCGTCGGAGAGCTCCCAGCCGATCCCCACGTTGACCATCGACGCCTTAGTCACTTTCGGGTCGAAGCCGAAGAGCCGGCGACCGGTGTCGATCCACTCGTCGTGGTTCTTGTCCATGTATTCGTAGGCGGCCTTCTGGGCGCACACCACGGTCTGCACGAGAAGGGGATCCTTCGCTACCATCGTCTTGCTCGTCGCGAGCGCGCTGTTCAGGCTGCCGATCGGGGTGTCGTAGGGGTACGAGAGGATTCGCCCGTATCCCTCGCTCACGGCCAGGGTCGGATGCGGCTCGGACCCCGAGTAGGCGTCGACATCGCCGCGCTGGAGCGCGATCGGCATCTCCGACCACGTGATCTTGATGAGCTGGACGTCCTTGTTCGGATCCAATCCCGCCTGGTTGAGCTTCGCGCGCAAGAGCACGTCCTGGAGCGCGCCCGGAAAGTTCGCGATTTTCTTGCCACGGAGATCGGCGACCGTCTTGATGGGCGAATCGGCCTTGACGACGATCGCGGCACCCTTGCGCGCGGCGTCCCCGATGAGCACCTGCGGGTCGCCTTGCGCGCCGGCGATGAGCGCCGCGGTCGTGCCGTACTGGCCGAAGTCGATGTTGCCGTTCACCACCGCCTTCTCCACGTCGAGGCTGGAGGTGAAATAGACAAGCTCGGCCTGCACGTCCTTCGGCAGGAACCGTTCGTAGAAGAGCGGAACCATCATGTGCACCAGCTTGAAGGTCCCGACCTTGATCTTCTTCACCGGCTGCGCGGTGCCGGGTGCCGCGAGAGCAGAGAGAATCAGCGAGCCGCCGATCACGGCCACGACGACGAGCCGTCGACTGAGACACATCATTGTCGTTCCTCCTGGATAGTCATGTGTCGAGCTCGAACCAGAACAGTTCCATCGGATGCTGGACTGCCGCGTCCGCCCACACCACCCGCACCCGCGCGCCGGGGACGAGGCGCCGGGCGTCGCCATAGTTCTTGATCTGCTGGAGCAGAAGCGTCGAGGCTCCCTCGAGCGCGACGTAGCCCAGGGTCAACCGCGTCTTCCCCCCGCCGGTCGTCAAGGTATAGGCGCACTCGGTCGCGGCCGCCAGCGTCCCGCGCCCAGGCAGCTCCACCCACTCGGTGACGGCGAGATCGTTGCCGCAGGCCGGCCGCGGCGGCATCCACACTGTCTCGCAGCGCGGACAGCGCGTGGCCATCAGGCGCTGATGCTCGAGCTCGAGGAAAAAACGTGAGTATTTGCCGAGCGAGTGCCGGAAGCGAAAGTCCAACTGGAGATCGATGATCTCTACCCGCCGGAAGGCGCTCCAGGGATCCTCCGGCCCGAGGCGGCCGAGCGGATCAGTCGCCGTCAGCTCACGCAGCTTGGCGCCCACTCGCCCATCGCTTCGCGACCGTTCGGGCGGCATGGTTAATCTCGCCGTTCGAAGATCGAGACAACCGAGAAGCTCGCCGTCCCTCCGTGGATGTCCGCGAGCCCGCGCCGGGCGTTCGGCACCTGGCGCTCCGGAGGGCATTCGCCGCGCAGCTGTCGGACGATCTCGACCGCCTGTGCGAGGCCCATGGCACCCGGCGGTGCGCCCTGACCGATGAGGCCGCCCGACGTGTTCGTCGGCAGCTCGCCGCCGAGGTCGAACACGCCGCGCTCGGTGAGCGGGCCACTCTCGCCGTAGCGGCAGAATCCGAGATCCTCATAGGACTGCAGCTCCACGCCGGTATAGGGATCCGCCACCTCGGCCACGTCGAGCTCACGTCGTGGATCAGTCAGGCCCGCCATCGCATAGGCCATCGTGGCCGCCTCACGCTTGGCTCGGAAATGCGCGAGCCCGGGATATGGCGCGGGCCGGTCGCCGAGACGCATACGGTCGGTGCCGCACCCGGCGCCGATGTAATAGACGCGCGCGCGATCGCGCCAGGCGCCCGCGCGCTCGCGGGCCCAGCGCGGCGTCGCGAGGACGAGCGCGGCCGCGCCGTCGGCGAGGACCGCGCAGTCCAGGCGCTTGTAGGGCGCGGCCACGGGCGGCGACTTCATCACGTCGTCCACCGTCACCGCCAGTGGCATGCACGCCATCGGATTGAACCGCGCGTTCCGGTGGTTTTTGACCGAGACGAGCGCCATCTGCTCCTCGCGCGTTCCATAGCGGCGCATGTGCTCCTGCATCATCAGCGCGTAGTACGCCGTGAAGAAACCGCCGGCGGCCATCTCGAAGTCGACGTCGCCGGACATCGCGTATACCTGCCGCACCGTCGTCGAGGGCACCTGGCGCCCCATCGCATCCGCTCCGACCACGAGCATCGACTCGCAGAGTCCTGCCCGCAGATAGGCGAAGGCGGTACGCAATGCCGCGCCGCCTGTTCCGCCTCCCGCTTCGACGCGCACGCTCGGCCTGGGACAGAGTCCGAGAGCGTCGTGGACGACCTGTCCCATCGTCAGTTGCCGAGCGATGATCTCGCTTTCGTACGCGACGATAGAATGCTCGATGCTTTCGGGCTCGATCCCGGCATCGGCGAGCGCCGCCTGCGCGGCCTCAATGATCCAGTCGACAGGTGTGCCGTCCGGCCGCTCGGCCGCGAACTTCGACAGCCCGCCTCCGAGCACCACAACCTCGGGCGCCTCAGGTGATCTCACTCCCGGGACGCCGGCCGGCCGCGCGATGGACGGGTCCTCACCGTCCCGCCCACTTCGGCGCACGCTTTTCGCGGAACGCCGCGTAACCCTCACGCACGTCTTCGCTCCGGTAGAGCGGTGACTGTAGATACGCCTCCATCTCCTCACCGGAGCGGAGATCCGTCGTCCACGCCCGATCGATAGCCTGCTTCGCGAGACCGACGGCCATCGGCGCTCCCATCTTGAGTTCTGTCGCGAGCTCCGTGACCGCCGCGACGAGCTGCTCGCCCGGGACCACCCGGTTCACGAGCCCCATGGAGAGGCACTCGTCCGCGCGTACGCGGCGGCTGGTCAGAATCAGATCCTTCGCGCGGGAGACGCCGACTAGGCGTGGCAGGCGCTGCGTTGCGCCGAGGTCGGGAATCAGCCCAAGCCGGACCTCCGGGATCATGATGAATGCGTCGGCCACTGCCACGCGAAGGTCACACGCGAGCGCCAGATCGACGCCGCCACCAACGCAGGCGCCGTTGATGGCCGCGATCACCGGCTTCTCGAGCTGCTCCAGCCTATCGAACACGGATTGCAGCCGCCGCAGCGTCTTGCGGAAGGCCGACGACTCGGCATCAGAGAACTCTTTGACCAAGTCCAGGTCGGCACCCGCGCAGAAGACCGTCCCGGATCCCGTGATGACCACCACCCGAACCGACCGATCATCGGACGCGTCGGCCACGGCCGCGTCGAGGGCCGCGAAGACCTCGTGCGACATCGCGTTCAGCTTCCGCGGCCGGTTCAGCGTCAGCGTGAGCACACCGTCCTCGAGTGCGCGAAGGAGAACCTTGTCGTCCGTCATCTCTGCCGGCCTCCTGGCCGTCGTCTTACAACTGCAGCCGCTGAGCGATGATGTCCTTCATGATTTCGGAGGCGCCGCCGCCGATCGACCACAACAGCGCGCTGTTCGATAGTTCCCAATCATGGCGTAGGAGCGGCACGACCGCCGAGACGTTGAGATGCGTCGAGATCGCCGCGAGTGAGCAGAGCCCGAGCAGGGTCGGCGTCACGCCCCCTGCCCCGCTTCCTCCAGCTCACGCCCGCCGACGTACTGGAGCGCGATGAGCGCGGGGAACAACAGCACCATGAAAATCGTCGTGGCGGCACTCGAGACCTGAAACGAGTCCAGGTT
>Ga0070697_100000890_pt1 | contig 22452 bp, 18 predicted proteins | sample KBSK1501metaG_FD_65475 | JGI IMG/M metagenome (GOLD analysis project Ga0070697, IMG submission 65475) | Corn, switchgrass and miscanthus rhizosphere microbial communities from Kellogg Biological Station, Michigan, USA - KBS K1-50-1 metaG | ecosystem: Host-associated > Plants > Roots >... | reverse complement strand
GCGTACGCCGTTCCCTGTTCGCCGTTGCTGGTCGCCGTTCCGCCCACCTCCGACCGTTACTGAGGAGGAGGGGGTGCGACGGTCTGAGCGATTCGCTCCAGCACCTGCACCCGTTCCTGCTCACATACCTGGGGCGCCTTGTCGCTCATCGCTGCCGGCGCGAGCCAGCGGCTGGTCGTCCCTACCTCCGACTGCGTAGCATTCCCTTCGATTGCCAAGGCCAGCATGATCCGGCAGGCCCCGGCCGACCCGAGCTTCGCGCTGGAGCTCGGGAACCTCGTGCCAATCAGGCGCCCACCCGTAGAGTCCACCACATCCAGAGTAAACGCCTCCGCTGTTACCGCCCGGCGCGCCCGGGTATAGGCCGAATCCCGGGAGACGGGAACCGGGGTCTGCGCACTGGAGTCGGGGCCGGCCGTCAACCCGGTACAGGCGCCCGTCGCCCATACGGTACACAGCCAGGCCACCATCGTAGCCGCCGGGTTGGTGAACCCACCAAGAGTGATGCGGTGAACCATGGAGGCCTCCCTGCTAGCTGGACAGAGACGCGCCGGTGGAAATGATCACGTCGCGCTGGAGCATCTTGGCGAGTACGTCCGCCTTGCGAGAGCCGCCCCAGCATTCGAGACCCAGGTCGGCCCCGGCCAGACGCGGCGCGATGCGGACGATGAGATTGTCAGGAGTGAGCTCGGTCGAGACCGTTTCGACCGCGGCCGTGTGCCCTCGATCGAGACCGTCGGCGACCCGAAGCAGGGCACTCACGCGCCGCACCAGCTCCTGATCCCCCGGTGGAAGGGCCGCGAACTCGGGATGCTTCCGCCGAGGCCCAGTGCGCCGGTGGTATCGGCTGATCAGCGCCACCAGGGCGCGATCCCGGGCCGGAAGACCCAGCCGCTCGGCATGCATCAGGAGCTGGTAGCTGTGCTTGTGATGCTTCCGGTAGCTGACCAGCTGACCCACGTCATGGAGCAATGAGGCGGCTTCGAGCAGGGCGCGCTCCTCGGGCCGACAGCCGAGCTCTCCGGCGAGCTGATCGAACAGTTGCAGGGCCAGATAGCGCACGTGTTCGACATGCCGCCGATCGCACTGGCAGCGCTCGGCGAATTCCCGGAAGAGGCGCAGCGGATCGCGCTGGATCGTCTCCTGGGCCCCCGCCATCTCCAGCAGCAGCCCCTCCCGGAGCCCGAAGGCGCTCACCGTAATGCTCCGCGAGCGCACCAAGTCGAGCAGCTCTGCCGTAACCGAGAGACCGGCGAGAATGATGTCGGCCCGCTCCGGATTGAGGCCGGGGATCTGACGGCGCTCTTCCGGCTTCCGGCTCGCCACCCAGTCCACCAACTGCTCCACTTCGGCGGCCGTGACCGACACACCGTGGACCGTATCTCCTGCCGGCAGCCCCCGCCGGGCCTGCACCATCCGGCCGAGACTGGTAAAGGTGCCGCCGGAGCCAATCACCGTCGCGGCGGCCCACGCCTTCCCGGAGATCGAGCGCTTGAGCTGTTTGCGGACCTGGCCGCGCAACGCCTCCACCTCTTTGTGGGAGGGACGCTCGCCCGGGAGGTGCAGCTCGGTGAGCCGGACAGCGCCCAACGGCAGTGAGAGGGTGAGCTCGACCAGGCCGTCCACCGCGCCGATCAGCTCCAGACTGCCGCCGCCGATATCCGCCACCAGCGTCCGCTCACCCACCAGCCGGAAGTGGTGCGCCACCGAGCGATAGGACAGCGCGGCCTCGGTCTCCGCGTCGATGATGCGGAGCGGAATGTCGAGCTCCTGCCGGACCCGCCGCACGAACCAGGGACCGTTCTCGGCCTCGCGCACCGCAGCGGTGGCCACCGCCGCGATTCGCTGCACCCCCCGCCGCTGGCAAACCTCCCGCATCCGGCTCAACGACTGGATCGCCCGATCGATTGCCGCGTCGTTCAGGCGGCCGGTGGCGGCGAGGCCGGCCGCGAGCCGGGGTTGATCCTTGAGCTCATCGATGACGGAGAGACCGGAGGCCGGGTCATATTCCGCGACGAGCAGCCGGACCGAGTTCGATCCGACGTCGATCGCGGCGATGCGCTCGCGAGGCGGGGTGTCGGTGGTGAGAGTGAGTTCCGCGGGTTGGGCGCTCATGTCCCCGAGGTGGCGCGGAAGGCGCTTGAGGCCCGGGACTCGCCCCGGTCCTCGGCGTGGTGTTTGATCGATTTCCCCTCGACCAGGAACACGACGTCCTCCCCGATGTTGGTGGCGAGGTCGGCCACCCGCTCCAGATTGCGGCTCACCAGGAAGAGCTCCATGCCGACCCCGATCATGTGGGGATCTTCCATCATGTGTGTCAACAGAATCCGAAATACCGAGCGATGCAAGGCATCGACCTTATCGTCGCGGAGACAGACTTCCCGGCCAGCCGCGGCATCGCCGCGGATGAAGGCCTCCAGCGCGTCGGACAGCATGTCCCGCGCAAGCCGCGCCATCTCGATGATCTCCGGCTCGGGCGCGATCGGGCGAGCCTGAGTGAGGCGCTCAGCCGATTCGGCGATGTTGACCGCGTGGTCGCCGACTCGCTCGAGGTCGTTGGCAATCTTGAGGGCCGAGGTGAGCATGCGCAGATCCTTGGCCATGGGCTGCTGGAGGGCCAGGAGATTGATGCACTGCTCCTCAATCTCGACTTCCATGCTGTCGATGACCCGATCGCCGATGATCACCCGCTGGGCCTTGTCGACGTCCCGTTCGAGCAACGCCTCCACCGAAAGCCCCAGTGCCGCCTCTGCCTCACCGGACATGGTGAGCAGGCGCACCTTTACGTGGCTCAGCTCGTCGTGGAAGTGCCGATGGATGTCCAGACTCATCCAAATCTCCCCGTAATGTAGGCTTCCGTGCGCTCGTGCGCCGGTTTGGTGAAGATCCGCTCGGTCTCATCGAACTCGAGGAGCTCACCACGATCGAAGAAGCCGGTGAAATCGGACACCCGCGCCGCCTGCTGCATGTTATGGGTGACAATCACGATGGTGTAGTCTTTCTTGAGCTCGAAGATGAGCTCCTCCACCCGCTGGGTGGCGATCGGGTCGAGAGCAGAGCAGGGCTCGTCCATGAGGAGCACCTCGGGCTGATTGCCCAGCGCCCGGGCGATGCAGAGCCGCTGTTGCTGGCCCCCGGAGAGGCCGGTACCGGGCTCTTCCAAGCGGTCTCGGACTTCATCCCACAACGCCGCCTGCCGGAGGCAGCGCTCCACCACGTCCGGCAGGTCTCGCCCAGTTACCAGGCGGTTGAGTGCCGGTCCGTAGGCGACATTGTCGAAGATCGTCTTGGGGAAAGGATTGGGCCGCTGGAAGACCATGCCCACCCGCTGGCGCAGCGCGACCAGGTCGGTGCTGGCTGAGAAGACCGAGGTCCCCTCGACCAGGATGTCGCCCTGGTGGCGGATTCCAGGAATCAGATCGTTCAGCCGGTTGATCGACCGGAGAAAGGTGGACTTGCCACAGCCCGACGGGCCGATGATCGCAGTGACCGACTTCCGCGGAATGGAGAAATTGAGATTGCGGAGTACCTGTCTAGAGCCATAAGAGAAGCTGAAATCCCGGACCTCCACTGCCGGCGTGCCTCGTTGAGCCGACGTGGCGGCAGGCGGGCGCGGCGCCAGCGTGGCTCGCGGAGTCGGGACAAAACCGGGCCGGATTCGCGCTGTGGTGGTCATCCGAACCTCCCGGTGATGTAGGCCTCGGTCTGTTCGTTGCGGGGCGCGGTAAAAATCTGCCGTGTGTGCCCGGTCTCGACCATGGTCCCGAGGTAGAAGAAGGTGGTGGTATCCGACACCCGCGCGGCCTGCTGCATGTTGTGGGTGACGATGATGATGGTGAAATCGCGCTTGAGCTCGAACAACAGCTCCTCGATCCGCTGAGTGCCTTGGGGATCGAGCGAAGCCGTGGGCTCATCCAGCAGGATGACGTGGGGCGACGGGGCGATAGTGCGCGCCAGGCAGAGGCGTTGCTGTTGGCCGCCGGAGAGCGCCATGGCACTCGCGCGCAGGCGCTCCTTCACTTCATCCCACAGAGCCGATTGCCGGAGCGATCGCTCGACGATGCCGTCCATCTCCGACTTCCGCAGCTTGCCGTTCACCCGGAGCCCGGCCGCCACGTTGTCGTAGATCGACATGGTGGGGAAGGGAGTGGGCCGCTGAAAGACCATCCCGACCCGTCGGCGCAGCTGCATCGCACTCACCCGGGGTCCGTAGATGTCGTCCCCGTCGAGCAGCACCCGCCCGGTGATCCAGCCGTGGTCCGACAGCTCGTGCATCCGGTTCAAGGTGCGGAGAAAGGTGGACTTGCCGCAGCCCGACGGGCCGATCAGGGCGTGGACCTGATTGCTCTCGAAGGCCAGCGACACCCCCTTCACCGCGGTGAACTTGCCGTACATGGCGGTGAGTTTATCGGTCTCGACCCGAATCGGTCGGGAGGGTGCGCCTGCGGCAGCCGGGGTCCTCAGAGCTCCTTCGCTGCGCTCGGGGCGGCTCACGGCGGCATCAGGCATTGAGGTCGAATCTCCGCCGGATGGAGAGTCGGGCGCCGAGACTGAGGACCAGGACGACCAGGATGAGGACGAGCGCCGCTGCCCAGGCGTAGCGATGCCACTCTTCATAGGGCCCCGTCGCATAGGTGAACACCGTGAGCGGCAGCGCCGCCATCGGCTGATTGATGTTGAAGCTCAGGTATTGGCTGCCGAGCGCGGTAAAGAGCAGGGGCGCGGTCTCGCCCGCGATGCGCGCGACGGCGAGGAGGCTGCCGGTGACGATCCCTGGCAGTGTAGTGCGCACCACGATCTGCAGGCTGGTACGCCAGCGGGGGTAGCCCAGCGCGAGCGCGGCTTCCCGAAGCGAGTTGGGCACCAGCTTGATCATCTCCTCGGTGGTCCGGAGCACCATCGGAATCATCAGCATGGCCAGGGCGACGCTTCCCGCCAGGGCGGAGAAGTGCTTTTGCGTTGCCACGATCCAGGCCCAGGCAAACACTCCCACCACGATCGACGGCGTCCCGTTCATCACGTCGGCCACGAATCGGGTGACCCAAGTGAGCCGGCTGGTGGGGTATTCGGCGCAGTAGATCCCTCCTGCGATGCCAATCGGCAGGCCGATCAGGCACGCGACACCGACGATGATCAAGGTGCCCACGATCGCGTGGGCCACGCCGCCGCCGGTTTCACCCGCTGGTGCCGGCATCCTGGTGAAGAAGTCGAGCGAGAGACTGCTCGCGCCCTTCACCATCAGGTTGAGCAGAATGAAGAACAGCGGCAGCAACGCCACGATCACGGCCCCGATCATCAGGCCGACCATCAGATTGCTCACCAGCCGCCGGAGTATGCGCCGGTTCATCCTTCGCATGTCCTCCGGATCACAGGGCCTTGCTCCCGACTCCGGAGCCGCGGGCCACTCGCCATATGAGCAGCCGGGCTCCGGCGTTGACCACTACCGTCACCAGGAACAGCAGGAAGGCGACATATGCGAGGGCGGAGAGGTGCATGTCACCTACCGCCTCGGAGAATTCGTTCGCGATCGCGGCGGCCATGGTGTAGCTGGGCGCGAAGAGCGAGGCCCCAATCTCGTGACGGTTGCCGATCAGCATGGTCACCGCCATCGTCTCACCCAGGGCTCGGCCCAGACCCAGAATGATGGCGCCGATGATTCCCGAGCGGCCGTACGGCACCACTGCGGTGATCACCGCTTCCCAGCGAGTCGCGCCCAATGCCAGCGCGGCCTCGCGCTGGGTGTTAGGGACCGCCAACAGCACCTCGCGGGAAACCGACATCACGTACGGCATCACCATGATCGAGAGAATGATCCCGGCCGCAAGCATCGAGGGCCCGTAGATCGGCCCGCGGAAGAACGGCAGGAACCCGAGGGTGCTGCGGAGAAAGGGAAAGACGCTGCTGCGAAGAATCGGGGTCAGCACGAAAATGCCCCAGAGGCCGTAGACCACGCTGGGGATCGCAGCGAGCAGCCCGATCAGAAACGCCACCGGCTGGCGAATGCCCTTGGGCGCGAACTCGGTCAGGTAGATCGCAACGCCCAGTGACAACGGGACGGCGATCAGCAGCGCAATGAGGGACGAGACCAGCGTGCCGAAGATGAGGGGAAACGCCCCGAATTGTTCGGCCACCGGGTCCCAGGTGCTGGAGGTGACGAAGTTGAACCCGAACTTGGCGATGGCGAGGTGGGAGCCGGAATAAAGCTGGTAGACGAGAAAGGCCAGCAACACCGGTATCGAAATCGCCCCCAGCGTCAGCAGAATTCGGAACACCCAATCGCCGTAGCTGGCGCGCTCCAGTGAGGCATGTGCCTGAGGGATACTGCGAGGAGGTGGCTGGTGCTCGGTCACGGCGGTCATGCCGTGAGTCTATCCCCCGCTTCCGCCCGGCCTGTCACGGGGGTGTAACGAACTGGTCACGACCCCAGTCGCGTCTGGACCAACTCGATTACCGGTACTGGAAGCGGAGCGTAGTGGAGGTCGGCCGCCATGCGCTGCGCCTCGGGCTGCAGCATCCACTTCAAAAATGCCCGGAGCTGGCTTGCCTTGGCGCTATCCCGGCTCTCCTTGTGCACCAGTAGCCAGGTAAAGGACGAGATGGGGTAGGCGTCAACTCCAGGGGCGTTGGTGATCGACACCCGAAAGTCGGTCTCCGGAGGGAGCTTCGAGGAAGCCGCCGCGGCACTCACGCTCTTGAGCGTAGGCTCGACGAACTTCCCGTCCGCATTCTTGAGCTCGGCCGCCGGGAGTCCGTTGGAGAGCGCGTAGATCAGCTCGACGTAACCGATCGCGCCCTCAGATTGCTTCACCTGCTGGGTGACCCCTTCATTCCCCTTGCCGCCCAGTCCGACAGGCCACTCGACCGAAGTGGCGTTGCCGACCTTGGTCTTCCATTCGGGGGAGATCTTGGAGAGAAAGTCAGTAAAGATGAAAGTTGTGCCCGAACCGTCCGAGCGATGTACCACGATGATGTCCATGCCCGGTAGCTTGACGCCCGGGTTCAAGGCCGAGATCCGTGGGTCGTTCCAGCGCGTGATGCGGCCGAGAAAGATGTCCGCGATCGTCGTGCCATCGAACTTGAGCGTGGTCTTGCCCAGGGCCGGGAGGTTGTAGGTCACCACCACGGCTCCCAACACGGTGGGCACGTGTAGCACGTTGCCCTGAACGGCTGTGATCTGCTGGTCGTTCATCGGACCGTCGGTCGCACCGAAGTCCACCGTCCCCTCGATGAACTGCCGGATCCCGCCGCCCGAGCCGATGGACTGGTAGTTGATCCGGACCCCGGTCGCCTTGGCGTAGGCGTCGAACCACTTGGTGTAGATCGGATTGGGAAAGGTGGCTCCGGCACCGGTGAGGGTGACCCCGGGGGCACTTCCCGAGGCTCCGGATTGTGGCTTGCTGCCCTGATCTCTCGGGCTGCAGGAAAGCACCAACCCGAGAGCCAGGGCCAGGTGGAGGAGCGCGCGCTGCGGTGACAGGATCACACACCCTCTGAAGTTCGGGACGCGCCTCCTCAGAGTTTAGTTGGTTGCTATGGTTTTGCCACCGGCCTTGAGCGTGGGCAGCCGCGCCTGGATCAAGGAGACGACCTCCGCCGGAAGCGGCGCATACTTCAGTTCCGTGGCCATCTTCTGGGCATCGGATCCGATCATCCAGGTGAGGAAATCCTTGATCAGCTTCGCCTTGGCAGCGTCCTTGTTGTCCTTGTGGACCAGCAGCCAGGTGAAGGAGGCGATGGGATACGCGTTCTGCCCCGGCGCGTTGGTGATGGAAACTCTGAAATCGGTATCCGGCTTGAGCTTGGCCGCTGCTGCCGCGGCGGTGACGCTCTCCAGCGAAGGCTCCACGAAGGCGCCCGCTGAATTCTTGATCACGCCGTAGGGAAGGTTGTTCGACAGGGCGTAGATCAGCTCCACGTAACCCAGCCCGCCCTCGACCTGCTTCACCTGCTGAGTGACGCCCTCATTGCCCTTGCCACCAAGTCCGATCGGCCAGTTGACCGAGGTGGCGTACCCGACCTTGTCTTTCCACTCGCGGGAAAACTTGTTCAGGTAATCGGTGAACACATAGGTCGTGCCCGACCCATCCGACCGGTGCACCACCACGAGGTCCATGTCCGGCAGCTTCACCCCCGGGTTGAGGGCCGCGATCTTCGGGTCATTCCACTTGGTGACCCGCCCCATGAAGATGTCGACCAGCAGGTTGCCGTCGAACTTGAGCTTGGTGTTGCCGATCGACGGGAGGTTGTAGGTCACCGCTACCGCGCCGAGTACGGTGGGAACGTGGAGTACGTTGCCGTTCACCGTCGCGATCTGCTGGTCGTTCATCGGGCCATCGGTGGCGCCGAAATCCACGGTCCCCTCGGTGAATTGTCGGATCCCACCACCGGAGCCGATCGACTGGTAGTTGATCTGCACGCCGGTTTTCTTGTTGTACGCGTCGAACCACTTGGTATAGATCGGATTGGGAAAGGTCGCGCCGGCACCAGTCAGGGTCTGGGCCACTGCGGGAGCGGCACCCACGAACCAACCGGTCCCGACTGCCGCCGCGATCCGCCGCCATGATCTCCGCATCATCTCTACTGCCTCCTCAATGTGGCGCGTTTAGAAGTTTACCGTGAGCGCGCTGCGAATACCGCTGATGCTCGGAGCACCAGAGGCCTGGAAGCTCTCTCGCTCATAGGCCACCCTCAGTTGCGCCTTGCTGGACATGTAGATGCCGAGGACTGCCGTCAGGGTCGTCACCCGGTCGTTGTCGGCGTCGGTATTGGGGTCCGCCAGGTCAATGCGGAAGGCCGGCTCGACCGCATAGAGCCACGAGGTGGGGCTCTTCATCCGGATGTTGAACGCGGCAATTCCCTGAATTCCTCGCATGGTCGGCTTGGCTGCGGTGTTGTTGTTGCCCTGGAGATACTCCCCCAGGACGTAGAGACCCTCTTCGCCGACCTTCCCCCACTGCGCGTCGAAATCGAAGGCGTAGTTGGTAAACGTGGAGTCGGGAACTCCGCTCACCGTGACGATGCCGTCGTGGGCGAACCAGGATGCGCCGACGTCCAGCTTGGAGTACACTCCGGCGGTGGCCCGGGCGCCGAAACTCTTCTTGTTGTTGACGTCGTTCAGGCTCTCACCCTGGCCATTGTAAGCGCCCACCTTGAGCGTCACCAATCGAACATCGTCCAGCTTGTACTCGTAGCGGAGGCTGGCGCCCACGTCGTGCGAAAGGAACCCCGCCGCCGAGAACAAATCGTTGGAAGCCCGGGGCAGCAATCCCTGGCCCGCGCCGCGCTCGATGGACGGCAGGTTGGTGGATGAAGTCAGCTCGTACCGGCTGTAGGGTCGCTTTTCCTGGCCGGCCCGAAGGTAGAGCGCACCCTTGGCCGTGGGGGGAGAGAAGAGCACATCGATCCAGGCGTCCCGTAACCGGAGTCCGCTTCGGCCGGTCGTGGAGCAGGTGACCGTCGGCGTGCCACCCCCGGCCGGCACCGGGCTCGAGGTACAAGTGGTCGTGGCGGTGAGCGGCCGGCCACCCTCAAAGGAGGGCTGAATGAAGACAATCACATTCTCGGAGATATTGCCCCGGGCCTCGATCCGGGCCCGGCGGGTGAAGAAGTTGCTCTCCGTACCGACGCCGGGCGCGTAGTCCTTGTTGTCGAAGTAGTAGAACTGCTCCTGCAGTCGTCCGGTGACCTTCACGTTGGGATAGGTGGTTTGCGCCTGCAGTCTCCCGCTTGACGCGGTGAGCAGCAGGACCATGCCCCCCAGACCTACGCCGGCTGCCGATCGCATACTGACCCTTTCGTGTGAGAGACGCCCACCGGGACCAGTTAGGCGAGAAGAAGCCCGCCGCCAGTAACGGATATTCCGCTGCTTCGTAACGAACCGGTAAAGCGGCCTTGTTTGGCGGATTCGAGCCGCAGCCCGTCCTCGTCCAGCTCGAGCGGCCCACGATAGCCCAAGGCCATCACACCTGCTTCGCCGTGCGGTAACGGCTCCATCTCGCCGTTGCTGGGCCGTCCCGCGTGACCCGCTCGTTGCCTTACCGTGCCAAAAGCGAAACCGGGCAGGGTCACTTTCTCTCCGGTTCAGTCGGCCGAACCGACGGTCCATCGCACCGCCAACCCTCTATCCGACTCGAGCTCCGATGCCTACTCGCCTCGTAGTCCCTGCTGTCCGCTCACTGTTGGTCCTCGTTCTGGGTTGCACTGCTGTCGGCGTGCTCTCGGCACAGAACACCGGTCGCATTGTCGGTCGCGTCGTCGACGCGGAGCAGGGTGCGCCTGTCGCCGGCGCCCAGGTTGAAGCGGTCGGGGCAGGGGTCCGCACGGTGTCGGCGCTCGACGGACGGTACACCCTCGGCGGAGTGCCGGCCGGGCCGGTCTCGGTTCAGGTCCGAATGATCGGCTTCGCGCCCAAGACTGTGACCGGCATCGTCGTGCCCACCGGTGGGACGGTGGCTCAGGATATCGCGATGGTGGCTGAGGCGGTGCAGCTGGCGGAGATCTCGGTGAGTGCGGCCGCGGAGCAGGGCACCGTGAACCGGGCGCTGGAGGAGCAGCGGAACGCGGTCAACATCGTGAACTCGGTGAGCGCCGAGCAGATCTCCCGGAGCCCTGATAGCGATGCGGGTCAGGCGATTCAGCGGGTGAGTGGCGTGACGGTGCAGGACGGCAAGTACATCTTCGTTCGAGGATTGGGCGAGCGCTACACCAACACCTCGCTCAATGGGACCCGGATCCCCAGCCCGGAGCCGGAACGCAAGGTCGTGCCTCTCGACCTCTTCCCCTCGAGCCTGCTGCAGGGCATTACCACCTCCAAGACCTTCACCCCCGAACAGCCGGGAGACTTCAGCGGCGCGGAGGTCAACCTCAAGACCCGAGAGTTTCCCGCTGAGCGCGTGGTCACCTTCTCGGTGTCAGGCGGGGTGAACACGGCCGCGACCGGGCGGAATGTGGTAAAGGCGCCGACCGTCGGCTCCGAGTGGCTGGGCTTTGGTGGCAGCGAGCGGCAGATACCCGCGGCTCTGAAGGCGGCCGGTGACCTTCGAGGGATTACCCCCGCCCAACAGAACGCGCTGATCGGCTCCCTGCGGGACGTCTGGAGCGCACACTCGGCCGACGGCGCACCCAACGGCTCGATGAGCGTGGCGATCGGGGGAGAGACTCCGGTCTTCCGTCAGTCGATCGGGTACATCGGCTCCCTCAGCTACTCCTATAACCAGGAAGTGCAGAGAGACGAGACCAAGGGGTTGGCCAAGAACGGCGCTACCCCCGGCACCGCATTGCCCTTCAATACGTACCACGGTTCGAATGGCCGCAACTCGGTGCTCTGGGGCGGACTGTTCAACCTGAGCACTAGGGTGGGGGCGGCGACCAAGCTCTCGCTCAACAACACCTATACCCGCACGGCCGATAACGAGGCTTCGGTTCTCACCGGCGACAACGAAGAATTCTCCCAGTTCAACCCCTTGATCCTTACGCGACTCGGGTTCACCGAGCGGGCCGTGCGCTCCGACCAGCTCCAGGGCGAACACCTCCTGGGCGACAAACACTTCATCACCTGGTCAGTGACCTCCTCGGGGGTGGATCGGAACGAGCCCGACCGGTCGGATGTCGGTTACACCGGCAAGCTGGACAGCGATGGCGGGTTGGTCCCCGGCATCTGGCCGGGCCAGGCGAGGTTCGCCACTCGGACTTTCAGTGACCTGCACGAGACCAGCTGGGACTTTGGTGGGAACTACCGGCTCCTGCTGGGTTCGCCCTCCTTGCCTTTCGTGGTCAAGACCGGCGGGGCTTATCGGACGACCAACCGGGACGCCGATACCCGGGCATACGACATCATCAATCTGGTGCTCAGCGATGCCCAGCGATCGGTTTCACCGGAAGAGATCTTCACTCAGGCGAATGCGAACGCGGGCAGCTTTTTCCTCAACCCCAACGCGAATGGCGGCCTCTACACCGCGGCGGAGAAGATTGCCGCGGGTTACGGGCAAATCGAGGTCCCCGTAGGACCCCGGCTTCAAGTGATCGGCGGAGTCCGGGTCGAGCGCTGGCAGTTGGATCTCGACGCGCGCAACACTCAGGGCGAGGTCCGACAGTCCCGGCCGCGGAAAACCGATGCGCTTCCCGCTCTGGCAGTCACCTATCGCCTCACCGAGAACCAGAATCTGCGGCTCTCGGCCACTCAGACTCTTTCCCGGCCGGAGTATCGGGAGCTGGCCAACGTTGCGTACTTCGAGCAGGTCGGGCTTGCGACCACCATTGGCAATCCCGATCTCCGTCGGGCCCTGATCCAGAACTATGACCTCCGCTGGGAGTGGTTCCCTCGGTCGGATGAAGTCGTGAGCCTGGGCGTGTTCGCCAAGCACTTCAACGATCCGATCGAGAAGGTGATCATCCAGGCGGCCGGCGCGAACACCCTGAGCTTCGTGAATGCCGACAAGGCCCACAACTATGGGCTCGAGCTCGAGCTGCGGAAGAGTCTCGACGTGCTGGCCGATGCCCTCCATCCCTTCAGTCTGTTCGCCAATACGACTTTGATGCGGAGCCGGATCACCCCCGGGAACACCGGCATTTCCGCCTTGACCAATCCCGACCGGCCGATGGTGGGTCAGTCGGAGTACGTGGTCAACGCCGGCCTGGGCTACACCAGCGGATCCGGTGCGTGGACGGGTACCCTGCTGTACAACGTGGCGGGCAAGCGGATTCTCGAGGCCGGCTCAGGCGGACTGCCCGATGCCTACGAGCAGCCGCGCCACCTGTTGGACGTCTCCCTGCAGCTCCCCGTCACTCAGACGTTCTCGCTCAAGTTGGATGGGAAGAATCTGCTGGACGCTCCTTACCGCCTCACCCAGGGAGAAGTAGTGCGATATCGCTACCTCACTGGACGGATCTTCGGGTTTACGCTGTCGTGGCATCCGTGAGTGCTGCTTGACCAGATCGTGACGCCGGCGTGCTGGAATCGAAATGCGGCCGTGAATCTTAGCCGCTAGGAAATGCATTTCCCTAGTCCACATACCCCCGAGGGAACGATGAAGCGCTCGATCCGTACGCTCCTGAGTTGGGTCCTGGCCAGCAGCGCTGCGGTGGCAGCAGTTGGCTGCAGCAGTGACAACGGCGGTAACGGTCCCAGTCCCCAACCTGGGGCGGCTGTAATCACCGGACCGATCACCGCCAACCGTACGCTTTCCGCGGACACTACTTACACCCTGAGCGGCTACGTCAAGGTGCAGAGCGGCGCGACGCTCACCATCCCGGCTGGAACGGTGATCGTGGGTGACACCACCGTGACGGGCAGCTCACTCTGGATTCTTCGGGGGGCCAAGATCGATGCCCAGGGCACCGCGACCAATCCCATCATCTTCACGTCGGCTCGCGCATCAGGCACCCGCAAGCCCGGTGACTGGGGCGGAATCATCATCATCGGCAACGGGGTCATCAATCGGACCGGTGCCACGATTCTGACCGAGGGTGCCGCTGCCGGCCAGGCCGAGAACTATGCCGGCGGAACCGACAACAACGACAACAGCGGGATCCTCCGCTACGTCCGGATCGAGTTCGCCGGCTTCGATGTTTCCAACGGGGCCGGCCAGGAGCTCAACTCGCTCTCCAGCTACGCCGTGGGTCGGGGCACCACCTACGAGTACATCCAGACGCTGAGCGGGCTGGACGACTCGTTCGAGTGGTGGGGCGGCGCGGTGGACGGTCGGTATCTGGTCTCCTATGAGTCGGGCGACGATCACTTCGATTGGACCGAGGGCTATCAGGGTCGCAATCAGTTCATGATCGCCTTCCAGAACCAGCGGCTCACCCCCAATCCGGGGACCGGTGTGCTCTCCGCCGATCCTCGCGGCTTCGAGGGCGATGGCTGCGACCCCGCCGTGGCCGGCTGCACTTTGACCGAGACCGGTGCCAGCGCGCCCTTCTCTATGCCGGTGTTCGCCAACTTCACCATGGTCGGCGCGGCGCCGGTGGTTGGCTTCCCGGGCGATGGCAACGGTGCGGTCCTGCGGCGCGGTACCGGAGGCACACTGTTTAACGGAGTGCTGGGCCGCTGGAAGGGTATCGGGATCAATATTCGCGATCCCTTCACCGACAGCCTGTTTGAGCAGCGGGACTCGCTCAACATTGCCAATCTGATCCTGGCCGGGAACGGCTTCAACTTCGACACCGTGGGCGCCGGCTTTGCCCAGGCGACCAAGTTCACCTCGGCCAATGCGGTCCAGTCGTTCGGTCCGACGGTGGGAGTGGATACTCTGCTCGGCCTCACCCTCAACAGCGATGTCGGGCTGGATTGGACTCCGAAAGCCGGCTCGCCCGCTGCCAGTGGTGGTAGCGCCCAAGTCCCGGCCCACTTCGCGGCCCGGACCGCCAGTTTCTTTGGCGCGGCGATGACTCAGACAAGCTATATCGGGGCGGCGGACCCAAGCGGAACCAAGTGGTGGCAGGGTTGGACCAACTACGCGATCAATTAGTCTCCGCCTGACAATCGGCCCGGCCGGCGCCTTCGGGTTCCGGCTGGGCCTTTCTCTTCCAAAGGAGTGAGCTTCGTGTTCTCTCGTCTGGCGCGATGCGCAGCTATCTGTCTGCTGGCCGCCTGCAGCCGTTCGAGCGCGTCTCCACCGGACGAACACCGCCCGGTCCACACCGACAGCCTGGTCCCGCGCGCCGAGGCTCTGCGACGCTTCCGAGCCGGGATCCCACCGGTGGACTCACTCTCGGGCGGCGCGACCAGCCGGAACGCGTTGGTCCGGCAGTACGTCGGGGCGATCGAGAGGCGCGACACCCTGGTCCTGCGGCGGTTGCTGCTCACCCGAGGCGAATTCGCCTACCTGTACTATCCGACCAATCCTCAGGGCCTGCCGCCGTACGATCTGAGCCCGGAGCTGATGTGGTTCATGTTGTCCACCGGCAGTGACAAGGGCATCACCCGCGTCCTTCAAGACCTCGGCGGGAAACGCCTGGGTTACACCGGATATGTGTGTGACTCGGTGCCCAGCCGGGAGGGTGCCAATACCGTGTGGGGCCCGTGCCAGGTCCAGCTTCAGCCCAAGGCCGAAGACTCGAGCTCGCAACGACTGTTCAGTTTGATCGTGGAACGCGGCGGGCGATACAAGTTCGTGAGCTATTCCAACAAGCGGTAAGGCGGTAAGGCGCTTACCGCCTCAGAGCGCCAACGTCACCGCCGCAGTCGCCCCGGCTATCAGCTGCCCCGCCAACACATCGCTGGGGTAATGCACGCCGAGGCGAATGCGGGAAAAGCCTACCAGGATAGCAAGCAGGAGGAGGGGGGCGGCGAAGGCCGGAAAGGCCGCACCGTATGCCAGGGCCACCGCCATCGAGGCGGTCGCATGGCCGGAGGGGAAGGAGAAGCGGTCGGGCTCCGGAATAGTCGCTTCCAGGTCACAGGTCCCCGCGGGTCGGCCCCGCACGATGGTGCGCTTGAGGAGCTGGACCACGAGGTGCGAACCGATCAGCGTCGCGAGCGCCTGACGGGAGGCTTGGTGGAGAGTACAGCAAGCCAGCCAAGGCAGCGCCGACACCAGAAGGGTGAAGCCGCTCCCCCCGCAGTGAGTAATGGCTCTCCACCCGGCGCGCGAAACCCACGGGGCCGATGGCGCGATGGCGCAGCGCTGCATCAGCGCCCGGTCGCCGGCAGATAGCCGCACGAGGAGCGTGGTCATTCACCTGCAACATCGCCTTCTCGCGCGACAGCCCTACCGCTGTGACGCCACGCTCCTGTCACACTCCCGACCGGGCTCTCCTTGGAATCGAGACTCGTCCGTTATCCAAACGTGACCGGCTGCGGGCAGTTTGACGGCCTAAGCAGCGACCCGGAGCCTCGATGCGTGTGCTCTACTGCACTGATACATACCCACCTCAGCTAAATGGAGTCTCCATCGTTACCGCCCTCTCAGTCGCCGGCCTGACCCGGCTGGGGTGGCAATGCGCCGTGGTGGCCCCCCGGTATCCGCCAGGCTCGGAGCCTGATGACGGCAGCATTCCCGCCGATTGGGTGGATGGCGCGGAGGTGCTGAGCGTGCCCAGCATCGCGATGCCGGGATACCCAGAGGTCCGCCTCGCGGTCCCCAGGCGAGCGCCGGTACAGGCGCTGGTGGACCAGTTCCGTCCGGACCTGGTCCACTGCCAAACCGAGTTCTGCCTCGGCCGCATGGGCCAGCTTTCGGCTGCTCGGGCGGGTCTGCCGATGGTCTCCTCCTATCACACCGATTTCAGTCAGTACGCCCGGTCCTACGGCATCGCCTGGCTCGGTGGGGCGGTGTCCTCATACCTGCGTCGGTTCCACCGCCGCAGTCGGCGGGTCTACACCCCATCGAGCGTCTCTCGAGAGCAGTTGCTTCGCCTCGACGTTCCCGACGTGGAAGTCTGGGGCCGAGCGGTGGATACCGAGCTCTTCCATCCCGGCCGCCGCAGCCAGGCGATGCGGGCTGCGCTCGGGATCGGCAGCCGCTTCACCTTCCTCTATGTGGGCAGGTTGGCGCCGGAGAAGGGCGTGGAGCACGTGTTGGAGTCGTTCCGCCTGGCGAGCGAGCTACTGCCGAAAGGCGTGATCCACCTCATCCTCGCCGGAACCGGCCCAAGGGAGTCGGCGCTGCGTGTGGCCGCCCCGCCGGGGGTCACCTTTCTCGGGTTCCTCGAGCGCCGGAGCCGGCTGCCAGACCTCTACGCCAATTGCGATGCCTTCGTCTTCGCTTCGGTGACCGAGACGCTCGGGCTGGTGGTGCTCGAGGCGATGGCGAGCGGGCTGCCGGTCGTCGCCATGCCGGCGGGTGGAGTCCGTGACCACTTGCGGGATGGGCACAATGGGATCGCCTGCCCAGAGAATGACATTCCGGCGATGGCGCGGGCGATGGTCAGGCTGGCTGGAGACTACGGTCTCTCCCAGCGACTCTCACGAGGGGCTCGCCGAACGGCAGAGGGTCTGGATTGGGCCCGCGAAGTCGAACGGTTGGATCAGAGCTATCGAGAAATCTGCGAGCGGCCGGCGCCTGCGACCTCATCTCGATCCAGCCCTCAAAGAACAGCTGGCCCGCTAGCCTAGAGCGCAGAGTCGGGAACCCAAAACGCCACGGTTGTTCCCCGGCCCAGGTCGCTCTGCGCCCAAACCCGGCCGCCATGCGCCTCCACCAAGTGCTTCACGATGGAGAGGCCGAGGCCGGTGCCACCCTCCTCTCGAGAGCGGGAGGTGTCGGCGCGCCAGAATCGCTCGAAGATCCGGGGGAGGTGCTCGCGCGAAATTCCTACCCCGGTGTCGCGGACACTGATGGCGGTGCCCTCACCCTGACGCCGGGCAGAGCAGAGGATCCGCCCGCCGGCGGCGGTATAGCGGAGCGAGTTATCGAAGAGATTGGTGAAGATCTGCCGTAACGCGTCCAGATCGACGCAGACGGTTCCGGCCTCCTCGTCGATCTCCAACTCAAATCGGATCTGCTGAGCGCCGCCATGACCGGCTAGAGCGTTCCACGATTCTCCCGCGACCCCGGCGACGTCCACCAGGGTCCGGGAGGGCTGCCATCTTCCGGCCTCGATCCGGGAGAGGTCGAGGAGATCATCCACCAGCCGCTGCATCCGCCGCGCGTTACTCAGGATTGTGGCGAGGAACCGCCGGGTCGTCTCCTCATCGGGATGCTCCGCGAGCAGAGTCTCGGCGTATCCCGAGATCGAAGTGAGCGGGGTCTTGAGCTCGTGGGAGACGTTGGCCACGAAGTCGCGCCGCACCGCTTCCAATCGCCGCATCTCGGTCAGATCGTGGATCACCAGCACCGCGCCGCCGGCGGGAAGCGGGCGTGCGTTCACCATGAATGCCCGGCCGTCCATCTCCAACTGGCGGTCCTGCACCGGCCGACCAACCAGCACGGCATCGACCACCTCTCGTGCCGCCTTCACCCGAAAGAGCTCGGGCAGATCGGGCAGCGTGTCCAGCGTTCCGTACCCCAGAATCCGCCGGGCCGCGGGATTGGCCGTGACGATGTGACCGCGCCCATCAGCCGCGATCACCCCTTCGATCATGGACTCGACCAATGCGGCCGACTCGGCCTGTTCCCGGCGCAGCTCGTCGAACCGGTCGGCGAGCTGACGATGCATCTGCCGGAGCGCCTGGACCAGCGCGTCGATATCGGGAACTCCCGAGCGGGGGAAGCGGGGCGGCGAGCCGGCCGCGATGGCCCGGGCGGCGCCGGTGATCGCGGTGAGCGGTTGAGCGATGGATCGGCCGGCGAAGAAGGCGAAGATGGCGCCGACCGCGAGCGCCAGCGCTGCCGCTCCCGCGACCGCTCGTTGCGCCCGCTGGACAACCGCGTCCACCTGCGACAGATCGGCGGCCACCCGCACCGCGCCGGGGCCGCCGGGAACGGCGACGTAGAGCAGGGCCTGGCCGACGGTCTGGCTGCGGCGGCTGCTCTCGCCTTCCCTGCCTTGAAGCGCGGCGCGAATCTCGGGGCGGCCGGCGTGGTTCTCGATGGCAGGCAAGGAACCAGGAGGGAAGTAGCTGTCGGCCCGGACTCGGCCGTCGCGGTCCACTACGGTGATGCGGTGGTTGTTCTTCCGCGCAAGGCGGTGGACGGCCTCATCCCACGCGAGCGAGTCGGCCGGCAGTGCCTCGCTAATGAGCCGCGCCTCGCTCTCCAGCGATCGGGCGATGTCGCCCTCGAGGTCGCGCCGAAGGGAACGCTCGGCGGCCCAGAGGAGCACCGCCATGGTGGAGATGAGGACGAACAGGGTGCCAAGAACCAGTCGCTTGGCGAAGGTCACCGGGTGCGCACTCCCCGCTCGGTGCCCTTGAATCGATAGCCGAATCCGCGAACCGTCTCGATCAGCTTGCCGGCATCGCCCAGCTTGGTGCGGAGGCGCTGCACGTGCATGTCGACTGTTCGAGTCTGAATGTCCGGCTGCGCCTCCCAGACGGTTTCCAGGAGCTGCGGCCGGGTCTGCACCCGCCCGCGCCGCTCAACCAGGGTGAGGAGGAGCTTGTACTCGGTGGCCGTGAGATTGAGCTCCTGGCCCGCAACGCTGGCGCGATGGGCCGAGCGATCGATGGAGATCGGTCCAGCGGCCAGCGTCGAGCCGGCCGTGACTGGCGGCGACGCCAGCCGCCGAAGCAACGCGCGGACCCTGAGTGACAGCTCCTGGGGAGAAAACGGCTTGGTGAGGTAGTCGTCGGCACCCAGGGTGAGCCCCCGGATCCGATCGGTCTCTTCCCGCCTTGCGGTCAGCAGTATCACGCCGACGTCTCGAGTCTCTTCTCGCTTGCGCAACTCGGCCAGCACATCGTACCCAGAGACTCCCGGGAGCATGAGGTCCAGAATGACGACGTCCGGGCGCTCCTCCCGCGCGGCCTTCATTGCGTCCGGACCGGTGTTGGCGGTCGATACCCGGAACCCCGCCTTGGCCAGATGATACGCCACCAGCGCCGTAATATCCGGTTCGTCGTCGACCACGAGAATTCGATGGGTCATTTATGGCCTCTTCGAACGGGTCAGCGGCTTTTCGCGGGCTGGTTCCTCCACCCGCGCCCGAGTATGTGAGCGGCTGCGATCGGCGGCCCGATCGCGCTCGGCCCGCAGGGTCGCGTCGTCATGTACCACCGCGTCCAGAATCGCCGAGAGCAGACGTCCCTGCACCCCCATGTCGCGGCGCAGCCGATACAGCACGAATTGAGCAATGGGAGTATCTCGAACCAGATCCACCCGGCGGAGCACCTGCAGATGGCGCGACACCGTGGGCTGCGGAAGGTCGAGCAGAGCCTGCAGGTCAGAGACGAAAAGGGGCGCCGCCGCCAGACAGTTGAGAATGCGAAGCCGGGTAGGCTCCGCGACGGTCAGCAGGAGCTCGGCGGCGGACGGAGCGGTGGTGGTCGCCATATTCGCGTCAACGAATATACCGCTAAGCGAATATGCGCAAGGGTGTATATTGCCTGCCGATGCTCTCCCTGCTCCTCGCTCTCGGTGTCGCTACCGCCCAGGTCCAGGACAGCGCCCACGTCGTGATCGCCGCCACGACCGACGTGCACGGGCACGCCACCGCCTGGGACTATCTCAAGAATCAGCCCTTTCCCGGCGGGCTCGCCCGGGTCGCGGTGGTGGTGGATTCGCTGCGCCGCCGCTATCCCGGTCAGGTCGTCACCCTCGATGCCGGCGACCTGCTGCAGGGCGATCCCTTCGCCACCTACTACGCCCGAGTCGCTCCTCGCGATCCCCATCCGGTGATCGAGGCGATGAATCTCGCCGGCTACGATCTCGCGACGCCGGGGAATCACGATTTCGACTGGGGGGTGCCGGTCTTTCGACGGGCACAGGCCGAGGCGGCGTTTCCCTATGTCAGCGCCAACATCTTCACCCTTCCCGGCGACACCCTGCTCTTCGCTCCGTTCCGGGTGCTCCAGCGTCAGGGTGTGAGAGTTGGGGTGACCGGCTTCACGACGCCGGGCGTGATGCTGTGGGATCAGCAGCAGCTCAAGGGTCAGATCCGTGTAGGTCGGATCGAGTCCGCCGCGAAAGGCGCGATGCAAGCCCTGCGCCGCAACGCCGATCTCTCCGTAGTGGTGATCCACAGCGGGCTCGGCGGGTCATCGTCCTATGATACCACCGGGGTGGGAGGCGAGAACGTCGCCGCCAGCCTTGCCGCCCTGCCCACCAAGCCTGACGTCGTGATCGTGGGACATTCGCACCGCGAAATCCGCGACACACTGATCGACGGGGTGCACTTTGTCCAGCCCCGGCCCTTCGGCGGCAGCGTGTCGGTGGTTCACGTGAGCCTGGCCCGCGGTGATGATGGGCGCTGGCGTGTCGGTCGCATCCACGCCGACCTGGTGAGCACCGGAGACCTGGCGCCCTCGCCCTTGCTGACTCAGCGACTGGCGCCGGAGCACGACGCGGTCCGCGAATGGGTGAGTGCCCCGCTGGCCACAGTGACGGCGCCGATGCCCGCGACCGGGGCCAGAGCGGAACCGACCCCGATCGCCGATCTGGTGCTGGACGTGGAGCGGCGTCACGCCGGCGCGGAGCTCGCCTCCGCTCCGGTATTCGACCTGAAGGCAGGATTCGAGGCCGATACCGTTCGCCGGGCCGACGTGCTCGCGCTGTATCCCTACGCCAATACTCTGCGGGCGATCCGGATCACCGGCGCCCAGCTCAAAGCCTACCTGGAGTGGAGCGCGCGGTACTTTCTGCTGGACCCTGTTGGCCGGGTAAGCCTGAACGACTCGGTGATCGGCTACAACTACGACATCGTGGCGGGGGCTCGGTATCATATCGACCTGCGGCTGCCGGTGGGCGATCGCATTCGCAACCTTGCCGTGCGAGGCCGGCCGGTGCAGCCGACCGACAGCTTCACCATGGCGATCAACAGCTACCGGCAGAGCGGCGCCGGCGGGTATGACATGCTGCGCGGCGCGCCGGTGGTCTACGACAAGGGCGAGCTGATTCACGAGCTGCTGGAGCAGGATATCCGCGCCCGGGGTCGACTCGATCCGGCCACGATTCCCCGAAGCGAGTGGCGGATCGTGCCGGAGGTGGCCGCGACGGCGGCGCGCAATCTGTTCGGCGTGGCGCCGAGTCCGGAGGAGCCCGGCGCTCAGGATACCGTGTTGCTCCGGGTGCTCTCCACCGCCGACCTCCACGGAGCCCTGTTACCCGGCGCGGCCGCGCTGGGGGATCGAATGGACAGCCTGACCGCCGCGTGCAACTGTCCCACTCTCCGGTTCGATGTGGGCGACGCGATGCAGGGGACGGTGCTGAGCGACGCCAGCGAGGGCCGAGCGGCAGTGGAAGTCTTGAACCATCTCGGTTACGCGGCGGCCGCTTTGGGCGAGCACGATTTCGATTGGTCGGTGGACACCTTGCGCCGGCGGATGAGCGAGTCGCGCTATCCCTGGCTCGCCGCCAACGTGTTCGATTCCGCGAGCGGTCGGCGGCCCGACTGGGCCACTCCCTATCGGATCCTCGAGGCCGGCGGGATGAAGATCGCGGTCATCGGCTACGTGACCGTTGACGCCAAATCCATCCTTCCGCCGGAGCGAACTCGGGGGCTGCGCTTTGGGGAGGGCGAGCTGGCGCTGCACGACGTGCTCGGCGAAGTGCGGGCGCTGCAACCCGGGCTCACCATTCTTCTGGCACACGCTGGAACTACCTGCGATTCGATCGTGTGCACCGGAGAAGTGATCCGCCTGGCCGAGCAGCTCGGCCGGCAAGGCGTGGATCTGATTCTGGCGGGACACACCCATCGAATCCTGGATACCCGCGTGGCAGGCATACCGGTCGTCGAGTCGGCTGGACCTTCGAGTCTGGCCGTGGTCGACGTGGTGAAGACGCCGGCCGGTGGCCGGGAGCTTCGCACCCGGGTGGATCGAGTAGAGGTCGAGGTCGGCCGGGGGAATCCGGCCCTCGCTGCCGCGCTGGATGTCTACGCCCGCCGGGGCGACACGTTGGATGGCCGCACCCT
>Ga0070697_100000889_pt1 | contig 22458 bp, 20 predicted proteins | sample KBSK1501metaG_FD_65475 | JGI IMG/M metagenome (GOLD analysis project Ga0070697, IMG submission 65475) | Corn, switchgrass and miscanthus rhizosphere microbial communities from Kellogg Biological Station, Michigan, USA - KBS K1-50-1 metaG | ecosystem: Host-associated > Plants > Roots >... | reverse complement strand
CGAATGAATTCATCGAGATTGGCCAGCGCGATCAGATAGCCCTCGAGCGTTTCGGCGCGCTCTTCTGCTTTGCGCAGTTCGAAGCGTGTGCGCCGCAACACGACTTCGCGGCGGTGGTCGATGTAGCAGGCGTTCGCTTCTTTAAGCGAAAGCAGTTTCGGCCGTCCGTGGTCGATCGCTAGCATGATGACCGCGAAGGAGCTTTCCAACGCGCTGTGTTTGTAAAGGTTATTGATGACGATCTTCGGATTCGCGTCCCGCTTTAGCTCGATGACCACGCGCGTGTTCTCGTCCGACTCGTCGCGAATAGCGCTGATGTCAGTCAGCACTTTTTCGTTCACCAGTTCCGCAATGCGTTCAACCAGTGTTGCGCGGTTGACGTTGTACGGAATCTCGGTGATAACGATTTGTTCGCGTCCACCTTTGAGTTCTTCAACGCCGGCTTTGCCGCGCACTTTCATATTACCGCGGCCGGTCTCGAGGTATTGTTTGACTCCTGAGACGCCGCAGATCGCGCAGCCCGTCGGAAAGTCCGGGCCCTTCACGTGCTTCATGAGCTCATCAAGGGTGATGTCCGGATTGTCGATTTGCGCGCAGATTCCGTCGATTACCTCGCTGAGATTGTGTGGCGGAATATTGGTTGCCATGCCAACCGCGATGCCGGTTCCGCCGTTGACGAGCAGATTTGGAAAGGCGGCTGGAAAAACTGTCGGTTCCGTGCGCGTTTCGTCGTAATTCGGGACAAAGTCCACCGTGTCCTTGTCCATGTCGGTCATGAGTGCGGCGCCCAAATGCGTCATGCGTGCTTCGGTGTACCGCATGGCTGCCGGTGGATCGCCTTCGACTGAACCGAAATTCCCCTGTCCATCGACCAGCCTTTCACGCATGGCCCATGGTTGCGCCATGTGGACGAGGGTGGGGTAGATCACCGCTTCGCCGTGCGGATGATAATTACCGCTCGTGTCGCCACAGATCTTCGCGCATTTGCGATGCTGCCTGTTTGGAAACAACGACAAGTCATGCATCGCATAGAGAATTCTTCTCTGCGACGGCTTGAGGCCGTCACGCGCATCCGGTAACGCGCGCGAAATGATGACCGACATCGAGTAATCGAGGAATGACCTCGATACCTCCTCGGCCACGTTAATCGGCTCTATCGTTTCGTTTTGATTATACATGCACTAAATTCGTACTAGCGATTGCGGTGCTGAATGCTTGGCCAGGAAGCGTTTTTCCCAGGCACGGGAAATGTCGTCGGCCTGCTTGACTGTGACAGGAGAACCAATTCGAGCGCGGCGCGGCATCGAAATTTGTAGAAAATCCAAAACGCGACGGATATTTCCTTCGTAATCTTCACAAAGATTTTCGTATTCGATACGAAGAGGATCGATGCCGATCCGTTGGAAAAATCGCTCCCAGAGCTTTTCTTGCTCCTCGCTCTCCTGGAGACATTGTTCAATCAATTCAGCGTCGAACTGCGGTTCACGCTGGACAGCTTTGCCTTCCTGTACTTTCCAGAGACCGGTCTGATGTGCGCGCGCTTTCGACAGAGCCTGCCTGAGCTTGTGACGCCGGATGACGTGTACAAACTTGAGACGCGGAAAAGCATTTCGCAAAAGATCGAGATCAGTTGTTCCCGCGTCACCGAACGCGCCGGTTTCGCCTAACCGTCCAAGAAAATCATTCAAATACCAGCTCATTAATTTGAAGCCAAAAACCTCATTTGAGGTTGCCGTGGCTGTGCTTATGTCTCGAACGTAAGCTGCGAAACCCACGCTCAAATCCAGGTTGTGAGCGGCCGCGAAATCCGATTCCGATTTGCGCAGGAAAAACTGCTTCGGTCTGCCTGCCCGGCGCGTCGCATGCAAACCATCAGTCAACAAATTACTGCCCGAGCGTGGAATTGCGCAGACGACGTAACAGCGACGCGGATGGCGCAGTTTATGAAACAGACCTCCCATCGTGAATGTTAGACATCGAGGTTGCGCACGTTGAGCGCGTTGTCCTCGATAAATTGGCGGCGCGGTTCGACGACATCTCCCATTAGAATCGTGAACATTTTGTCGGCATCGACGGCGTTATCGTCGTTCAAATCCACCTTGAGAAGTTTGCGTTTCTCCGGATTCATCGTGGTCTCGAACAACTCCTTCGCGTTCATTTCGCCAAGGCCTTTGAATCGCTTGATCTGCACGCCGCGGCGGCCAATTTCCAAAATCTTCTGAAGAATCTCGGGAATCGAAAAGAGCGGATGGGAAACGGCTTTCTCGCCTTCGCCCTCGATCAATTCGAATATTGGCCGATCACTGGCCGCGTAATGGCCTACTTTCAAACCTTTACGCGCTAACTCGGCAATGAGTTTCTGGATCGCGGCCGACTCATGCAACTCAACGAGCTTTCCGCGCCTCCGGCTCCCATTCGAGCGAGCCGGCGCTTCGCCGAGCGGCAACAATTCCTGGCCAAGCTCGGCGTCGAACAAATTTAGATCGAGATTGTCCTGATGGAACTGGCGAACCGCTTTCTCGTCGTGAAAATAATGCACAGTCTCCTCGTTTCCATCGCGGACTTTGACGAGATACGTCGGGAGTTTGCCCGATTTGGAATTCCGTTCGCCAAGATAAGTTTCAAAATCACCGCCGTGACGACGCACTGCTTCGCTTAGCTTGGCCAGTTTCTCGAGCGATTCGAGAATGTCTTTCAACTGAGCGGCTGTGACTTCTTTGTCATCCGCCAGATTTTTTAGTCGCACATCCTCCGCCCCGAGCGAAATCAGAATTTTGTTTAACTGGATGTCGTCATCGACGTATTCCTCGCGTTTTTTGCGTTTGATTTGATAGAGCGGCGGTTGGGCGATGTAGATCTTGCCGGCGCGCACCAGTTCGGTCATCTGCCGAAAGAAGAAGGTAAGCAATAATGTGCGAATATGCGAGCCATCCACGTCTGCGTCGGTCATGATGATGATCCGGCCGTAACGCAGCTTGGTGATATCAAATCGCCCTTCGTCCTTGCCATTGCCATCCTCTTTCGGCTTGCCGATGCCCGCGCCAATGGCGGTGATCATCGACTGAATCTCGTTGTTCTTGAGAAACTGGTCCTCGCGCGCTTTCTCGACATTGATCAACTTGCCGCGGATCGGCAGAATCGCCTGATAACGCCGATCGCGCCCCTGCTTGGCGGAGCCGCCAGCCGAATCACCTTCGACGATATAAAGTTCGGTTAATTCCGGATCGCGTTCGGAACAATCCGCCAATTTTCCCGGCAATCCGCCGCCCGTGAGAGCGCCTTTGCGAATCGTTTCCCGCGCTTTTCGAGCCGCCTCTCTCGCGCGCGCCGCCGTGAGTACTTTGTCGAAGATACGTCGCGCGATGGGCGGATTCTTGTCGAAGTATGTCATTAATCCCTCGTAAACGACCGAATTCACGATCCCGTCGATCTCCGTATTGACGAGCTTCACCTTGGTCTGCGATTCGAAACGGGGGTTTGGCAGCTTGATGCTGAGTACGCAAATCAAACCTTCGCGGACATCATCCCCGGAAATCGACGGATCTTTTTCTTTGAGAAGATTACTCGATTTCGCGTACTGATTGACCGCTTTGGTGAGTGCGGTGCGGAAGCCGGTTAGATGAGTGCCGCCGTCCGGATTCGGGATTGAATTTGCAAACGGCAGAATCTGATCGTTGTAGCTATCATTGTATTGCAGCACAACGTCGACAAACACTTCATCGCGCTGTCGCGAGATCACGATCGGTTTGGGATGCAGAACCTGTTTGTTCTCACCGAGCTGCTTTACGAACTCTTCGATGCCATGCTTATACAGGAATGTTTCCTTTTTCGCCGGATCGCTGCGCTCATCGGTTAGTGCGATTTCGAGACCGGGGTTGAGAAATGCGAGTTCGCGTAGTCGCGTCGCGAGCCGCTCAAATTTAAATTCAGTCGTGATCGTGAAGATCGTCGGGTCGGGTAAAAACGTGATGAGTGTTCCGGTGGTTTTCTTGCTTTTGACCTCACCGATGACGGTGAGCTTGTCGGTTGTTTTCCCCTTGGCGAAGGCCATGTGATACACCTTCCCATCGCGCGACACTTCCGCCTTGAACCATTCGGAAAGAGCGTTCGTGCATTTTGCGCCGACGCCGTGTAAGCCACCAGAATATTTGTAAGCGCCTTGCCCGAATTTGCCGCCCGCGTGCAAATTCGTCAGCACCAGTTCAATCGCCGGCATCTTCCATTTTGGATGAATGTCCACAGGAATACCGCGGCCATTGTCCCGCACCGACACGGACCCATCGACATGAACGGTGACTTCAATTTTCGTGCAAAATCCCGCGAGATGTTCGTCGATCGAGTTATCGAGCACCTCGAACACTAAATGGTGCAAACCCCGCTCATCAGGGTCTCCGATGAACATGCCGGGCCGTTTGCGGACCGCCTCCAGGCCTTCCAACTTGTCGATCTGAGCGGCGTCGTATTTTTGTGCCGCGCCGATTCCGGTCGAGCGGATACCGGTCAATTTATCGACCGGAATTTCATCTTCAGCTTGCAGCATAGCCGGGCCTCAAACGGCCCGACAAAGAGAATACTTGGAAATGCCTCAAAAACAACTAATAATCTCATGGTTTAAAGGGCTGAATTTCCCCTACAGGTTGGAGGCGAGCAAAGGCCAAAACCCATGATATTGTGGTTCCTCCCACCCCGACATAGACCTTAGTTTTCGTTTGCTTGACCGACTCGTTTTGGAGTCGGAAAATAGGCTAACCAATGCGCCTTCAAACCCTTCTTGAAGCACGCTGGATTTTTGTGCTTCTCGTGCTCCTCGCGATCGCTAGTTCGTTCGCAACGCTGTGGCTATCGTTGCTTTTTCTGGTGCCTATTTTTTGTACGCTCGCATTTTTTCGGGATCCAGATCGTCCGGCCCCGACAGATCCGAATCTTATTGTGGCGGCGGCCGATGGAACCGTCACGGATATCATCGAGCTGGATGAAAACGAAGTTCTGAAGGCAAAGACGCGCCGGGTTGGAATCTTCTTGTCGATCTTCGATGTTCACACTAATCGCGCACCGATCGATGGTCGGATCATTTACCGGCAACACCGGGAAGGACTATGTGTGGATGCGCGCCGAGCTGATTGTTCCGAGAAAAACGAATCGATGACTTGGGTTATTCAAAATCCGCGTGTGACGATTGTGATCCGCCAACTTACCGGCGCGATTGCAAGACGCATCGTGGCTTGGGCGAAAATCGGGGACGAGTTGAAGAAAGGTGATCGCTTTGGAATGATTCGCTTCGGCTCGCGAACGGAATTATATTTGCCGCTTAACGCTGAACTCCTCGTGAAAGCAGGCGATCATGTCCTCGGTGGATTGACAATCATCGCGCGGCTCCCCGAAGCTGTAGGGGAAACTGTCGGCTTCCCCTAGAATCAATGAGCGAACAGAATCATCCCAAGATTTATCTGCTGCCGAATCTAATGACGGCAGGGAATCTGTTTTGCGGCTTTACCGCTACGCTCAAAATTCTCGAAGGCGCCTTACTTCAAGGTTCCAATTCGGACGCCGCGGGCGATCTCTTTCATACCGCCATCTGGTTCATTCTCGCCGCCTGTTTTTTTGACCTGCTCGACGGCCGGCTGGCACGCCTCGGTGGACATGAGAGCATGTTTGGTCGCGAATTCGATTCTTTGGCTGACATTGTTTCATTCGGCGTTGCGCCAGCTTTGATGGTTTATCGGATCGTTCTGCAGGAATTTCCGCGCGCCTGCTGGATTATCGCGTTTATCTATCTCGCGTGCGGCGCGCTGCGTCTGGCGCGCTTCAATACCGCGTCTGCCAATCACGAAACGGCCGATACCGAGAGGAACAAAAATTTTACCGGCTTTCCCATTCCCGCTGCTGCTGGTGTCATCGCATCAATCACACTTTTTCTACTCTGGCTGGCCGAAGGCGAACATCACCTCGGTAACTGGAAATTCGTTCTGCCGCCGCTCATGCTTTTTCTTTCTTTTATGATGTTCAGTCGCTTCCAATATCCGAGCTTCAAGGCGCTGAATTGGAAGACGAAAAAATCGATTCCGCGTTTTCTTGCCATCAGTCTTATCCTCATCGTCACGGTCATGAATTACGAATGGATGCCGGCAGTGCTTTTTCTGGCTTATTTACTCTACGGATTTCTGCGGCCGTGGCTGTCGCGCGAATGGCGACGCGAAATCGAAGAAGAGATCGGCGAAGAACTGCCTGAAGATGCAGTGGTAGGTGAATAGGTGATCGGTGAATAGTGAAAGCCGATTCACCAGTCACCGATCACGATTCAGTTTGGTGCTGCCAATTAAGCTTCGCCAGCACTTCCGGATCGCGCACATCGGCCCATTCGCCGGTCAACTCAAGTGCTTTTACTTTTTTACCCGAGCGCGTGAGCTCGCAAACCGCATCTGTTAGTTCATATTCGCCGCGTGGTGAAGGTTTCAACTTTGCCGTGAAATCGAAAATGCTCGGCCGAAATGTGTAAACACCGGCGTTATACCAGGAGCTGGTTGGCTCGCTAGGTTTTGATTTTTCGCGAAGATCGACAAGTTCCATTCCTTCGTTGAGGAAAACTGCGCCGCCCTTGCTGACGTCCTCGCCCCGCGTGACGCTAATAATTGCTTCGACATCGTGGGGAAGATTGAGAAGTCGTTTGTAGTTTGCCGGATCGACCAGAATATCGCCGTAACTTAAAACAAACGGTGAATCGTCGGCGAAATTGCGTGCAAGATCGACAACGCGTCCCGTTCCGTCCTGCACAGCTTGCGTCGCGTATTGTATTTCGATGCTGTAACGAGAACCGTCGCCAAAGAAATTTTGCACGGCATCGGCGCGGTAACCGACAATAATCAGGAATTCGCGCACACCCGCCTCGCGCAATCCCTCGACGATGTGTTGCAAAACCGGTTTGCCGCGCACATCGATCATCGGTTTGGGAAGATCGGTCGTGAGCCCGCGCATCCGCGTGCCACGCCCGGCCGCGAGCACAACCGCCTTATCTATCCTTGCCATGAATTAACTTGCGGCGGCTCGCCGTAGGCGCCCTGAATAGTTCAGCGGCATTAGCATTTACCATTCGCCGATCACGATTCGCTCTTTTTCTTTTCCGTTATAATTAACGCGGGTAAATTCGCCTGTTTGATCAATTCACTTACTTTCGGGACATCCTCATTCTTGATCTGCGCCCATTTCTTTAATTGCTCTTCCAACCGGCTGCTCAACAATTGGAACACGTCGAGTTGCGGTTTGGTCGGCTCGGTGTCGCCCACGTCTATGGTATGGCTGAATGTGTCAAACCGTTCGTTCAGCATGTTTGGGAAAGCGAGGTTTGCTTCCGAACCTTTCATGTTTACTTGAATGAGCCGCTGCTCGACTTCTGACATTTTGTGATCGAGTGCGTCGGCGGCATCAAGCGCAGGCTTAAGACGTTGGTCGTCGCCGAAGCGTTTATGCAACGTCTGAATCTGAGATCTGAGATCTCGGATCTCGTTGACTGCTTGATGCAGTTGCGAAACGCGATCGTTCACTTGCATCGAGAGCGTGAATTGCTTTTGCAACGCAGCTTCCGAGCCCTTTGTACGCGGATCGATTGCCAGATGCAACGGGGCGGTTTGCGATTTTCCGCCGACGGTCAGTTTCACTTGATAGTCACCCGGCAACGTCAGCGGTCCTTTGGGTCCCGTGCCCGAGTAAAACGCGCCAGGGATTTGTATTGGATCATCGTAACGCAGGTCCCAGGCAAACCGGTTCATTCCTTCGTTTGCTGGAATTGTCTTTACGCGCTCGACGCGATCAGGCCATTCAGGCGGTTGCTCGCCTTCCTTTTTCTCCTTGCTCGAAAGATGCCTGACCACTTTGCCTGAAGTATCCAGAATATCGAGCGAAACTTCCTCTTTGGGCGCGGTTTTAAAATAATAATCGATGATTGCGCCCGGCGGGGGGTTGTCACCGACCGGCTGGCGCTTATCGAATTCCTCCGGGTAATGGAGACGCAATGCGGTCTGCGGTTGGTAGAGAATTACGTCCGCTTGTGGCGATTGCGCGTTCACCTGGCGCACCGGCGTCACATCATCAAGCAGCCAGAATGAACGTCCGTGTGTCGCAACGACAAGATCGTCGTCTTTGACGACAAGATCGTGAATTGGCGAGACGGGCAGATTCAACTGTAAGGGTTGCCAATGCGCGCCGTCATCGAATGAAGCGAAAACGCCCGTCTCAGTCCCGGCATAGAGCAGACCTTTCCGTTTCGGGTCTTCGCGCACTGCGTGCACGTATGATCCATCCGGAATTCCGTTCGTGATCGCGGTCCATGTTTTCCCCAAATCGTTCGTCTTGAAAATATATGGCTTGAAATCATCGAGTTTATGTCGATCCACGGCGACGTAAGCGGTATTGCCGTCGTGTGGAGATGGATCGATCAGATCGACAGTGCTCCATTCCGGCATTTTCGGCGTGACCTTCGACCAATGCTGGCCGTCGTCAGTTGTGACGTGGACCAATCCATCGTCCGTTCCGGCCCAGAGCGTTCCCTTTTTTACCGGAGATTCCGCGAGCGCAAAAACCGTGTCGTAATATTCGACCGAAGTAATGTCGTTCGTCAGGGGGCCGCCGCTTGGCTGCTGTTTACTCTTGTCGTTGCGTGTGAGATCGCCGCTGATTTGCGTCCAGGTTTGTCCGTGATCGGCGGATTTGAAAACGCATTCGCCGCCCGTGTAGAGGACGTCCGGATTGTGCGATGAAAGCATAAGCGGCGTGACCCATTGGAAACGATGAACAAGATCGGCAGCACCATGTCCCGAGTTATCAAGCGGCCAGACGCTTACGTCCTGCACTTCCTTCTTATTTTTATCGTAGCGCGTGATGTAACCTTCGTTGTTTGAGTAAATGATGTGCCAGTCGCGCGGATCGGGCACAACAAAGCCGCATTCCCCGCCGCCAGCCACGAACCAATCTTCGCGTCCGATCACTCCCGAATCAGTCCGGCTGGCGATACCGACGTTCGAGTTATCCTGTTGCGCGCCGTAAATGTGGTAAGGGAATGCGTTATCGACCGCGACATGATAAAACTGCGCGGTCGGCTGGTTATTTTGTGTCGTCCAAGTTCTGCCGCCATCGGTGGAAATACTGGCACCACCGTCGCTCACGTTCGCGATCCGATCAGGATTTTGCGGATCAATCCAGAGACCGTGATGATCGCCATGCCGCGCTGGCATCAGATTAAATGTCTTTCCGCCGTCGACCGATTTAAATAAACCGGTGTTTAGCAGATAAACGGTATCGGCCGATTTCGGATCGGCATAAACCTTGCTGAAATACCAGGCGCGCTGGCGAAATCGCCCGTCGTCATTTACACGCGTCCAATGCTGGCCGGCATCATCGGAGCGATAAAGGCCGCCTTCTTTCGCTTCTATGATCGCGTAAACACGGTTGGAATCGGCGCCGGAAACAGCGATCCCGATCTTGCCAAGGATTCCGTCTGGTAGACCGTTGCCCTCTAGATGTTTCCAAGTAACGCCGTTATCTTCGGAGCGATATAATCCGCTACCTGGGCCGCCGCTGGAGAAAAACCACGGCTGTCGACGCGCCTGCCAGAGTGATGCGAAAACGATGTTCGGATTATGCGGATCGAAAATGACATCGATGCCGCCGGTGTTTTCGTCCTTTGATAAAACTTTCGTCCACGTTTTGCCGCCATCGGCCGTGCGAAAAATTCCGCGCTCCTGATTTGGACCAAACGCGTGGCCGAGCGCCGCCACCAAAACTACATCTGCATTTCTTGGATCGACAATCAGCGCGCCGACCTGGCGGCTGTCTTTCAAGCCGACATTCTGCCACGTTTTCCCGCCATCTATCGATTTGAACACCCCGGTGCCGTACGTGGTATCACCACGAATGGCTGCTTCCCCGGTGCCAGCGTAAATCACATTGTGATCGGATGGCGCGACGGCGATCGCGCCAATTGATGAAATCGGCTCCCTGTCGAAAAGCGGCGTCCAGTTCGCGCCGCCATCTGTTGTCTTCCACACGCCGCCTGCGACTGCGCCAAAATAATATGTGTCTGGCTCGCCTGGCACTCCTTCAATGGCCAGCGCGCGACCGCCGCGGAAGGGACCAATTTGGCGCCACTGCATTGCTTTAAAGAGTTTTTCATCAATCGCGCCGGTGGGCGTGGGTGAAGGCGACAGAGTTGCTGCAAGAGAAGCTGAACAAATGACAGCCGAACCGGCTAAAATAGCTTGGGCCGTCAGGCGAAATCGCAGCGTGGACATAATCATCCGGCTAAGGTGGGAGAGTTGCGTCACTGTTCAACTAGAATCGCGAAGCGATTTTCAATTTCCCCGCTTGTCGATCTTTAACGCGACTGTGAGTGGACAGCGAGGATATAGGCTAAAACCGCATCGCGCTCTGCCGGCTTGAGCTTGGCGCGTCCTCCCATCTCATGTACGATGCATGGCCAGTCTGACTCCCTGAAGCGCGAAGCCATCGGCAGCGTGTGGCATTCGATGCACCGCGAAACAAAGAGTGAGCGGCCCTCCCGGAGCGTGGCAAGATCGACCTGCTGGCGCCCTCCCGCTCGCGCCAATTCCGGTGTCACCCGGGGTGGCGGTGCAAGGCTTATCGTTTGGCAGCTGTTAAGATTGGCAGTGCAAACTATCGCAGCAAAGATCGACAAATGTTTCAATTTCATAAACCAATGCCGAAAATTGTGCGTAACTGGAGATCCGGTTCATCTGCCGTGTTGGTCGCTTGTACGAGAGCGGTTACAGTGACAAACCAGTTGCCGCGGCGATATGAGACGTTCGGGCCGACGAAAAGATTTCTTATCTTTTCGTCGTCGCGCCACTCGGGAAAGACAAATTCGTGCAGCAGCTCGATCCCGGCGGATAAACGCGGCGACAATTCATAGCTCGCGCCGAACGCTTGCTGAAACTCGCCCCCGCGTTCTTGCAAGGTGTGGCCCTCCCATACTGCTTCAAGCGTTGCGTTGTAAGCGAGGATAAGCCGCCCGAAGTTTTTTTGCGCGATCAGTCTTGACTCCAATTCGATGAGTCGATCGCCCGCCTTAATCTCTCCGTAGATCGAAAACCCAATCGGATCGACAACCGGATTGGTCAGGTTGTAGATCAACTCGATCGCTGAATCAGAATATGCAAAACCCGAATGCTCCGGCTGATTTTCGTAAAACCAGTCTGCCAGATAAATACTAACCTGGAGTTTATCCGTAACGCCATACTCGAGCTCGTGACGAAAATCGACTGTATCCGAGCGGTCCGGGCCGATCATGCGTTTCCATGTGATCCAGTTCTCCAACTCTAAGCTTTCCGGCGCGGACGTGGGCGCTTCGTACAAAAACGTGAAATGGCGGACCCCGCTCAAACAGATCAATGGCCAAGACGCCAGGATAAAAATGCAGAGCAGACGAAGCTTTTTCACTACGGAACGCGCAGCCGATGAGATTACCGGTGCGAAACTGCCGGAACTATCTCCAGTCGCTCACCGATGGCGGCATTGGCCTCGACTCGTGCCTCCTGCGCCGGTTCAGCGCTTTCGGGCGGTGCACCGCCGCCAAAGTGTCGTGCCGCATAATAAGAGCCAACCACCAACACCGCAGCAATGAATTGAGCGATAAGTGTTTCAGTCGTTGGAAACACCGCAAACCACAAGCCCATCCAAGGCGGCATGTAGTTTTTCAAGGAACTGATCTCGGTCGTCGGAATCCAATGGGCGAGCTGCATTTCCTGTGCTTGCTCGCCCACCATTACCAGCAGCACCACGCCGAGCAGAACACCGGTCGTTATCAGCATTTTTCGATAGGGAAGACGTTGCTGAAGAACAAAAGTAAGGACCGCCACGATCCCAGTAAGAACCAATCCAAGCAATGCGCCTTTCAGCACTACGCCGCCACCCAGGCGAAGATGATAGCTCTGCAAAAAGAGGACGACCTCGAACCCCTCGCGATAAAGCGACGTGAATCCGAGCAGGATCAATCCCCACCACAGCCGCGAGCGCGAGATTTCCTCGGCGCTAGCGTCTGCAAGCAAAGTTTTCCGGCGACGATTGTGCGCCCGGATCCAACCGCCCCAATAAATTTTATGAAAGAACCAATTCATGATCACGAGCAACACAATCACGGCGAGGAGTCCGGTTGCGGCTTGCAAATCGAGCGCCGGCATGTTGTCGCTGAGTGAGTGGACGATTCGGACCGCGATGAGCCAAGTGATCAAGGTTGCGACAAAAGCGATGCCTGCGCCTGCCGCGACGGGGCGACGATACGCGCGTTTTTTCCCAGTCATGCTCGCGGTGATTGCAGCGAGAACGAGGATGCATTCTAGTCCTTCCCGGAATACGAGAACGCCAATGTCGAGAAAAGCGACCGTCGGACTTGTATTCGGCTGCGTCGGATCAGGCGCGCCATGCGTGGTCACACCCTGCCATGCGATTACAGCGACAACGCAAGCCGCGGCTGCGACGATGCCGATGCGCAACGCGAGCTTCATTGAAATTGAAATCTATCACATTGGTTTTGCAACCGCTGCCGTTCGATTGCTTTTTTTTAGCGGCTGCTTGCGGGCCGTGGCGCTGCTCAAACTGAGAATTTGACTCTCCCTTTCACGCCAAACCACTCGGTGCGACTTGGTATTTTAGCCAAGAATGGCAGTAGGGTTCCGCGGCGACTTGGCTCACCCTAGATCGTGCGCCTGAGCGCTCGAGCAGACAGCAGAACAGGCGCCTTAAAAGTAGTACCCGCCGAGGTGAGCGGATGGGATAATCCAAGCCAGAGGCTTACGCTACTTGCGGGAGTTGCAGCTGCGACCGCGCGCCGAGACGGATCGCCATTCACGGATTACGAGCCGAGATGCGAGAAACGAGGACCGCTACATCGACACAGGTCACTATCTTGTGATTTATCGCGCAGGGCGTAACTTCGCCGGTGCAACGCTGGCTGGCATTCACCCTGATTGAAATCGTTCTCGCAGTCTTCATCTTGATGTTGTTGCTTCTTTTAGCGGTGCCGACCTTGGACGGCGTGCTTGCGAATAATCGGTTGCGACGTTCGCTGAATGGATTCAACAATCTTGTGCGCCAGGCGCAGGAGCGAAGCGTGGCGGAGCGTCGCGCTTACCTAATTGTTTGGCGCGAAAAAGGCGTCCTGCTGCGACCGGAAGTTGTTGCAAAAGACCAGGAGACCGCAGCGACAGTGGAATTGAAGTTGGATCGCGGGGAGGCGTTAACGCTCAAGTTACCTGCGGCAGTAACAAAGACGCCTCCGGCCGAATGGATATTCTGGCCGTCCGGAACATGCGAGCCCGCGACTGTTCAATTCAAAGGCGCGGCTGGTTCGTGGACGGCAAATTACTTGCCGTTGACAGCGCGGCCTGAGCTTACGAATTATGCGACCAGATGACTCGGGAAAGACTGGTTTGTTGAATGATTCAAGCGTTGCAGCGTTGAAGCGGCGAAAGCCAAGCCGTTGTAACTCTTCAACCCTTCGTCGTTTCAACGGTTTTGCCCTTTACGAAGTGCTTCTCGGCGTCACGATTTTCGCGGTGGGCGTGTTGGCGCTGGGGCGCGCGGTGGAGAATTGCTTGAACGCGAGCATGCTCAATGCGGAGGAAGAGAGGGTACGCCAGATATTATCCAACCGCATGGCCGAAATTCAGACCGCTCCAGGTCTTCCTGACACCGCCAAGGAATTTAAGGTCGATACAGGTTATGGGATCGTAAAATTGATTCAGAAAAGCGCGTCCGCTGATTTAACCGAACCCGGCAATATTCAGCTAAGCGGAATCTATCTTGTGACTTTGAGCGCGCAGTGGATGCAGGGAGGCGTTACGCAGTCAAAACAAATTAGCTTCTATGTTTATCGCGTTCGCTAATCAGAAAGGAGCCTTGGATCCAGGCAGGCGGATCGCTTCCCGAGGCGGCTTCACGCTGCTGGAGATCACATTGGCAGTGGCGATTCTCGCCACGATGTCGCTCGCAATCTATCGCTTCGTCCAATCGAACCTCACCGCCCTGCGCGCTTCCTCCGATGCGAACGCTGCTGATGCGTGCTATGATGGTTTACGCGATCTTTTAACGGCACAATGGCAAAGCTTGCCCTCGGGGCAGGGCGCGATCACGGGCGAGCCATTCAAACTGAACGATCGACAGCGTGATCAAATCCAATGGATTTGCGGTTCTGGTTCTGGATTGCTTACACGGTATGCGCCGGGCCAGTTTACAGTGTCGCTACGGTTACAACCCGAAAATGAGAAAAGTGATCAGCTCGACCTCGGTTTTTTGCGAGCACCGCAGGACGATTCCGGCCAGGACACATGGGTGCCTCTGATTAAGAACGTTAGCAGCCTTCAAATCCGTTACTTCGATCCTCAGCTAAACAGTTGGATCGATCGATGGACGAACGCGCTCCGGCGACCTTGGCTGGTGAAGATAACCGTGGGACGCACTGATGCGAGGGAGCCGTGGGAAGCGATTATTCCACTAAGACGGACACCGTTTTGACGATGTCGATCTTATGAAGATGTCATCCTTAAATTTGAAATTCGATCCGTTGCGGCGGACGAAATTGGTCAGCGGGGCAGCGCTTATGCTAGCGCTTTGGGCGCTGTTTTTACTCAGCGCGATGGTAATTTCCTGGGCTCTCGATATTGATTCTCGGCTCACGCTTTCCGGTGATGCAAACCGTGGTCTTACGGCCGAGGCGATGGCGGCTTCGGGTGCGGAGGTTGCGTTGCATCCAAACATTAAACCAAGCTCCCCAAACCTGCATCGAACGCTCGGTGCCCGGGAAGGTTATGATGTTCGCATTACCGGTGAAGGTGGCCGTTTGAACTTAAACTGGCTTACTGCGGGCGAGGATCCGATTCGTCTCGAAATTCTGCGAAAATACCTTGAGCTTAAGGGAGTCGATCTCAATGAGCGCGACCGGATGATGGATGCTCTACTCGATTGGGTGGGACCAAATGCCGGCCTTCATCGCTTAAACGCACCTACGGAAACAGCTGATTATCGTCCATCCCACGCACCGCTGACGTCGGTGGATGAACTTAAGAAAATCGTTGGCTGGGGTGAATTTACTTCCCAACCGGGTTGGGAGGATGATTTTACGATCGACAGTTCAGGCCCGATTGATCTCGCCTGGGCCTCGCGCGATGTGTTGCGCGCGCTGCCTGGAATGAGAGATGATTTCGTAGATCGATTTTTGCAACTACGGCGCGGTCCGGACGGAATCGATGGAACCGCCGATGATGCCCAATTCAAGAATCTGGCCGACGTTCAATATGCCCTTGGCTTTTCACCGGAACAATTTCAGCAGCTTGCTGCCCTGGTTGGATTCAACGACCAAGTAATGCGTATCCTGAGCGTCGGAAAATCGGGCAATATTGCGCGGACTGTGAAGATGGTTGTGCGTAAATCGGGCAATATTCCCGAAGTTATCGTTTGGAAGGAGCTTTGATATCGAAGCCGAATCGACATCCGTCTTTATAGTTCCGACCGCGCACGGCTGGAATTTCCTGCGCTCAGCCGAACGCAACGGCGCCTGGGTCGTACGTAAGCTTCAGAGTTTGGATGAGGCAGTGCCGCTGCTCACAGCGACGGACGATTTCGTGCTCGGACTGCCCGTCGCGGCTGTGCTCGCGCAGCGATTTCGCTTGCCAACTGTCGATCCAGCAGAATTTCCGGAGATGATTCGGATCCAAATTGAAAAGGCGTTGCCGTTCTCGGCCGACGAAGTGACAACCGATTTCGAGGTTATCGAGCAATCCGAAGGTGGCAGTGTAATTTCCGCCGTGGCGGTGCGCAACGAACGCCTTGCCGAGATTGCCGCACCGCTGCTGGAGCGCGGTTACATTCCGCGACAAGTCACGGTTTATGCCGCGCAACGGGCGAGCACTTACGCGCCGCGTGGAAATGCACTGCTGATTTATCCCGAAGGCGAAGCGCTTGTCTCAGCTGTGACTGAGAACGGCAAAGTTAGCCTCACCCGTGCGCTTGAGAGTCAGCAGCGCGAGCACCTTCGATTGGAATTGCCGCAATTGGCATTGAGCGCGGAATTGGAGGGGATTAACACGCCGTTTCCAAACGTGTTGCTGGACGAAAGCTGCTATCAACTACGTGATACTGTCCAAGGCATCTTGGAGAGCCCGACCGAGATCGTCGGCATCGAGCTGCCACCAGCACGCGTCAAATTAAACCTTCTGCCGGAGAGCTGGCGCTATCGCCGCTCACAATTAGCCAGGCAAATGGAATGGCGGAAACGACTCATGTGGGCAGGAAGCGCTTATGCTGGGCTTCTCGTTGTCTTGCTGGCGTGTCTGACTTACATGCGTCTGGAAGTTGGACAGCTTGACCGGCGTATCGCCCACGATGCGCCGCAAACGGAGTTTGTCCGAGCGGCAGAAGCGAACTGGAAAGCACTCGCACCGGCGGTTGATTCACATTATTATCCGGTCGAAATCTTGCTGCATCTTTTCGAAAGTCTGCCTTCCGCAGACGTGCGAATTACTGCCTACAATCAATCCGCACGGCAAATCTCAGTAGATGGAGAAGCCAATACCGCCGCGCTCGCTTATCAATTCATCGATAAAATAAAGAAGAATCCAGAGCTGCGAATGTTTCAATTCGACATGGCCGCTCCTCGAATTTTGGCGAACGACCATGCGCAGTTTCGATTGGAGGGCAGACCGCGATGATGCCGGCGTGGTACGAACGGATGAATCCGCGCGAGCGCCTGCTTGCCTGGATTGTCGCCGGCGCAATGCTCGTGCTGCTCAACCTCGTGATTTTGAGTTGGCTCTTTGGGGCGTTGGGTCGCGCGCGTACTGACCTGACTGCGCGCAAAGCGGCTCGTGCCGAGCAGGCCACTTACGTAAAAGAGCGGGACCTTTGGGTAAAACGTGACCAATGGATCCAGCAGCATCAGCCAACGCTCAAGAATCCTGCGGAAGCCTCTGCCCTGCTCGATCAGTTGAAACAAGTCGCCAGTAAATATAATGTTTTGATTCAGAACCCCGCGATCGGCTCCGGCGAAACGACGCCCAATCATCAGACAGTTTTCGCTTCAATTGAAACTAAAAGCCCGTGGCCGCCCCTGGTGCATTTTCTCTACGACGTGCAACAACCGGCTGCCTTTGTGGTATTTGAAAGCGTTAATCTGGCAATCGATAGCAGCGATCCAACCATGATGCGTGGTAAGTTTAAGATCGCGCGCTGGTTTGCGCCTGCGCAGCGGGCGAAATAATAATTATGAGATATCTTTTCATGCTTATGTCGATCTTCGCCGTACCCGGCGCGATCACCGGCTGGGCGGGCGACGTGCTTCCGCCGCGATTTAATTTCAACCGCTACTCAGCGATGGTGGATCACTCGCCGTTCGCAATTGCCACCGCAGTTGCGTTGCCTTCTGCAACCCCCGATTTTGCGAAGGACCTTTATGTGGCCAATGCCGCGCGTTCGCCCGAAGGAGATATGGTTACTATTGCTTCGAGCTCGGACCAAAATTTCAAAAAATATCTCAGCACGAGGCAGCCGGTGGACGGCTATGGGATCGCCAGCATAGAATGGTCAGAGCGTGTGGGCGCGACGAAAGTGACAATTAGCAAGGACGGAAAATTTGCGAGCATAACTTTCAACGAGGCATTGCTGTCGCAGCCTGCACCGAATGCGCCGCCTGTTCCGGCCCCGCCTACCGCAGCCGTACCGGCTGTACCTTTCGTACCTTCTCCCTTAGTGGCACCTTCAGTTCCACGGAAGGCGCCACGACCTCATGTGCGTGGGACGATTCAGCGAAATCCAAGGGCTGTGCCAGTGCCCACGCCAAATCCCGCGCCGCCACAGGTCGAACAGTAGAATCTGATCAATCGCGAGCGGCTTCAACCGCCGCCCCAATCGTCATCTGTTGTGTCTGGTTTTCGATCGGGTCCCGCGGAAAACAGGTCGTAACCGTTTGGATTTTTGAGACCTGGATTACGGTAAATGTAATCACTCTGCCAGGGATCTTTTGGCATCTCCTTATACAATTGATACCAACGCGTCGGCCTCGGATCGGTATCTGGCTGGGCAACGAGCGCCTGCAAACCTTGTTCGGTCGTTGGATAAAAACCGTTCATGCTCTCGTAGAGTTTAAGCTGCGTGTTGATCCCTTGGATGTCAGCTGCAACTCGAACATGGCGCGAATATTCCACGTTGCCCGCGAGTTTGTAAATCGCGGTGCCAAGCAAGAGCGCAATGATCGTTACCACGAGCATGATCTCAAGAAGCGTGAAGCCCTGTTGATTATTTTTCATTATTATCTCGAGACGCAGGAAGTCCCCACATCATCACCCGTACATTAGCTGTGGATCGAGAATTTTCTAGTAACCGGTTTGCAGCAAATAATCCGATTTATCCCAAAGATATTTTAATTGGATCTGCGTGGCACGGATCGCGGAAGGCTCAGCGCCAGTCCTATTAACGATAACGAGATCATTCGTCCCGACTTTCAGGTTCGTGGTCGGCACAATCTTCTGCGCACGCAACCAGCCGGTATATTGGAAATGCATTTGCCTTGCGAGGGATTGCATTTCGCCGCGGTAACCCGGGTCGGCCAGTTCAGGCAATGCTAAAGAAACCGGCCCGATGTTCTCGCCATTAAGATAAACCTCCGGGGCAGCATCAATCCGTGAATTCGCGATTTCGAAAGTGAGCAACGCCGCGAGAGGTTGGGTCTCAATGCCAAATTGAAAAGCGGCGCTTTCTTGAACGTTGGCGCTGATCCGGATTGGCTCTGCGGCAAGTGTTGCCGTGACCGTTCCGAAGTGCTCTTCATCCTCAGTGGGCGAATGCAGCGGCGGCATCGAGGAAAAGGGTTCGGGGATGACGTCACGATGGTCAGCGTTCAGCGGATGAACCACATTGCTGCTTGTCATCCAATCGAGATAGGCTGCCCGAACTGTTTTACCATCTCCCGCAACTTCGACATCGATGGACGAAGCACCCGTCATCGGAATCATCATGGAATCCGAGCTTGGCAGGTTAATTCCGGAGCCAAGTGTGCCTGAGCGCAAGACATGGGTGCCGGATTCATCCCACGCGATCAACTCCGGCTGCTGACCTGGATTGTCATCGAAGAACAGGCGAAAAAAGAGAACCTGATAATTTGTGCTCGGCGGCGTCACCCGGATACGAAAGACGCTCTTTGAACCGCCTGTTGATTGTGCGGGCAACAGTGTAACTGCCTCCACCCAGCCCGGTACGTTTTGCGTTCTCGAATTGGGAGACGTGTTTTGACGCAAATCCAGCCATGCGCTTTCCAGCGTTGCCTGTCCGGGCTTCGCATCGCTCGAGGGTGGCAAAGCGTCGCTGAAAGCTTCCTGTGCACAAACACGAGAAGTCACGCCAAATAACAACGCGAAAACGGCGACGCGAAGAAACATCTGGCCGGCGAGATTATTTTAATGCGGCCGGAATTGCAAGCTATGTGTCATCTCGAATACCGCCGAAAGAATACTGTAAACGACAAACCCGACCAGAACCGCGATGACCACGATAATGACCGGCGGAATCAATTGCGAGATCACTGCAACCGTACGGTCAAGTTCGCGTTCATAAACATCCGCGATGGCTTGCATCGTCTCAGCGAAATGTCCCGTCTGTTCTCCTACCGCCATCATGTCAGTAAGCAAATCTGGAAATAATCTTTGTTCCTGCAATGCGACGGATAATGTCGCTCCATCGATTACGGCTCGACGGACCTCACCTAACTTGAGTTCGAGAAATCGATTGGCGGCAATTTCCGTTACGAGATCGAGCGCGCGAAGCAGGGGAATTCCGTTTTCCATCAGTGTTCCCAGCGTGCGCGCGAACTGCGCATAATGACGATGGCGGATGATACGCCCGTAGCCGGGAATCACGAGGCGAAAACGGTCCCACGCGGTTCGTCCTTCATCGCTGCGGACAAACGCGCGGAAACCAATGATCACGCCAACCGCGAGGAGCGCGCCGATCCACCAGTAGCCTGTGATCGCATGATGAACATTCACCAGGATGCGAGTGGGTAATGGTAGCGCACCGCCGGTTTGCGACATAAAGCCGGTCAACTGCGGCACCATGAATGTGATGAAGACTGTAATCAGAATAGCGCCAGCGAGCGCCAGAAAGGCCGGATAAATCAGTGCTTGCTGCACGCGATCTCGCAACTCTTTTGCCTGCATCAAATGCTTCACCAAACGCAGCAGAATTTGCGGCAGCGCGCCGCTCGCCTCACCAGCTGCCACCATGTTGACGTAAAGTGGCGGGAAAATTCGTGGAAACTCACTTAGGGATTGCGAGAAACTGCGGCCATCGATCAAGGCCTGATGAAGCGCATGCGTCATTTGTTGGACGCGCGTCTGTTTCAAGCGTTTTTCCAGGATCGACAATCCTTCGTCGAGGGTCATTCCCGCTTGGAGTAAATGGGCAAGCTGCTCGGTAAAAACGAGCAATTGGCCGTATGGAATTTTCAGGGACTGCCTGGCAGGTGCGGCCGCCAAAACATCCCGGCGGCTCATCTTCGGTTCCGCGCCAACTAAATCGATCCGAATCGGAATGCACTGTTGCAGCTCGATTTGGCGAATCGCGACAGCGCGATCCGGACAATCGAGCACACCTTCAACGAGGTTGCCTTGTGCATTACGCGCTCGATAAGCAAATTGTGGCACGGCTTGGAAAATAGTCTGAATTCTGAAACCTCAAACCCGAGCCGATTCTTTGTTCGACAACCCCGCCGCCGGGCTCTCTAAGATCGGCATATTGATTTTACCACAATGAGTACGTTCCGTATTGCTTTCATTCCCGGTCACATCCGTTGTGTGCTTCAAAGTAGGAATCTTTGTGGTTGGATTTCGGGGGACTTTTTAGTTTGCCATCTGCATCTGGAGTGCCCTGGCGCTACCGATTCTCTCGAATCCGCCATCTTTGTTCGTCTCCATCGCCTTGTTGTCATCGGCCGACTTCTCGACTGGTTCACCACTGCCGTGCTCGCTTGCACCATTATATGGTAGTGGCTGGGAAGCTGACCACCAGCGGCAGCGGAGTTCTGTAAAATTACCTTGCCATCACTAGATTGCTTCTGATAAGAGCGAGGAACATGAAATGTGCAGCCATATTCGTTTCGCTCGCGCTTGCGTCGCAGACGTTCGCCGTTTTGCGTCCGCCCTTTCCAGTTAAAGCAATGCCCCCATTTAACAGCGACATGATTGTTAGGGGAGACGATATACTTCAAAAATTCCCCAAAGCGGCGGCCGTCGCAGTGCCGAGATAGCGGCCTTAGAAGGCGCGGAACACGGGCATTTTTGCCTGTGTGTCCAACGGGATATCTTGTCTGTTGTTCCGATCAAGCAGGGGCCTGACTCCACTCGCAACACGAAGTTCCTATGGTTCCTCAAGCGACAGCGATTAAAAATTGATGATCAACGGACTTTACAATCGAAAAGAGGCGGGGGCGGGAATCGAACCCGCGAATAGCGGTTTTGCAGACCGCGACCTTACCACTTGGCTACCCCGCCGCTTGCGCAGAACTGAGACTAACGCGTCAGCCTAGCGTGTCAAAAGTGTGCAATTCGGTGTTGGACGTTCCGGGTTGGGCGTTCGAAGTTGTCCAACGCTTGTTTCTTTGAACGTTCGTTCTTTACAACTATTCCGCACTGCACATCAGCGCATTCCCGGTGGTGTAAACTCGCCGGTGCGCGCATTTCGTCATGTGGGTGCTGATCCGTTTTTCGTCGAGCGTGGGCAAGGCGCCAAGATTTGGGATATCGATGGAAACGAATACATCGATTACGTGGGCAGTTGGGGTCCGGCAATTCTTGGACACGCCCCTAGGGTAATTGTCGATGCAGTGCGCGAAGCTGCTGCACGCGGCATAAGTTTTGGAATACCGAATCCACTCGAAGTGGAAATGGCGGAATTGATTTGCACGTGGATGCCGTCAATCGAAAAAGTGCGCATGGTCAATAGTGGCACGGAAGCGACCATGTCGTGCATTCGTCTGGCCCGCGGGTTCACCGGGCGCGACAAGATCATCAAGTTCGATGGCTGTTATCATGGGCACGTGGATGCGCTGCTCGTGAAATCGGGAAGTGGCGCCCTGACGCATGGACGGGCCGATAGCGCGGGCGTTCCGAGAGCGTTTGTCGACCTAACGTTTTCGCTGCCGTTTAACAGTGTCGATTTTCTGCGACAAGCATTTCGTCAAAACAAAAACGAAATCGCGGCCGTAATCGTCGAACCGATTCCCGCAAATGCAGGCCTGTATTTTCCAAGCGAATCTTTCCTTCCGACCTTGCGCGAAGAATGCGACAAGCATGGCGCGCTGCTGATTTTCGATGAAGTTATGACCGGCTTCCGTGTTGCGCGCGGTGGAGCGCAGGGAATTTATGGAATTAAACCGGATCTCACTGCCCTTGGGAAAATAATCGGTGGCGG
>Ga0070697_100000887_pt1 | contig 22487 bp, 15 predicted proteins | sample KBSK1501metaG_FD_65475 | JGI IMG/M metagenome (GOLD analysis project Ga0070697, IMG submission 65475) | Corn, switchgrass and miscanthus rhizosphere microbial communities from Kellogg Biological Station, Michigan, USA - KBS K1-50-1 metaG | ecosystem: Host-associated > Plants > Roots >... | reverse complement strand
CGACCCGTTCTGGATCGAGATTGCGCGTCAGGAGCTGGACTGGATCCGACCCCCGCTCCAGGGTTACGACGAGTCGACCTTCCCGTGCGTCCGCTGGTTCGGCGACGGGACCCTGAACGCCAGCGTCGAGTCCCTCGATCGCTGGGTCGAACGGGGCCGGGGCGATGCGCCCGCCTTCGTCTGGGAGGGGGACCGCCTCGACTCCGAGCGCCGGCCGCTCGAGCAGAGGTCGATCACCTACGCCGCGCTGCTGCGCGAGGTGCGGCGCTGCGCCGCGGCCCTGCGCGCGCTCGGCGTGCGACGGGGCGACAGCGTCGTCCTGTACATGCCGAACGTCATCGAGACCTACGCCGTCCAGCTCGCGGCGGCGCGCATCGGAGCGGTCTACCACCCGGTGTTCGCCGGGTTCGCGCGGGAAGAGCTGAGCGATCGCCTGCACCTGATGGGGGCGCGCGTCCTGGTCACGGTCGATGGCGCGTTCCGCAAGGGGGAGGCGATCCAGTACAAGCGTGACTTCGTCGACCCGGCGCTGCGCGACTTCGTCCCGGCCGTTCGGGCGATCGAGATCGCGGACCGGGTCCTGACGGACCGCGGGGCCGACCCGGACGGCTCGGTCCTGGCGCGCTTCCGCGGGCTCCTCGCGGACAAGGTCACGGTGGAGAAGCGCAAGGCGCGGGCCCTCCTGGCGCGGGAGCTCGCCGGGGGCGGGAGGGCATCTCGGGCAGGTGATCCGGACACGCCGGCATCGGGCGGGGCGGCGGTCGCGCCGGACGGTCTGGCGGCGATCCTCGCGCCCGAGACCGATCGCGACGGTGTCGCCGGGGAGCGGCTCATGGAGCGCATCGACCGGGCGGCCGCGTACCTCGACCGTCAGGCGGCCCGCGAGTCGAGCGAGGTGATCCCCGAGGAAGTGGACCTCCGGGACGATCTCAAGCCGGTGCTGGGCGAGTTCGCCACGCGGTTGGACGAAATCCTCGCTCCTGTGCGGAAGGTCGTGGTCCTGCGCGGGCTCGAGACACGCAGCGAGGCCGGCTGGGTGCGCGGCCGGGACATCGCGTACGAGGAGTTCCTGTCGGGCGGCGACGGGACGACGGACGGGCCGGAGCCGATGGGGGCCGAGGACCCGCTGTTCGTCATGTTCACGTCCGGCAGCACCGGGAAGCCGAAGGGCGTGGTCCACACGCACGGCGGCTATCTCGCCCGACTGCCGTTCCTGCTGCGCGTCGTCTTCGGGCTGGGCCGCGATCAGCGCATCCTGACCGTCGCCGACCCGGGATGGATCACGGGGCAGTCGTTCGCGTGCTGGGGACCGCTGGTGTACGGCATGACCAGCGTCCTGGCGGGCTTCGTCCCGACCGAGGACCGGCTGTGGGCCGCGATCGAGCGCCACCGGGTCAACTTCCTGAAGACCGGCGTCACCGGGACCAGGGCGGCGATGGGGGACGACCCGGAGCATATCCGCTCGCACGATCTGTCCAGCCTGCGCGAGCGCGGCGGCGGCGTGCGCGACGACCGGCGCTACACCTCGTGCTCGTGCGCCGAGCCTCTCGACGCCGCCGTGCAGGCCTGGTGGGAAGCGCACATCGGTCCGATGCAGAACTGCTGGTGGCGGACCGAGGACGGCGGCCCGGAAACCGGCGCCTCTCCGTCGGCCTTCCCCCAGACGGCCGACGCTTCCGCCCGTCCCTTGCCGTGGGCCGGGCTGGGCGTGTTCGTGATCCGCGACGACGAGGGGAACCCGGTGCCGCCCCGGCCCGCCGGCGTGGGCGAGAAGGGGACGTTCTTCGTCCGTCACAACCCGGGGATCGCGCGCGGCACCTGGACGCGCCCGACCCGTGGGGAAACGGGCGACGCGGCCGGCGGCGACTGGAGGACCGACCCGCTGTTCCGCGACATCTATCACGCCGACGTCCCCGGCTGGCACAACACCGGGGACGCCGCGGTGGAGAATCCGGACGGCTCGCTGACCTTCCTCGGCCGCGACGACGAGGTCCTGAACGTCAGCGGCCACCGGGTCGGCACGCAGGAGATCGAAGGGGCGGTCCGCTCCCACCCGGCGGTGGCGAACGTGGCGGCGATCGGCATCCCGGCCGAGATCAAGGGCGACAATCCGGTGCTGTTCGTGACGCTGCGCCGGGGCGAGCACGTCGCCGGTCTCCTGGACAATCAGCTGCGCGAGGCGGTGGCGGCGGCGAAGGGGAGCCACGTCGCCCCGTCGCCCGACTTCATCTTTTTCGTGCCGGCCCTGCCGACCACCAAGAGCGGCAAGATCCTGCGCCGGTTCCTGAAGTACGCGGCGGCGCTCGATCGCGACACCCTGGCGGTCATCCTGGACCGGTTGCGCGACGAACGGCAGCGGCGCGGCATCCTCGCCGCCGACCGCGAGGCGCTCGGCGTCCTCTTCCCGCCGCTGCTCCGCCAGGGACGGACGATCCGTCTGGGGAGCGTCGCGACCGTCGACCAGATCGGCGTCCTGATCGACATCCTGCTTTCGGTCGCGCGGCGCCGCGAGCTGAGCATCGACGGGATCGCCTCGTCCGCGAAGGACGTGACTCCCGCGGCCGGGGCGACGCCGGCGGGGGCCGATGCGACGGACAGGGCGCCTTCGGCCTGCGTGCCGGCGTACCGCCCGTACGACGCCGCGCCCGAGGACACGTACGCGCTGGGGCGGACCGATTTCCGGCCCGGTCTCGATCCGCTGCCCGCGGCGCAGGAGGCGTGGGCCATGGTGCGCGACGTCTACGGCCGGCCGATGCACGGGCAGCCGGAGACCGCGATGGTGCGCGTGATCGAGCCGGTCGCGCGCCAGCCGGAGCCGAACGAAGTGATCGTGCAGAACCTGTTCGCCGGCTCGACGCACAACGTCCTGCACGCCCTCCTGGCCGACCCGGCGTCGCCGTTCGAGTGGCACCGACAGCCGTACCACGTCCTCGGGAGCGGCGCCGTCTGCCGCGTGGTCCTGTGCGGCCGCGAAGTCGAGAGACAGGGGCTGTTCGCGCCCGGCCAGCTGGCGATCAATTTTCCGGCCACCTATCGCGTGCTCGATCCGAAGGTCTCGGAGGACGCCATGCACGCCGGGTTCGAGATCCAGGGGTTCGAGACACCGGGTGGGACGCTGCGACCGTTCGACCGGCTGCAGGCCACCCAGCTGCTGCCGGTCCCGAAAGGTCTCACCCTCGAGCAGGCCTCGTCGTTCATGCTGAACCTGGTCACGGTCTACCGCGCCCTGACGCGGAAGCTCGAGCTGCGGCGCGGGCAGAGGCTCCTGGTGGAGGGGGCGACCGGCGGCACCGGCAGCCACGCGCTCGAGATCGGCGCGACGCTCGGCGCCCGGATCGTCGGCATCGTCGGCGACCCGGTGCGCGGGCGGCGGGTGATCGAGGCGGGCGCGGCCGCCTTCCTCGACCGCAACGACGCGCGTGTCAGGCACCTGTGGACCCCCGTCCCCGACGATCCATCGGCCTGGTCCGGCTGGGCGGGAGACGGCGAGCCGCTCCTGGCGGCGCTCCGCGACGCGAACGACGGATCGTTGTCCGACGCGATCGTCTCGTTCACGGGGCGCCCGGCGTTCGGCCGTCTGGTGCAGATGCTCGCGCCCGGGGGACGGCTGGCGTTCTTCGGCGCGTTCCGGGGCTACTGCCTGCGCTTTCTCGGGAAAGGACCCGTGAGCCCGGTCCCGGGTTCACAACCCGAGGTCCTGTCGGTTCCGCCGGGAGAGATGCTCGGGCGCGCCGGTCTTCGTCCCGGGATGGGCGTGCTCGTCCACTACGGCGCCGGCGCGAACGCCGGCGGGGCGCGGGACCCGCTGGGGCTCGAGGCGATCCGGGCGACGCTCGAGAGCGGCGGACGGGCCGTCGTCCTGACCCATACCGACGCACAGGCCGCCTGGCTCAACCGCGAGCCGTCGGTCGGCCCGCGTCTGGCGGGGACGATCAGCCTGGAGTCGCTCAAGCGCGGCTCGCGCTTCGAGTGGCCCGACCGGATGCCGGACAGCGACCGTGACCCGGCGCGTTACGAGCGCTACGAGACCTTCACCCTGAAGCCGCTGGCGACCGCGGTGGGGCGTCTGCTGCGGGCCGCGGGGGAGACGCGCGGGCAGCCCGACCTGGTGCTGGCGCGCGGCGCCGAGGACACCCTGGCGGCGGACCTGTTCATGGCGCGGCCGTTCACCGGCGCCGTGGTGTACGCCGAATCGTGCGCACGCGCCTACACGATGTACGCCCCGCAGGTCTGGATGAGACAGCGGCGCGTCTCTTTTCCGGACTTCGAGATCGTCGGCACCCACATGGGTAACCCGCAGCAGGGGCGCGAGGTGATCGACTGGATCGCCCGGGGCCTGCTGCGGGTGCCGCCGCCGCGCGTGTACGAGGCGGACCGGGCGCCGGCGGCGTTCCAGGCGATGCACGACAACAGCGCGACCGGGTCGTTCGTCGTCCATCTCACGGCGCCGGGGCGGGGTCTCACGACCGAGCGCGAGATCGACGAGGCGAACGGCGCCGTCTTCCTCGACGAGAAGTACGTGAGCGTGCGCCTCGACGCTTCGAGCGTGTCCGGCCGGTCCGGCGCGACCGGCGGGCCGCCGGCGGCCGGAGAGCCGACGCACGTGGCGCGCGTCACGCTGCGCGGCGAGGCGGGTCGGCCTCCGACCCTGGCGCGCGACGCCGTGTACCAGATCGGCGATGTCTTCCGGCGCCTGCGCTCCGATCCCCGCATCGCGGCCGTCGTGCTGACGGGGGAGGGCAGCGTGGCGTTCCTGGCGGGGCAGGACCTGCGGCAGTTGTACGACGAGGTGCACGACGCCTCGGCGGCGCTCCAGATCGCGCGCGACGCGCAACGGATCTTCGACGACATCGAGGCGTTTCCGCGACCGGTGATCGCGGTCCTCAACGGTGTCGCGCTCGGCGGCGGGCACGAGCTGTTCCTGTGCGCGCACTACCGTATCGCGGTTCGATCGTTCCGCGTCCGTCTGGGCCAGCCGGAAATTGACCTCGGCATCATTCCGGGGTTCGCCGGCACGCAGCGTCTCACGCGGCAGCTCATCGGCCGGCTGGGTCTCGAGCGCGGGCTGCTCGAGGCGCTCGAGATGATCCTGAACGGACGCCAGTACGAGGTCGACGAGGCGCTGGCGCTCGGGCTTCTCGACGAGGCGGTCGAGGGGAACGCCCTGCAGCGCGCCTGGACGCTCGCCGCGGAGTCCGTCAGCGGCTCGCGCGGTCCGCTCGCGGAGGCGCACGCCGCCCGCCGGCTCGCGCGCGAGGCCTGGCGCCGGCCGGTCGATCTGCCGCCCGGTCTTCTCGACGGCGAGCCCCGGCTGCGTCTTCTGCTGCGTCAGGCGCTCGACCCGTCGATCGGCCGCGGCGTGCCGGCGGTGCGCGCGGTCGAGGCGACGCTGCACGGCCTGCGGCGCGGCTTCGACGCGGGGTGCGAGAACGAGGCGCGACTGTTCGCGTCCCTGGTGGTCGATGAGCGGCACGGACGCCGCGGCATCCGGCGGTTCCTGGAGCGCCGTGAGGCGCTCCCGCTCCCGCCGCCGCCGACGCGTCGCGTGACCCGGGACGACGTGAGGTGAGGGACGTGTTCGATCGCGATCAGTACCGTGGACAGGTGGTGATGGTGACCGGCGCCGGCAAGGGAACGGGGCCGGGCGGGATCGGCTACAACGCCGCCATGGCGTACGCGCGCTCCGGCGCCCGCCTGGCGATCGTCGGTCGGACCGAAGAGACGCTGCGCGCCACCGCGAGCGAGATCACCGCGCTCGGAGGCGACGTCGTCGCGGAGACCGGCGACGTCAGCGACCCGGCGGTCCTCGGCCGTCTGTTCGACGCCACCCTCGCCCGGTTCGGGCGCCTCGACGTCCTGGTCAACAATGCCGGCGTGTCGGGCGAGGTGCGCGCCCTGGTGCGCATCCCGGCGAAGAGCTACCGCTACGCCGTCCAGGTCCACCTGCACGTCATGACCAGCACGCGTCTGGCGGCGCGAGTGATGCGCGAGCGCGGGATCCAGGGGACGATCCTGACCGTCGGAACCTACTTCACCTCGCCGCACCGGCAGATTCTGCGGCCCTACCCGTTCCGCACCCCGTACACCGGCGCCCAGGCCTGGAAGCTGGAGCACGCCCGGGCGTGCGCCTGGGAGCTGGCGCGCGACGGGATCCGGGTCATGGCGCTCAATCTGGGACCGATCGAGGGCGGTCGCATCGACGCGATCGTCTATCCGCTCGGGGCGCTCGAGCGCGGGCTGTGGGGACGCGAGGTGCGCGGCGAGGACATCCGCAGGAAGACCGAGGAGATGCACCCGGCCCGACGGTTCCTGACCCAGGACGACGCCGCGCGCTCGATCGTGGCCCTGACCTCCCGCGAGCTGCGCGATTCCGCCAACGGCACGGTCGTCGAGCTGGCGGGCGGCGTCGATTACCGGGTGCCGCCGCAGGTCGCGCCACCGCTCCTCCCGGGCCGTCTTCCCGATCTCGCCGGCCGGCGGGTGGTGCTGGCAGGCCGACCGGCCGAGCCGCAGGCGTCGGCCCTCACTCTGGCGTTCGCCGCCTGCGGGGCGAGCGTCACGCTGGCCGCGCCGGACGCCGGTCGCGTTCTCCTGCGCCTGGCCGATGGCAGGACGCCGGAGCAGTATTCGGACGGTCAGAAGGCGCTCCTGGGACGGGTGCGCGCGTTCGACCTGCGTCCGGACGACGAGGAGTCGATCGCGGGCCTGTTCGAGCGGCAGGTGGAGCCGGCCGACGCGGCCAGCGCCGCGCCGCCGGGACCGCACCAGGACGATGCCGCGCCGGGGGGACCGGACATCGTGATCGCGCTCACGGGCGACGTCGAGGCCGCCGGTCCCTTCGCCGACATGACGCAGCAGGACGAGGAGGATCTCAAACGACGCTTCGCCTTCGAGCCGGCGGAGATCCTGCGTCACGCGCAGGCGGCGATGCTCCTGCAGGGAATGCGACGCATCGCCGAGAGCCCGACGGACGAGCGGTTCCGGACGTTGCGGTCGTTCATGGCGTGGCTCGAGAGACCGCGCGGCGTCGCCTCGAGGACCGGAGCGGTCCAGCGGGTCAAGGGAGGCTGGACCCCGGACGAGGAGAAGCTGCTGCAGACCGGCGCCCGCCGGGCGGGCGGCTGCCTGATCCTGGTCGGGCCGGCCCAGACACGCGTCGCGACGGCGGAGGAGACCTTTGTCGTCGGCGTGGCGCGCGCCGGGCTGCAGGCGGTGGTCACCTCGGCGGCGATGGAGATGACCAGCGCCCGCAGCGCCATCCGGATGAACGCCCTCTTTCCGGGCAGCGAGACCGGCGAGGTCGTGCACGCCCGCACCGCCGGCACGGCCCTGCAGCTCGCGGCCGAGTGTCATGCCGGCATCACGGGGATGGTGTACCACCCGGACGAGAGGAACGCCGCTATCGTCGGGGCCGGAACGCTGGCGGGGAAGACGGCGGTGGTCACCGGCGGCGGGCGGAATCTGGGCCAGACGATCGCCCTGCGTCTGGCGCGCGAGGGGGCGCGCGTCGTCCTGACCGGCCGCGGTCGCGTTGATCTCGACCTCACCGCGCGCGCCATCGACGTCCTGGGCGGGCGGGCCCGATGCGTCGCCGCCGACATCGCGTTTCCGGGAGAGCGGGCGAGGATCATCGAGGCGGCGCACGGCGTCGCCGGAAAGAACGGCGGCGGCGGGATCGATCTCTGGGTGAACAACGCCGGGATCGGCGGCGCGTTCGCGACGCTTGGCGAGATCGAGCTCGATGGAGAGGCGCGCTGGCACCAGACCCTGGCGGTGAACTTCACCGGGGCCTGGCTCGGCATGGTGCGCGCCATCCTCGACATGCGCCGGCGCGGCAGCGGCGGCGGCATCGTCAACGTCAGCACCTTCTACGCCGATCAACCGTACGTCTTCCGCATCCCGTACACGGTGCCCAAGATCCTCCTCAGGAGGACGACCGGCCTGCTCGCGGACGCTCTGAAGCCGTACGGCATCTTCATCGCCGACATCGAGCCGAGTCTGATCGACGGCCCGCGGTTCCGGTGGGTGGCGAAGAACTACAACGAGCACTTCCGGCGCCACGGTGTCGTCGATCCGGCGGCCGATTCGGCGGTCAGGGCCTGGTTCGAGCGTCTCGTCCCGGACCGGGCGCCGCGACCCGGCGACGTGGCCGAAGCCGTCCTGTTCGCGGCGCGGCGCGGTCTCACCGGCACCGGGCAGGAGGTGGCCGTCTCGACGCTGCCGCGTTCGCCGCGTCCCCTCCGGTCGGGCGCGGCGGCGCCGCGTCGTCGCGGAGGGACGGTGGTGATCGTCACCACGGCCCGGGCGATCACGGAGATCGACCGGGTCGGCTCGATCGCCGCCTGGTGTCTCGAGTCGGGTTCACGCCGGGTGATCGTCGCGGGCGACGACGGCATGATGACGCGTCTGGGGCGCCGCCTGATGCACGGCGCCTCCGACTCCTCGTGGTGGAACCTGCCGATCGCGCCGGAGTCGGACGGCCGCCTGGAGATCCGCAGCCTCGACTCGCTGTCGGAAGGAACGATCGCCGAGGTCTTCTCCGGTATCGGGAAGGTCGACGGCGTCTTCCACGTTCCGGGCGATCCCGGCGCGGGTGAGCGCTTCGTCCTGTTCCCGGCCGACGCGACCCTCCGCGGCCTCGACGCGGAGGCGATCGAGACGCGGTACCGCGAGCACCAGCGCGCCCTCTCCCTGTTTCTCGAGCGCCAGGTGACGGCCGCGCTCGTCGTCGCACGCCAGGCGGCCCGCTCGCTCGTCGCGGGCGGCTTCTTCACGGTATCGCGCCGCCGGCCGCGCGCGCCCGAGGCTCTCCTGGCCTGCGAGGCGCAGCGGCAGATCGTGCGCACGGCCGCGGAGGAGTTCCGTCTCCTGGGCATCGAAGCGCGCGCCGTCTTCACCCACTCCGTCCCCGCCCTGAGCCCGCGGCTCGCGGCGCTCGAGGCCGCCTCCGCCTGAGCGGCGCGCGGCGATGTCCGGGACCGCCGGAAGAAATGTCAAAATAGCATTGCACGTCCCGTCGTCTCGGCGTACACTTCGGCCAGCCCGACGAGGAGAAGGGCCGGGGAATCAGCCGCAGAGACCCCCCGCAGAGCTCCAGTTTCCCCATCGCGCAGTGCATCGCCGCACGATCGCCGCAACAGTTCGACGCTGAGCGCTTCGCCGTCAAACAGCACAGTATTCGCCGCAGACAAGGCAGGGTCTCGCCATGGATCTGCCCGATCTCATCCGTGAGGCGATTGCAGGCGGCCGGCTGCGCGAGCCCTTCAGCGCCCGCGAACTGACCCGGGCGCTCTCCCATCCCGACTGGCCGCTGGCACGCGTGCACAGTTATCTGGTGCGCTATTGCATGGGAAATCTGGCGGCCCGACAGCTCCTCGTCGAGCGCGTCAGTTATGGTCGCTACCGACTCCTCTACGATGGTCCCCGCGAGATCGTCCCGCCACTCACCAAGTTCCGCAGACGCCCGACGCGCATGGAGAAAAGGGAGGGCCCGACCCTGCCGGGCGAATCCGAGTCCTGACCCGCCTCTCGCCCAGGGACGGGCCCGAGCGCCCCGTCCCTCCGGGCCTCCCCGCTCCGGCGCCGGCATGCGATGGCCGGCGCCGGAGTCCCTCCTCAAGGCGCTCGCGGGCCACGACGCGCGCGGACGCCCCCGTTCGGGACGGCGGCGAGGGTCGCGAGCCGGTCGTCGGCGGTTGACGGACGGCAACCCTCGATTATGATAGGCGCCGCATGAAGGCCGTCGTGCTGGTCAAGCAGGTTCCGAACACCGACTCGCCCTTCCGGATCAACGGCGCCGGGACCTGGGTGGACGAAGGCAATCTCACCTACTCACTGAACGACTACGACCGTTACGCGCTGGAAGAGGTGCTGCGCCTCAAGGACGCGGGCCGGGTCGCCGAGGTCGTCGTGCTGACCGCCGGACCGGAGCGCGCCGCGTCCGCCCTCAGGACCTGTCTGGCGACCGGGGCGGATCGCGCCCTGCACATAAAAGATGACGCGCTCGCGGGAGCCGATCCGCTGTCCGTCGCCCGCGCGGTCGCCGCCGCCGTCAAGGACGGGGAGTTCTCGCTGATCCTGGCCGGGCTGCAGGCCGACGACGACAATTACATGCAGATCGGCCCGTTCGTGGCCCGTCTCCTCGATCGACCCTGCGCCACGGCGGTCACGCGCCTCGAGTCGAAGGACGGGGCCACGGTGCGGGTCGAGCGCGAGCTCGAGAACAACCGGCTGCAGATCGTCGACCTCATGCTGCCCGCGGTGATCACCGTGCAGACCGGCATCAACGAGCCGCGCTACCCCAGCCTGAAGGGGATCATGGCGGCGAAGAAGAAGGAGATCAGGACGCTGACGCTGGCCGACCTGGGCATCGACCCGGCCTCCGTGGCCGCTTCGGCGGCGCGCTTCCGGACGGTGCGTCTGGCGCCGCCGCCGAAGGGCAAGGGAGCCGAGATTCTCTCCGGACCCGCCGATCAGATCGCCAGGGAGCTCGTGAAGCGCATCCGTGAGAAGACCGGGGTGATCTGAATGGCCTGCAAGATTCTGATCCTGGCGGAGCACGAGGGCGGCTCGATCCGCGACACCACGTTCGAGCTGCTGGGCCTCGCGCACCGTCTCGCGGGAGAAGCGGCGTGGAGCGCCGCGGAGATCAAGGCGCTCGTGATCGGCCAGGGCGTCGCCGGTCTCGCGGGCGCCGTGGCGGCCCGCGGCGCGGCCGAGGTCATCTGCGCGGAGGCCGACGCCGTCAAGGACTACACGTCCGACGGCTACGCGCGCGTCATCGAATCGGTGGTCCGGACCGAGACGCCGGAGATCCTGCTGATCGGTCACACGCCGAACGGCTGGGACTGCGCCCCCCTGGTCGCGGCCGGTCTGGGCGTGCCGATCGCGACCGAGTGCTCGGGTATCGCGCTCGAGCGCGGCCGCCCGCTGTTCACCCGCAAGGCGTTCAACGGCAAGTTCATCCAGGTTCTCGATCTGGGTGACGCGCGGCCGAAGGTCGCGACGGTGCAGAAGGGCGCCGCGCCCGCCTTCGCCACCGCCACGATCGGGACGGTCCGGTCCGTTCCCGCCGGAGTGGACGCCGGCCAGTTGCGCGCGACCTTCGCGGGCGTCCGGGCGGGTCAGGCAGGCGCGGTCGATCTGACCCAGGCCTCGATCATCGTCTCCGGCGGGCGCGGCCTCGGCGCCGCGGAGAAGTTCGCGATCATCCGTGAGCTCGCCGCCGCCCTCGGCGGGCAGGTCGGCGCCTCGCGCCCGGTCACCGACATGGGGTGGCTGCCCCACGAGCACCAGGTCGGCAGCAGCGGCGTCACGGTCAATCCGAAGCTCTACATCGCATGCGGGATCTCCGGGGCCATCCAGCACATCGTGGGGATGAAGGGCTCGGGGTACATCGTCGCCATCAACAAGGATCCCGACGCCCCGATTTTCGGCGTCGCCGACGTCGGCGTGGTCGGCGATCTGTTCGAGATCGTCCCCGCCCTCACGGGGGCGGTCAAGGAAGCGAAGGGACGATCGTAGGGTTTTGATCCCGGTGACGCCGATCGAGGGAGATCAGTAGCCGGAGAGCGACCGTCCGTGTATCCTTGACGGTCCTCTGAGAAGGAGCGCACAGGCCGCATGACACCCAACGATCGGCAGACGCCCGGGACGCGGCGCATCGCCCTCGTGCTCGGCTCGGGCGGCTTCCGGGGCCCCGCGCATGTCGGCGTCCTGTCGCGTCTGCACGAGCTGCGCATCCCCCTGTACGCGCTGGTGGGGTGCAGCGTCGGCAGTCTGATCGCCGCCTACTATGCCGCGGTCGGGCTGACCGTCGACGAGCTGCTCGAGCATGCCCTGACGACCAATGCTCTCGCAGTCCTCTCGCACGCCCTGGCGCTCTGGCTGGGACCGACACGGACCCGCGGTCTGCGGCGCTGGGCCGAACCGGTGCGCGCGCGCCTGGCGCTCCTCGATCAGCGGGACTTCCGCCGCCTGCACCACGGCGTGCAGATGGTCGGATGCCTGATGCACGACCGCCGGAGGGGGGAGCGTATCTTCGCGGTCACCGGGCGCGAGCGCGGCTTCGGCCTCTCCGAGGCCGTGCGCGCCAGCAGCCGTCTCCCTCTCGCGTTTCCGCCGCTCCGCAAGGAGGTCGAGGGCCTCGAGCGCCGGCTGGTCGACGGCGCCTTCTCGGCGCCCTCTCCGGTCATCCACGCGGTGGCGGCGCCCGTCTCGGCGTCGCACGTCATCGCGGTCGACCTGACCGGGTCGCGCCGAAGGGCGCCGCGCAGCGAGCTCGGTCGCTGGCAGCAGCTCCTGGGGGATCGTCTGCTGGTGCTCCGACCGAGGGCACGGCGTTCTCTGGCGATCTGGGGCAGCGCGGCCAACGCACGCGGCTGGTACGATGCGGGACGTCGCATCGTCGGGCCCCACGAAGCGGAGCGGATACGGCGCTGGATGCAGGACGAGCCGGACGAGCGGGCGGCCGTCCCGGGCGGCGGTGCGCGACCCGTCCTTCCGCAGATGCCCATGTCGCCCGATCGCGGGCGCGCCCGCGATTCCGGCTGAGGCGGAAGAGCGTCATCGATGCGCAACGCCCTGAGCAACCTGCTCGATCGTGTCGTCCTGGGCGAGTCGCCCACGCGGCGCCTGTGGTTCGCGCGCCGGATGCCGGACGGCTACATCCGCAAGACCCAGCGTCTCGATTTCAGGACGACGGTGCGCTGGGCCGCCGAGCGCTCCGCCTTCTATCGCCGGCGCTTCCGGGAGCTCCGCATCGATCCGGCCCTGGTGCGATGTCCCGCCGACCTGGGCGATCTGTTCACGACGTCGTCCGACCTCTTGACGAACCCGGTGGAGGAGTTCCTCTGCGACCGGCCGCAGGCCGGCTTCGAGACGACCGGGACGCTGTCGCCGCGAAGCAAGAGGGTGTTCTTCTCCCTGGACGAGATGCGGGACATGGGCCGTGATGGCGCGGCGGGTCTGTGGGCGCTCGGCGTCCGCCGCGAGGATCGAATGGTCTCGGCGCTCGACCTGCCGTTCTGGAACGCCGGGCCGGCGCTGCGGGCGTCGGCCCAGACGCTGGGCTGTCTGCTCGTCGAGGCCGGGAAGATCCCGCCGGCGGAATTCTACGAGCGCGCCGCCGACTACCGCTTCAACGTCATGGTCGTGGAGCCATCCTGGATCGTGAGTCTCACCGACATCGCGCGACGGGAGGGCACCTGGCCGGTCAAGCTCATGCTGGTGGGCGGGGAGAACATGTCGGAGCGGTCGCGGCGCTACGTCGAGGAGATCTGGAAGACCGATCTCTTCCTCACCTACGGCCAGACCGAATCGTTCGGCAGCGCCGGCACCGAGTGCGCGCGCAAGAACGGCTATCACCTCCAGGAGCTGAAGTTCTGGTTCGAGATCCCGGAGCCGGACGATCAGGGGCAGGGCGAGCTGGTGTTCACCACGCTGTCGCGCCGGGTGATGCCGCTCCTGCGCTACCGGACATCGGACGTGGCGCGCTTCATGGAAGGCGTGTGCGATTGCGATCTGAAGATGCTGCGGCGCATCTCGAAGATCATCGGCCGGTGCGACGAGATGGTCAACTGCGGTCTCGGGAACATCAGCCCGTGGATGTTCGAGAGGCTGCTGGAGAGCGTGGGCGGGATCGCCCACGACTGGCAGGTGCTGGTGACGCGGCCCGGTCTGCGCGACGGCGTCGAGATCCGGGTGGAGCTGACCGACGGAGCGACCCAGAACGCCGTGGAGCGGGCGATCCGGGAATCGATGCAGGAGAACTTTCCGGACCTGGCCCGCAACATTGCCATGGGGTTGTGCGAGATCACGATCGCGGGAGTCGCGCGCGGAACCCTGCGCACCGGTCGCAAGCTGCGGTCGATCGTGGATTTGCGGAAGACACTGTTCGGCGCGGAGGCCGCGGTTCCGGCGGCGCGCCCGGCGTGACGGGCGGCCGGCCGGCGAGGCGACGGATGCCGGGGCGGGTGTCAGTCGACGGGTGGGGGAGCGAGACGCACGGCGCGGCCGTCCCGCGCCGCCTGCGCGCAGGCCTCCGCGATCTCGAGGGTTCGCAGGGCGCGGCGCGCCGAGAAGCACGGCCGCCCGCCTGCGAGGAAGGCGTCGATCACCTCATGGTCCTGCTCGCGATACCCCCAGCGCTCCTCACGCGGCAGACCGGAGCAGTCCTTGCTCAGGACCGCCCCGTCGGCCCCGGCGGCGTGACGCACCCGGTCGAGGCCTTCGACGACGATGCTCGCGTGGTCGCCGATCAGCTCGGCGCTCTCGGCGGGCGGCGTCCAGGTCGAGTGCCCCGTGGCGGTGAGCGAGGTGATGGCGCCGCCCGCGTGCGCGACGGAAATGACGAAGTCGTTGAGATCGGCGTAGAGTGGTCCCCGCGCCAGACAGGACACCTCGGTCACCGGCGCGATGAGCCACTCCATGAGGTCGAAGAAGTGCACGAGGTTCTCGTACAGGAAGCCGCCCGAAACGGAGCGGTCGGAGACCCAAGGGGGGGTCCGGTAATCCCCTTCGTGCATCCGGAAGCAGGCCATCAACGGGTGGAATCCTTCGCGCAGCAGGCCCCGGACGTGGCGGTAGACGGGAGCGTGCCGCCGGTTGTGGGCGACGACGTAGAAGGCGCCCGGTCGCCCGACCGCCTCGCAGATCCTCCGGGCGTCCGGCAGGTTGACGGCCATCGGCTTCTCGCACAGCACTCCGACGCCGCGCTCCAGGGCGGCGAGCGACGCCTCGGCGTGGAACCGGTTCGGCGTGGTCACGACCACGAGGTCGACACCGTCCTTCAAGAGCCCCTCGAGGTCCGGGTGACAGGCGGCCCCGAGACCGGCGGCGAGATCGCGGGCCCGCTGCGGGTCGGCGTCCGCCACGCCGGTGATCAGGACGCGGGCGTCGCGCCCCAGGACCTCGGCGTGCGTCCGGCCCATGTGTCCCGCGCCCAGGATGCCGATTCTCAGGGTCATCGCCGGCTCTCAGCGGGTCCCGTAATCGAGGAGGGCCGGGAGATGTCCGATCACCTTCTCGAAGGCGTCGGCGTACTGCTCCATCAGCGTCCGCGGTTGCGGGAAGAGGGGGTACGACTGGGACCCGACGATGAACGAGTCCGCGAGGAGCGCGGTGGTGTTCGGGTGCTCGCCCGGAATGTAGCGCGCGTCGCTGTCGTGGCACGTCCACGGGCAGCCTCGCCCGTACCCCGTCCTCGACTGGAACAACGGCATCTCCGGGACCGGCTTGTCCAGCCAGAGACGCACCTCGACGCCCTCGGCGCGCAGCGCCGCCACGATGCCATCGCGCAGCCGGCGGGGATCGACTCCGACCCCGAGGCGCTCGCGGTCCAGCCGCACCCGGTACTTGTGATAGACATGGGTCCGGTCGGCGGGACAGTGCGGCGGCACGACTCCGGGGAGCGCCGCGAGCCTCGCCGTGAGCAGGGCGGCGTTGGCGGCCGCGTTGGCGTTGAACTCTTCGAGACGCCGCAGCTGCGCGCGCGCGATGGCGGCGGGGATTTCCTGCGTCAGGTACATCCATCCCAGCCCGGCGAACTCCGACTCGCCCTCGGAGTCGAGCGGGTGGGTCGGATCGAGCGGCTGCCGGTCCCGGGCCTGCCCCAGGACGCGCAGCGCCGCCGCGCGCTCGTAGAAACGCTCGTGACCGGTGGTGAGAAGGCCACCCTCCCCGCAGGGAAGGTTCTTGGTGGCATTGAGGGAGAACGCCGCCATGTCGCCGAGGGCGCCGGTGCGCCTGGAGCGATAGGTCGCCCCGTGGGCCTGCGCGGCGTCCTCGATGACCACCAGGTCGTGCCGGCGCGCCAGATCGTTGAGGGCGTCCATGTCGCACGGCAGGCCATGGATGTGGACCGCCATGATCGCCTTCGTCCTGGGGGTGATCCGGCGCTCCACGTCGATCGGGTCGATGTTGAACGTGACGGGATCGATGTCGGCGAACGCCGGCACGGCGTTGTGCTGGAGGATGGCCAGAGCGCTCGCCGGATAGGTGAACGCCGACGTGATCACCTCGTCGCCGGGTCCGATCCCCGCCGCGGCCACCGCCATGTGGAGCGCAGCCGTCCCGCTGTTGGCCGCGAGACAATAGCGCGTCCCCGAGAACCGCGCGAACTCCTCCTCCAGCGCGACGACCTCGGGCGCATTGGCGCCGCACAGCACGCCGCTGTCGAGCACCCGGGCGACGGCCTCACGCTCCAGCGCCCCGATGACAGGCCAGCGAACCGCACCTGCTTTCGTCACTGCCGGCGTTCCACCTCGTATCGCCAAGTCGGCCAATCGTTCCTCCTCATGCGCCCGGAGGCGCTTCGACGAATGAGAAATTCTACATGAGACAGAAGCCGAATCGTCCCGGGCCGGCCTCAGGCCGCCTGGGGGTCGTGGTGGTGGGCGCGGGGGCGCTCTCGACGACATTGATCGCCGGGGTCCTCGCGGTGCGTCGCGGGTTGGGCAAGCCGATCGGCGCCCTGACCCAGCTGGGATTGGTCACCGGCCCGCCCGAGCGTCCCGGTGCCGTGCCGGTCGGGCAGGCGGTGCCCCTGGCCTCCCTGCCGGATCTCGCTTTCGGGGTCTGGGACATCCTTCCCGACAGCGTCTATCGATCCGCGGTCAAGGCGCAGGTCCTCGAGCGCGAGCTCCTGGAGGAGCTGCGGCCCGAGCTCGAGGCGATCCGTCCGTGGCGCGGGATCTTCGATCCGAGTTTCGTCCATCGCATCGAGGCGGCTCATTGCCGGCCGAGCCAGGGTCATCTGGCGAGCGTGGCCGCGATCGAGAAGGACATGGCGACCTTCCGCGAGACGGCCGGGATCGATCGAATGGTCCTGGTCAACGCCGCCTCGACCGAGGTCTACCATTCGATCGACGGCGTCCATCAGGATCTCGGGAAGTTCGAGCGCGCCCTGGCGGCCGACGACGAGCACATCAGTCCCGCCATGCTGTACGCCTACGCCGCCCTGAAGCACCGGGTCCCGGTCGTGAATTGCACGCCGAGTCACGCGGTCGACGTCCCCGCCCTGATGCAGATGTCCGAGGAGATGAAGGTGCCGGTGACCGGTCGCGATCTGAAGACCGGCCAGACCCTCCTGAAGACGATCCTCGCTCCGGGGCTCAAGGCGCGCGGTCTCGGGATCGCGGGCTGGTACTCCACGAACATCCTCGGCAACCGGGACGGCGAGGTTCTCGACGATCCGGCGTGTCTGAAGAGCAAGGAAGAGAGCAAGCTGGCGGCGCTGAAGGCGATCCTCGAGCCCGAACTCCACCCGGATCTCTACGGCGGCCTGGTGCATCGCGTGCGTATCGACTACTACCCGCCGCGCCGGGACAACAAGGAGGCGTGGGACAACATCGATATCTTCGGGTGGCTGGGCTACCCCATGCAGATCAAGATCAATTTCCTGTGCCGGGACTCCATCCTCGCGGCGCCGCTGGCCCTCGACCTGATCCTGCTCCTCGACCTCGCCGCCCGCGCCGGCCTGCGCGGGCCGCAGGATTGGCTTTCGCTCTACTTCAAGAACCCGACCATACGGAACGGACGGCAGATTCACGACCTGTTCGCCCAAAGGCAGATGTGGGAGGACGGGGTCCGTCGCATCGCCGGCTGGACGGGCAACGGGCGGGGCGCCTAGACTCCCAGCGCCTTGGCCGCCTTCTGGTAGCTCTCCTGCTTGACCCAGAGGATCATGCCGAAACCGCCTGGACCGCAGGCGGCGTTGCCGGCATGGACGTTGACGCCCGCGTCGGCGAGCTTCTTGAAGTACTCCGCGGCCGCGCCGGGGCGGTCGTTTCCCTGCACGAAGAATGCCTGGCGCTTCGGGCTCAGGGCGAGTCCGAGACCCTTGACGGCCTTGGCCAGCCCGCCGGCGTCGTCGGTCACGAAATCGACCTGGGTCGTCCCCTTGCCGTCCGGGAAGGCGGTGAACGACAGCAGGTTCACGCCTGCCCCCTTGATGGCGGCGAGGACCCTTTGACCCTCGCCCGGCTTGTCGGGGAGATGCACGTAGAAATAATCGACGCGACGGATCGTGTCGGCCATGGGAAACCCTCCTCTCTTGAACCGAGATGACGCGAGCGATGCTAACATAAGGGTTTGGGGGAGGATCCACCTACGATGGCGAAGCAGAGCCCGAACCAGCAGGGCCGCGGGCCGAACGTCGAGCGGCCGTCGTCCGTGTCCGCCGGGACCATGCGGGCCTCGATCCTGGCCGGCGTGGCGGTGCTGATCGGAATCACCGGCATGAACCTGTACGAGACCCGGCAGCAGACGGCGGCGCTGAACGCGAAGCTGACGCAGCTGGACACGCGTCTCAACGCGCTCGGGGCCAAGATCGATGCGGGGGCGCGGGCGGCGCAGGTCCGGCCCTCGGGTCCGGACCCGAACAAGGTCTACGCGGTGAAGACCGACGGGGCGCCGTTCCTGGGCTCGAAGAGCGCCCCGGTGACCATCGTCGAGTTCTCCGACTTCCAGTGACCGTTCTGTCAGAGGGTCGGTCCGACCCTCGAGCAGATTCGCAAGGTTTACGGCGACAAGGTCCGGATCGTCTGGAAGAACAATCCGCTCGACATCCATCAGTTCGCCATGCCGGCCGCGCTGGCGTCGATGGCCGCTTACGAGCAGGGCAAGTTCTGGGAATACCACGACAAGCTGTTCGCGAACCAGGCGAAGTTCCAGAAGGATCAGCTGCTGCAGTACGCCAAGGAGGTGGGCCTCGACCTGAAGCGGTTCGAGCAGGCGCTCACGTCGGCGCACGGCAAGCCGGCGATCGACGCCGACGTCGCCGAGGCCAAGTCGCTCGGCGCCACCGGCACGCCCGCCTTCTTCGTGAACGGGCATTACCTGCCGGGCGCCAAGCCGTTCGACGAGTTCGCGCAAACCATCAACTCCGAGCTGAGCCGTCTCAAGGTTCCGATTCCGCCCGCCGCCGTGACGCCGGCGGCGGCTCCCGCCGGGAAGGGCGGGTAGGCAGCCGGTGAGCCAGCCGCGCCGGGTCGAGATCTCCGACGCGGGAGGCCTGTCGATCCTGTGGGACGACGGGCACCCGGCTCACTACACGCCGTCGCGCTTGCGGCTGGCCTGCAAGTGCGCCCTCTGCGAGGATGAGTGGTCCGGCGAGAGGCGGCTGGAGGCGGGCTCCATCCCGGGCGACATCGCCGCCCGCGCCGTGAAACCGGTCGGCCGCTACGGTCTTCAGATCGATTGGAGTGACGGCCATTCCACCGGCATCTACACGTTCGACAGGCTGCGCGCCCTGTGCGAATGCCCGGCCTGCGTGACGGCTCCGCGCGGGTGAGCGGCCTGGCCGCGCCCGCCGTCCAGCCGCTCCGCCACCTGGGCCGGTTCCGGCTCGTCGCGGTCGGGATCAACTCGGTCATCGGTGGCGGCATCTTCATCATGCCGGCGGAAATCGCCGGTCTGATCGGCCCGGCCAGCATCATCGCCTACGTCGTGGCCGGTGTGGTGGTCATCGGCGTCGGTCTGGCCCTGGCGACGCTGGCGTCGCGCTACGACGTCTCGGGCGGTCCGTATCTCTACGTGCACCGGGCCTTCGGGGAATTCGCCGGGTTCCAGATCGGCTGGCTGTTCTGTCTGGCGCGTCTGACGGCGATGGCCAACCTGGTCAACGGCTTCGCCCGATACCTCGGGGCGCTCCTGCCCTGGGCGGCCGCACCCGCGGGGAGGGTGGCGGTGATCGCCGCCTGCTCGGCGCTGATCGTCACGATCAACATGATCGGCATCCGCCAGACGTCCGGGGCGAGCAACCTGTTCGCCGTCGCCAAGGTCCTGCCGCTCGTCATCCTGGGAATCGGCGGCCTGTTTTACCTGCATGCGGAGAATTTCTCGCCGACCCCGGTGGAGCCGATGAGCTTCCTGCGCGCCGTCCTGCTGTTGATCTTCGTGTTCTCCGGATTCGAGATCCTGACGGTTCCCGCCGAAGAGTCGCTGCAGCCGCGTCGCGACATGCCGTTCGCCGTCATCGCCACCATCCTGACGGTCTGCGCCATCTACCTGCTGGTGCACAGCGTGGCAACCGGGATGCTGCCGGGCCTGGCCGCGGATCAGGCGCCGCTCGCGACCGCCGCGGGTCTCATCGCCGGGTCGTGGGGTCGCTACGCCATGACCGCCATCGCCGCCGCCTCCATGGCGGGCTGCGCGCTGGTCAGCCTGGTGGGCGGGACGCGCCTGATGTACGCCATGTCGTCGGCGCGCCAGATCCCGCGTTTCATCGGTTCCCTGCACGCAACCTGGCGGACGCCGGTCCGCGCGACCCTGTTGATGGGCGTGATCGGGACCGTGCTCGCGATCGCCAGCGCCTACAGCACCCTGGCGGCGATCAGCGCCGGGAGCCGTCTCCTGGTCTATCTGGCCTGCTGTCTGGCCTGCCTGCGCGCGGCCCCCGCGGCCGCGCGGGAGGAGCCGGGCCGGGGTTCGTCGGCCCGCGCGGGGACGCGCGGGCGTATCATAGCGGTGCTCACCGCGGTGTCGATCGTGGCGCTTCTGTGCGCCTTGAAGCGGGACGAGATTCTCGGGGGCCTGTCTGGCATTGCCCTCGGAACCGTGCTTTACTCTGGCATGTGGCTGTTGACCGGCACGCGCCGCGGCAGGGCCGTGCAGGCGGCGGGAGGAACCATCCCATGAGCAAGGGCTTGAAAAGGGCGCTTCTGGTCGTCGGTGTTCTCGTCGGGAGCCTCGTGGCGATCGCGTTCGCGGTGCGCTGGTCGAACCAGCCCGCGGCCGGCAGCATCCTCGAGATGACCTTGAACGACGACATCCCGGAGTACGTCCCATTCGACGGCCTGTCCCAGGTGCTGGGCGGGCGGAAGCTGACGATGCGCGATTACGTCGAGGCCCTCCGTCTGGCGCGCGACGACAGCCGCATCAGCGGTCTCCTGGTGGCGATCGACGGTCCCGGCGTCGGGTCGGCGAGGCTGCAGGAGCTGCGGGACGCGATCGTCGATTTTCAGAAAGGGGGCGCCAAGTGGGCGGTCGCCTATCTGGAGACCGCCGGTGAGTTCTCGCCGGGGAACCGGGACTACTACCTCGCGACCGCCTGCGGCTCGATCTGGCTGTCTCCGCCGGGCGACATCAACCTGACCGGCCTGCGGGCGGAGGTTTCGTTCGTCCGCGGCACCCTCGACAAGCTCGGCATCGTCCCCGACTTCGATCACATCGGCAAGTACAAGAACGCCATGAACACGATCACCGATACCGCGATGAACGACGCGTACCGCGAGTCGCTGGACGCCCTCGTCCGCAGCGTGTACGGGCAGGTGAGGAAGGGGATGGCCGCGGGGCGGAAGATGAGCGAGGAGCAGATGACCTCGCTGATCGACTCGGGGCCCCACATCGGACCGAAGGCGCTCGAGGAGAAGCTGGTCGACTCGCTCGGCTACCGCGACGAGCTCGAGGAGCAGCTGAAGGCGAAGAACGGCGGGTCGCTGCCGCTCATCAAGGTCGGCCGGTACCTCAAGGCCGGTCGCTACTACGACCGCGGGCCGAAGATCGCGCTGATCTACGGCCTGGGCGGTGTGTCACGCGGCGAGAGCGACGTCAACCCCCTGACCGGTGAGACGACCATGGGCTCCGACACCATCGCGGCGGCGATCAAGAGAGCGCGCGAGGACCCGTCGATCAAGGCGATCGTGTTTCGCGTCGACAGCCCCGGTGGGTCGTACATCGCTTCGGATGTCATCTACCACGAAGTGATGCTGACCAAGGGCAAGAAGCCGGTGGTCGTCTCGATGGGCGACCTCGCGGGCTCGGGCGGCTACTTCGTCGCCATGGGGGCGGACACCATCGTCGCCGAGCCCTCGACCATCACGGCGTCGATCGGCGTCCTCGCGGGGAAACTCGTGACCACCGGCTTCTGGAGCAAGGTCGGGATCACCTTCGATGCGGTACAGCGGGGCGCGCACGCCACGTTTTTCTCGACCAGCTCGAAGTACACGCCCGAGGAGCGCGCCATCTTCGAGAGCTGGCTCGATCGCATCTACAAGGACTTCGTCACCAAGGCGGCCAAGGGCCGCAACAAGACGTTCGATCAGATCCATGCCGTCGCCCAGGGGAGGATCTGGTCGGGCGAGGACGCTCTGAGACTGGGGCTGGTCGACCAGCTGGGCGGATTGACGACGGCGGTCAGGCGGGCCCTGGAGATGGCCGGCGACAACCCCGATGGGCGCGCGCAGCTCGTGGTCATGCCCGAGACCAAGAGTCTCGTCTCCCAGCTGCTCCACAGCGACGACACCCGCGCCCCGTTCGCCTCGCTGCAGAAGCGGATGAGGAAGCTCATCGAGGAGGGGCCGTCACCGGCGACGGACGGGGTCCTGTCGATGCCGTACGTTCCGGTGCTGCGCTGACGATCCAGGAACCCTGGCGGGGGTCGGCGCGTATATCGAGATGGCCGTGGGTGGGGGGCTGGACATGCTGATGGCCTTTGTGCCGGTGGCTCTTGTCTTCGTGGCTCTGGTGGCGCTCATCGCCCTGATCGC
>Ga0070697_100000886_pt1 | contig 22503 bp, 21 predicted proteins | sample KBSK1501metaG_FD_65475 | JGI IMG/M metagenome (GOLD analysis project Ga0070697, IMG submission 65475) | Corn, switchgrass and miscanthus rhizosphere microbial communities from Kellogg Biological Station, Michigan, USA - KBS K1-50-1 metaG | ecosystem: Host-associated > Plants > Roots >... | reverse complement strand
CTCGGCCTGCTGGAAATGCTGGACCCCCAACTCGAAGTAGCGCCGGTTGGCATTGACCGAGCCGAACGCGAGGCGGTTGCCGAGCACCATCTGCAGGTTGATAACGTCGGACGGGATCTCGATACTGCTCGTGCCCCCCGACACGCCAGTGAGGCAGAGGACGCCGTTGATCCCGAGCTGGGCCATCGCCGCAAACGCCACCTCGCTGTTGCCCGTGCCCTCGAGGATGAAGTCGATCTGACCCAGCTCATCCCTGATGCCCGTCACGGGGTGGTCCGCGACGCTTTCGTAGCTGGCGCCAAGGCTCGTTAGGATGTGGCCCTTTACGGTGTCGGATGGCGACTTGGCGTAGACATGCACCTCGAGACCACGTAAGCGCAGCAGGATCGTGCCGAGGATGCCGATCGATCCGGCTCCCAGGACCACCGCCCGCTTCGGCTCCCACAGCATCCGCTCCTGGATCTTCCAGGCCTGCGTTGTGGCCTTTTCCACGATGCTCAACGGCTCGAGCAAGACGGCGAACGGTCGCAGGGCAGGCGGGATCTTGACCATGAACGCGGGGGTCTCCGCGTAGTACTCCCCCATGTAGCCGTGCGCGCCCTTGATCCCGCGCTCGGTGTAACGGCCGAAGAGGCACATGTCGCTCTCGCCCGCCCGGCAATTCGGGCAGTCGTCGGGACGGCGCACGGTCGAAACGACGAGGTCGCCTGGCGTGAATCCGGATACGCCCTCCCCCACCGCCTCGACCACGCTGAGGGCTTCGTGGCCGATGACCAGGAAATCGGAACCGGGCGGCGCCTCGCCGTAGAGGCCGCTGTTGATCTCCGTGTCCGTGCCGTCGATGCCGACCTCGAGGACGCGCATCACCGCCGTATCACGGGTCGCCGTGGGAACCGGCAGCTCGACCTGCCGGGCGCTGCCCGCCCGCATCGGCGTCACGGCCACCGCGCGCATGGTGGCCGTCAATGTCTTTGCCATCGACTCAATACTAGAAAGCCCGCCTATCGAGTCGCGCGCAGCGCGACGCGCGGCACCGGTGGGAGAAGGAAAACCCCGGTGTCGACGCGCACAACGCGGTGGAATCCCGTCAGGAGGAGGGCCTGTGAAAACTCCGCGCTCGTGCGCAGCTGGAACGGCGGCGGCAAGCCGCTGACTCGCGCACTCCAGAACAAGAGAGCCGATCGGGCGCTCTTTTCGAATTCCCAGAGGAGGAATCGTCCGCCGGGACGAAGGACACGGGCGACCTCGCGGAAACTCGCGAGCAGCGCCTCGTCATCCAGGTGCTTGAGGACATGCGACGTGAGAACGACATCAAACGTGCCGTCCTCGTAGGGCAGGCGGGTGGCAGACGCAACCTGCAGTCCGATTCGATCCTGCAAGCCGGCGCGTGCGATTTCTCGCCGACCGATGCGGATCAGGTCCGCTGAGACGTCAATGCCGGTCGCCGGATGGATGAAGTCGATCCGCTCGGCGAGGGCGATCAGGATGTTCCCGATACCACAGCCGAGGTCGAGCACGCGATCCTGTTCCGTCACGGCGGCCGCGCGAAGGAGACGCCGGTACGGGGTATTGATCACCCAGAGGCCCCGTCTGGAAAAAACGTACCGCATGCCGATCCCGCGCAGGCCGCGGGTGAACCACTCGCCATAACGGTTGCCAACTACGGTCTCGTCGATGCGCCGACTCTTACCGCTCACTGGCCGCCGCCACCAGCGGCACCGCCGCGAGGGCGGCCGCCGCGATCACCATCCATTTGCCGAGCATTGGGGAAAACCGATCGGCCCGCGAGCCGAGGCCGATCACCAGACCGCTTGCCACGATGCCGATGAGGGAAAGCGCGACGATCGATGCGTGGTCGCGACGGATGAGCAGGATGATTGAGACCAGCGTGCCGATTAGCAGCAGGCCGGCGGCGACCATTTCCGCTCGCCGCGTTCCGAGCGCCACCGCTAGCGTTCTCAGCCCCGCCGCCCGGTCTCGATCACGATCGGGAATGGCGTCGGCCAGGTGGATGGCGGTGGCGAGCGGACTGCCACCGAGGAACAGGATCAGCAGCGAGCTCAGCGGACGAGCCGCGAGGACGCCGATCCAGAATGGCATCAGGGGGAACGCGATGGCGAACGGAACAAAGCTCAGCGGCGTGGCCTTGAGCCAGAGGTCGTAGGCCCAGCCGCAGGCGGTCCCGATCCCGACCAGGAGCAGGGCGAACGGCCCCAGCTCGGCGAGCACGCAGAGCAGGAACGCGCCCACCGCGCAGACGACGGCGACGCTCAGCGCCGCGCCGCGCGAGATCAGCCCCAGGGGGATCGGCCGGCGCCGGCCCGCCCGCCGGTCGAGGTCGGCATCGGCCCACTCGTTGAGCGCGCTGATCGAAAACTGGACCAGCAGCATGATGGCGGCGATCCACCAGAACCGGCGATCGCGCGGACCGATGCCGAAGATCCAGGCAAAACCCATGGCGGCCAGCGTTGTCAGCAGCGAAGGAATTGGGTGGAGCAGCTCGATGATCGTCCACCGCGCCGCAACGGCGCGCACGGTTAGGCTGGCTGGTGGGTGGGCGGCTCCGTGACCGGGATGCGAGTCCGGGAGGACGTTTCCCCCGGCCCGACCGGCAGCGAGATCGTCAGGATGCCGTGCGTCAGTATGGCTTTGGCGCCACTGGCTCGGACCGGTCTGGGCAACTCGATATTCCGATGCGACGTCCCGACCGACCACTCGTGCTGAACATAGTGTTGCTGTTCCTGCGGATATCGGGCTTCCGCCTCAACCGCCAGGCGCTGGCCCTCCAGATTCACGTGCACCGTGTCGTGGTGCGCGCCCGGAATAGGAATGGCCACGGTGATCTGATCGTTGGCCTCGTAAACGTTGACCGGCGGCGCCGTCGCGACCAGCTTGGTCACAAGACATCTTCTAACACACGCGGCTATACCGTCCTCCCGTAGCGTTCGCGCTCCCAGTCGGTAACGGTCTCTCGCCACGCCTTGAGCTCCCAGGCCCGCGACGTGACATAGTAATCGCTGAAGCGCGTGTCCAGTGCCTCGCGGAGAAGACGATCGACGTCGAACGCCTGAATCGCACTCTCGAGTGACCCCGGCAGCTGCGCGAGGTCCGCCCGCACGTAGGCGTCCCCTTCCACGGGGGGAGGCGGGCTGGCGTGGCGACGGATGCCGTCGGCGGCCGAGGCGACCACCGCGGCCAGCGCGAGGTAGGGGTTTGCGTCCGCCCCAGGCCGCCGGCATTCCAGACGGCAGAGCTCCGGGTGATCGGGGCGCATGATGGCGCGAACCGCGGCGGAGCGGTTTTCGACTCCCCAACTCACGTTGACCGGCGCGAACCATCCGGGGACCAACCGCTTGTAGGAGTTGACCGTGGGATTCAGCAGCAGCGACGCGGCCGGCAGGTGGTCAAGCACGCCGGCGATCGCCTCTGAAAACACCGGCGGCAACGATCCCGCCGGGCCCGCAGCGCGGAAGGCATTCCGGCCATCGCGCCAGCAGGAGAGGTGGATGTGCCCGCTTGATCCCTCTTCCCCAGCCACCGATTTGGCGAGAAAGCTGGCGCGCAAGCGCATCGATGCTGCCAGACCCTTGACCGCCATCTTGGTCATGGTGGCGTCATCCGCGGCGCGCAGTCCGGGGCGTGCGGCCAGGTTGAGCTCGAGCAGTCCGGGACCCGCCTCCGTATGCACCGCCGTCAACTCGACGCCAAGGGCATCAAGCGCAGGGGCGAGCGCCGCCACAAAGGCGTCGAATCGCTCGAGCTCGGAGAGGCTGTAGCTGATACCGGTGGACAACGGGCTCCCATCGGTATCGCGGATCCGGACCTCATACTCCAACGCGGCGAGCGCTTCGTAGCCGAGTTCCGACAGAGTCGTCAGCACGCGCCGGAGCACCTCGCGACAGGCGAGCTCGCACGGGCTGTCGTCGAGCCAGCTCGGTGTTGCCAGACAGATTCGCCAGCCCGGCCTCCAGGTCAGGTCGTGGAGCGTGCTCGCATCGGGCCGGACGAGCAGGTCGCCCGCGCCGGAGCGGATACCGAACGCCGTGTAATCGGTGATCGGTGTGTCAGTTGGATCAAGGGCCAGCAAGAGATCGGTCATTACCGTGCCATGGCGCAGGGCCGATTCGAAGGCCGCTGGCCGGAACGCCTTGCCCCGGATCGAACCGTTGACGTCGGGTACTCCGACGAAGGTGAACTCGCCGGCCCCGCTCGTGGGCTCGGACGCTAGCGTCGCGTCGACTCGCTCCACGATCTTGGAGGTCGCGTCGACGCGGTTCACCGCGACATCGGGGTGGCCACCGGCGACCGCGCCAGCTCGCGGCCGATCGCTCGTTCGACGCTGGAGATGGTGGCCGCAAAGCGATCGATCATCTGGGCGAGCTCCTCGTCGGTACTGGTGTATGCCGGTGCGAGCAGGACCTCGTCGCCGGCAAAACCGTCGGGCGTGGAATGCGTGGAGGTCACGAGCAGCCCCTCCTCGAACGCTGTGTCGTCGACGAGCGAGGCCGCGTCCAGCTCGTGGGGAAGGAAGGATTTTCCGTCGCGAGGGTCAACGAGCTCAACACCGAGGAGGAAGCCTCGGCCTCGAACCGCGCCAACGATCGTTGAGCCCCTCAGCGCTGCTGCGAGTTCCTCGCGAAGGCGTGGTCCTCGCTCGCGAACGCGGTCCACAAGCCGCCCTTTGATCATGAAGTCGAGGACCGCGAGGCCAACCGCGCATGGCAGCGGCGCCCCATCCCAGGTGTGGCCGAGATCGAACTCGCGCGAGCCCTCGACGATGGCGTCGTAGACCCGCGCCCGGCAGAGCACGGCGGCCAGCGGCGCGTAGCCCGCCCCCAGTCCCTTGCCGATGGTCACGATGTCGGGTTCGATCGGGAGATCGTGGGCGGCAAGCCAGCTCCCTACCCGACCCATGCCGGTCACGATTTCATCGAAACAGACCAGGAAGCCGTACCGCTCGCGCCGCTCCGCGAGCCCCTGCCAGAAGCGGGCAGGCGGCGAGTACCCGGGCAGCGCCGCCGCGCTCACCGGCTCGCAGAAGAAGGCCGAGATGGTCTCCGGCCCCGCCTGCATCAAGATCTGATCCAGCTGCTCCAGCGCCGCCTCACCGGTCGGGTCGAAGCGGGGCGTGGCGGGCGCCAGGTGGAAATATTCAGGCAGGTAGTCCTGGTACGGCTCCTGGAGTGAGCGCCGACGTCCGCTCAGGGCCAGGGTGCCCATGGTCGAGCCATGGTACGACTGGGCTGGGGTGATCAGCCGCCAGCGTTGCGACTGCCCGAGCTCGACGTGATAGGCGCGGGCCAGCCGGATGGCGGCCTCGTTCGCTTCCGAGCCGCCCGACGCAAACTTGACCCTGGCCATCTCCGGCGCCACCTCGAGCAGACGGTTGGCGAGCTGCTCCTGAGGCCGATTCGTGAAGTGATGGTTGTAGAAGTAGGCGATCCGCTCCGCCTGGTCCGCGGCGGCATTGGCCAGCTCCTTCACTCCGTGGCCAAGGCAGGCGACCATCGCGCCTCCCGAGCAGGCGTCCAGGATCCTGTCACCGTCGGTCGTGTAGAGCCAGACGCCATCACCACGGCCGATGTTCGGGTAGGCGAGGTCGAGAAAACGCGGGAAGACGTTCGTCTCGTCCGCGCGAATCCCGGCTGTCATCTCGTTATCGACTCCGGCCGGCGCCGAACGATCGCGTCGAGGTAACGGTCGAAGAGGCGCTCGGCAAGGTTACGTGAGACTGGTGCTCGCCGCCTCGTCTCCTCGAGCAGGGCGTCCGGATCGACGCCGTCGCCGTCGAGCTCATGCCGGTAGGTCTGCACCCAGGCGTCCATGATCTCGGGCGTCACCTCGGGATGAAACTGAAGTCCCAGGCTCCTCCCCACCATGTACGCTTGCGGGCCCACATCGGTTTCGGCGAGTAGCTTTGCGCCCGGCGGCAACGTGAACGTGTCGAAATGCCACTGGAACCACGGCCCTTCGGCGACCAGCTGGGGATCCTCGGTGCGCACCGGTAACCATCCGATCTCGGCCCGCTCGGCGCGGAATGACCTGCCACCGAGGGCACGCGCCATCAGCTGTCCGCCGAAGCACAGGCCGAGCACCGCAACGTCGTACGCCGCCGCCTGGCGCAGGAGCTGCATCTCACGTTGGACGAAGGGGATCGAATCGTCAAAGGCCGCGAACTCCGAACCGAGCGAGACGATCAACTCGTAGTCGCGTGGATCGGGCACGCGATCGTCGAGGTCGATGCGCAGGACATCGATCCTCGCGCCACGCTGGTCCAGCCAGTCGCTGACCAGCCCCGGCGGCGTCGGCTCCTCGTGCTGAACGATCAGTGCTCGGAAGTCGGGTTGCGCGCTCATGAACCCGCCACTGGTTTGATCAGTCGTGCCGCCACCTCACCGGCCACCTGCCGGACAGCAGCGGCGAACCGCTCGACCATCTCGCCCAGTTCCGCGTCGCTGGCAATGAACGCGGGAGCAAACAGCGACTGATCGCCTGAATATCCGTCGCGGGTAGGCATGGTCGAGAGGATCACCAGGCCGTGCTCCAAGGCAACCGCGTCCACCCTTCCGGCTGTTCCGAGCTCAGGGGGGAGGAACGACACGCCGTCCGTGGGATCGACATATTCCACGCCGAGCAGGAACCCGTGGCCGCGAACCTCGTGCACCAGGGGCACGTCTTTGAGCGCCTCCGCGAGCTGGTCGCGCAGACGCGGCCCTCGCTCTCTGACGTGTTCGACCAGGCCTTCCGAGCGGAGCACCTCGAGGACGGCGAGACCGACCGCGCAGGACAGCGGTGCGCCGTCCCACGTGTGCCCGAGCGTGAACGCCCGGGACCCCGACGCGATCGCATCGTAAACGTGCTGCCGGCAGAGCACCGCCCCGATCGCCGCGTAGCCGGCACCCAGGCCCTTCGCAACGGCGATGATGTCGGGGACCAGCGGAAGGCTTTCCGCGGCGAACCAGCGGCCGGTTCGGCCGATGCCGGTCACAATCTCGTCGAAGACGATAAGAAAACCATGTCGCTCGCGACGCTCGGCGAGTCCCTCCCAGAAGCGAGCGGGCGGCGTGTAGGCCGGCAGGGCTGCGGCGCTGATCGGCTCGCAGAAGTAGGCTGAGACGGTTTCCGGGCCAGTCGCGTCGAGGGCACGGTCGAGCGCGTCCAGCGCCTGCTGGCCGGTGGGATCGAAGCGCCAGGTGCTGGGCGGGATATGCGGATGCGATGGCATGTACGGCTGGAAGGGCCGCTGCAGGCCTGGCCGCCCGGTCAGAGCGAGCGTCGCCATCGTCGGGCCGTGGTAAGCCTGGGCCGGCGAGATCACCTGCCATCGGCCCGGCTCACCCCGATCGACGTGGTAACGGCGCGCGAGCTGGATGGCCATTTCGTTCGCTTCCGCGCCGCCGGTCACGAAGCGAACCCGGGTGAAGCCTTCAGGCGCGAGCCCCGCGAGCTCATGGGCCAGGCGCTCCTGCGCCGGGTTGGTGAGGCGTTCATTGTGGACGTAGGCAAGCTGCTCCGCTTGGGCACGGGCGGCCGCGACGATATCGTGCCGGCCATGGCCGATCGTCGCCGCCATGGAGCCCCCGCTCATGGCATCGAGGTAGCGGCGCCCGGTGTCGTCCTCCACCCACACGCCCTCGCCTTTGACGAGCACCGGGTAACGCCGATCGAGCTCCAGCGGGAGGACGCGCGTCGGTTGGCTGACGCTAACCGTCTCCGCCATTCCGGACACGCGCCTCTCCCTTCCCTGGCATCGGGTCGTCGTACCGGCCCCGGCCGAGGGGCGTTCTCAGCCTACGGGCGTTTTCTCGGGTCTGACGTCTACCGATTTTTGTTCGGCACCGATGTCATCGACGTGGGTCGTGCCGTAACCCTCGCTCTCCGGGTGCCCGTGCCTGCCCTGGGTGAGCGCGAACTCCTCTTCGGGGGTCAGCACCAGCCGATGCCGGCCGATGAACGCGAAGTAGAGAAGGCCCAGCACAAAGTAGACAAGCGTTCCATAGACACCGGGCCGGTACGTTTCATTCGAATAGAGCGAGACCAACGCGACCAGCGCGATGACGCCGGCGATCCCGGCGCCCCACACGCCAACCAGGCTGCGGTAGGGTCGTTCGATATTGGGTAGTCGGCGCCTGAGCATGATGAACGACAGGCACTGCATCGCGTACGAAATGACCGCGCCGAAGACCGCCATATAGAGAAGCGCGCCGACGATCTGACCCGCCAGCAAGCCGCCGGCCAGCCCCAAGTAGTACATCCCGATTGCAAGTGCGAGGCCCACCAGGCCACCCGCGATCAGAGCGATATGCGGCGTCTTGAGGCGCGGATGCGTAACTGACAACCACTTGGGAAAGTAGCCGGCCCGCGACAGCGCATAGGTATTGCGCCCGTAGGCATAGATGATCGTGAAGAAACTCGCGATCAACCCGACCAGTCCGATCAGGGCCAGTACCGCCGCAGCCGTGTTGTCGCCAAAGACCGCCTTGAAACCATCGAAGAGTGGCGTCGCTGAGACACCGATCGTTTTCGCGCCGCCCCCGACCGCGGGATTGAGCAAGAAGATCAGAGCCCCGGTGAAGATCAGCGTGGTCAGGCCCCAGATGGTCGCGCGCGGAATATCGCGCTTGGGGTCGTGCGACTCTTCGGCCGCCAGCGGTAGCTCTTCGATCGCAAGGTAGAACCAGATGGCGAAAGGTATCGCCGGGAAGATCCCCGCCAGCCCGTGCGGCAGGAAGCTCGACTGCCCCTTATCCGGCGTGATGTTGAAGAGCAGGCTGAGGTCCAGTTTTCCGGACACGAGTACCGATATGAAAAAGAAAGCTAGGATGCCGAGCGCGACGATGTTGATCAACACTGTGAACCGCATGGTGGCAACGATACCGATGATGTTGATCCCGACGAAGACGATGTAGGACACGATGAACCACGTCACCGGGCTGTTCCACCATGGCTCACTGGTGAGGTTTAACAGGGACTTCGTGATGTCGTGCATCAAGAACCCCATTGCGCCGACCACGACGGCGGGGGTGATCACATATTCCATGTTCTCGGCCAGACCCGTGATAAATCCGCCCCACGGGCCAATCGCCGATCGGGCAAACGAATAGGCTCCGCCGGTATGCGGCAGGGCCGGAGACATCTCGGCGATGCTGAAACAAAGTCCGTAGTACATCGCCGCGATGAAGATGGTCGCGATCAAGAGCCCACCGAAGCCGCCGGCACTCAAGCCCAGGTTCCATCCGTAGAAGTCGCCCGAGATGACGGCGGCGACCCCTAACGACCAGAGCGACCAGAAGGCGGCGTGCCGTTTTAACAGACGTTTGGCGAAGTACTGCGGTCCCGCCTCCTCATATGCAACCGAACCGACTCTGCGCCGCTGCTGAGCCACGTTCTCTACCTCCTCTTCCTGACTGACGCCCGGTCATGCCCCCAAGTTGTCTGACGGCAGTCGCTATTGCGGCATGATAAGACAGGGTCCGGGCCGAGTCAAGATACACTTGACCGGGAGGGGTTGTCTGACAAATACTTCTCGATCATGAGGGGTGGACCTTCTGTCGCCAAGCTACGGGCACGCCCCCGATCGGCGTCGGTCCAGACCGAGCTAACCCAGCGGATCGACGACGGCGTCTTCGCGGCTGGGGCGCGCCTCCCCTCGGAGCCGGTGCTGGCGACCCAGCTCGGGGTGTCCCGGGCGACGCTCCGGGAAGCGCTCCGCGTCCTCGAGAGCGAAGGTCGCGTTCGGCGGACCTGGGGGTCAGGCACGTACGTCGCCGAAAGCCGCCGGGTTGTCAACAGCCTGGACGTGAATTTCGGCGTCACCGACGCGATCCGGGCCGCTGGAATGGAGGCTGGCATCGCCCACGGTCAGCACTGGCTGGAACCTGCCTCGGCCGGCGAAGCCGAGCGGTTGGGACTGGAACCTGGCCAGGACGTGCTGGTCATTGAGCGGGTGCGCACGGCGGATGGGAGGGCCGTGGTGTTGTCTCGGGACATCCTCGCCGGGTCGCTCTCTAGCCGTCGCCCCGGGGTGGCCGATCAGATGCTGCAGCGCTCGATCTACGACGTCCTCGAAAAGGACCTGGGGATTGCGATCGATCACGGCGTCGCCAGCTTTCGGCCCGTGCTGGCGGACGTGACGGTGGCCCGAAAACTGGGGATTCGTCGCGGCGAGCTTCTCCTGGCCATCTGGCAGATCGACTACGACGAGGAGGATCGGCCCATCCTGTCCTCTCACGAGTATCACATCGCCGACGCCTTTGACTTCTCGGTAGTACGCCGAGGCCCTGGAAGGAGGTTCATGTGACGACGCAGGTAGGCAAATCGATGCGTCTCAAGCGAGTGATCGACCCCGCCGGGGTCTCGGTGATCTGCGCCCTCGATCATGGGATGACCGCACCCGCCTTTCTCGAGCCCTTGGCCGACATCGCCGAACGGACGAAGGAGGCGGTCGCGGGAGGAGCCAACGTCATCATGATGTCTAAGGGCATGATCCGCCTCGCGGTGGACGCCTTCTCCCCGACGACGTCCCTGGCACTCCTCCTGTCGGCCTCCGCCAACCCGGGCGAGGCTCGGCCGGCGGTCATACAGATTGCCGAGGTCGAAGAGGCCGCTCGCCTTGGTGCCGATGCCGTCGTCCTCTTCACGGCTCTCGGGGGAGAGAACGAAGCGGCCATGATTCGGACGCTCGCCGCGGTCGGTAGAGAGTCGGCCCTGTTCGGCGTACCCCTGATCGCGGAAGCCGAGTTCCCAACCACCTACGCGTCGGTCGAGGAATTGACCGAGCGGTACGGCTTTGAGTACCTGCGCAGGAGCGTCCGCCTCTGCGCCGAGCTGGGCGCCGACATCGTCAAGACCAACTGGCCGGGCGATGAGGATTCGTTCGGCCGCCTCATCGAGGCCGTCGGTGGTATTCCCGTGGTGCTCGCCGGTGGCTCGCGCCTCGAGGATGCCGAATTACTGCGACGGATGGAGTGTGCCATGCAAGCCGGGGCCATCGGCTGCTCGGTCGGTCGAAACATCTTCATGCACCGCTCGCCCGAGGCCATCACGCGCGCCCTCTCGCGAGTGATCAGGGACCGGTGGCCCGCGCGCAAGGCCCTGGCGGCGATGGAGGAGGAAGTGGCGGTGGGGGCGGCGCGATGAGGGCCGCCTTTATGACCGGCGTCAATGCGGTGGAGATCCGCAAGACGCCGGAGCCCGATGTCGATCCGCAGGGCGCCATCCTCAAGATCGAGGCATGCGGCATCTGCGGCACCGACGCCAGGACCTTCTTCAACGGCGATCCGAAGGCGCCGGCACCGTGGATCCTCGGTCACGAACCGGTCGGCATCATCGAGGAGCTGGGGTCGGCTGCCCACCTTCCCCTCGGCGTGAAGAAAGGCGATCGAGTCTTTCTCGGCTCCATCCTCACCTGCGGGCAATGTCGCTGGTGCACGGAAGGCTTTCAGAATCTCTGCGACCAGCACCTCCTCTACGGCTACGATCCCTTTCCCGGCGCCTACGCCGAGTACGCGAAGGTGCCGCCGATTGCCATGAAGAACGTCATCGCGCTGCCCCCCGACCTGCCCTCGGACCTGGCGACCGTCGCCGACCCGTTCGCCTGCGCGCTCAATGGCGTCGAGGTCCTTGAGGTGCGCCTCGGCGACACTGTCGTCATCCTCGGCGCCGGGCCGATCGGTTGCTGGCAAGCGATCATGGCGCGCGACCGAGGGGCGAGCAAGGTCTTCCTATCGGATGTCAACCAGCAGCGCCTCGAGGGAGCGCTCCACGCGGTGGGCGCCTTCATCGACGACGCCTGGGTCGCCGGTGAGGACAATGGCGTGGCGGACGTGCTCGAGCGAACCGAGGGGAAGGGGCCCGAGCGGATCAGCGTGGCGGCACCCTCGAAGGCCGCCCAGCAGGCCGCCCTGGTGATGGCGGCAAAACGGGCTCGGGTCGTCTACTTCGCGGGATTGCCCAAGCACGACCCGGTGAGCCCGCTGGACATGAACCAGCTTCATTACAAGGAGCTGGCCGTACTCGGCGCCTATGGCGCGACGCATCGTCAGTATCGAATCACCATGGACTACCTGCGGCGACGCCGCGACGAGCTAGCCGCGGTGGTCACCCATCGATTTCCCCTGGATCGAATCGGGGATGCGTTCGAGACGATCCGGTCGGGCGCGGGTCTGAAGATCGTCATGCTTCCATGAGCGGGCCGTACGTGATCGGCTGCGACGTGGGCAGCCAGGGGACGAACTCCGCACTGTACGCTGCCGATGGGACGCTCGTCGCGTCCGCCTACGAGGGCTACGACGTCTCGTTTCCTCAGCCGGGATGGGCCGAGCAGGATCCACGGGTCTGGGTTCGCGCGCTGCACGCCACCATCGCCCGCCTCATCGACAAGGTTTCGGAGGGGGCTTCGGCGGTGAAAGCGCTCTCCTTTGGGTCGCAGCTTGATGGGATGGTGGTCTGTGATGCGAAGGGAACGCCTCTCCGACCCGCCATGATCTGGATGGACCGCCGCGCCGAACCTCAGGCGGCCGCACTGGCCGCGCGACTCTCGCGGGCGGAGTTCTATCATCACGTTGGCGCGAACCTCGACTCCTCGCACGCGGTCTTCAAGGCGCTCTGGGTTCGGGACGAGGAGCCGGAAGTGTTCGCCAGAGCCGCGTCGCTGATGCCACCCGGGTCCTTTGTCCTGCGCGAGGCCACCGGCATTCTCGCCGTCGACTACTCGAACGCCTCGTCCCTCGCGCTGCTCGACCCCCGCACTCGGACCTGGTCAGGGCCGATTCTGGACGCGGTCGGCATCCCCCAACGGATGCTTCCGGAGCTCGCGCCCGGAACGCAGCGAGTGGGCCAGGTCACCGCGGCCTTCGCCGAGGCGACCGGCCTCTCCAGACAAACCGACGTGGTCGTTGGGTGCGGCGATGAGATGGCGGCGACCCTCGGAGCGGGGGTCTTCGCACCGGGCGAGGTCTGCGACGTGGTCGGCACCGCCGAACCCGTGTGCGCGGCCTCCACCGAGGCGCGAGAAGATCCCACCATGCTGGTCGAATGTCACCCCCACGCCGATCCCAACGGATGGCTGCTCGAGAATCCGGGATTCGTATCGGGCGGAAACCTCCGGTGGTGGCGGGATCAGCTCTGTCCACTGGAACGTGATGCTGAAGCGCATGGCCAGGGGGACGCCTACGACCTCCTGACCGGCCCGGCCGCGACGGTGCCGGCGGGCGCCGAAGGCCTCCTGTTCCTGCCCTGCATGCAAGGCGCCATGGCGCCGGAGTGGAACGGGGCGGCGCGGGGCGTGTTCTACGGCCTGACCATGGCGCACACGAAGGCGCACCTGACCCGCGCGCTGCTCGAAGGCAGCGCCTTTGCCCTCCGCGACATCCTGGAGGCGATGCGGAACACCGGCCTTGCGGTTCGCCGACTCACCATGGTTGGCGGCGGCGCCAAAGGCGCGCTCTGGCGGCAGATCAAAGCCGATGTCACCGGGCTACCGGTGCGCGTTCCGGTCAGCGTGGAAACCACGGCGACCGGAGCCGCTATCCTGGCGGCCGTGGGGGCCGGGCTGCACACAAGCGTTGGCCGCGCGGTCGAGGCATTCGTCGCCTATCGTCCCGATGAACATGTCCCCAACCCCGAGCACCGAGAGATCTACGACGAGGCATACGCCCGCTACCGTGACGTCTACTTCGCCCTCAAGCCCGTCTTCGATCGCCCGGCATCGCCCCGGTCAGCGCTGGCGCTCGGCGCTGTTCCCCAAGCCGGCTAGATCCGCTCGAAGTTCCTTCGCAGCTCCCAGTCGGTGACGGCGCCGTCGAAGCTCTGACGCTCGAGCCGCGCCGACTGCAGGTAATGCTCGACCACCTCCTCACCGAAGGCCTCGCGCGCCACCTGGCTATTCTCCAGCGCATTGATCGCTTCCGTCAGGTTGCCGGGCACCCGCGGAAGATTCTTGGCCGTGTACGCGTCGCCGTGGAACTCGGGCGGTAGCTCGAGCTTGTTCTCGATGCCGTGCAGGCCGGCGGCGATCGTGGCAGCAAAGGCCAGGTACGGGTTGGCATCGGCACCGGGGATCCTGCACTCGACCCTCAGACCCGATCCATGTCCGATGATCCGGAAGCCACAGGTGCGGTTGTCCCAGCTCCAGACGATCGACGTTGGCGCGAACGAGGTCGCCTGGTAGCGCTTATACGAGTTGACGAACGGCGCATAGAAGAGCGAGAAATCGCGGGCCAGCGCGATCAGTCCCGCGAGGTAGTGCTGGAACAACGGCGACATGCCGTGCGGGCCGCCGTTGGCCGAGTGGAAGAGGGCCTTATCGCTCTTGACGTCCCAGAGCGACGAATGGAGGTGGAACGAGCTGCCCGCCTGGGCCATGGACCACTTCGCCATGAAGGTCACGGCCACCTGGTTGAGGGCGGCGATCTCCTTGACGCCGTTCTTGTAGACGACATGCCGGTCGGCCATCTCCAACGATTCGGCAAAGCGCAAGTTGATTTCCTGTTGGCCGAAGCCCCACTCCCCCTTGCTGTTCTCGACCGGCACACCCGCCCCTTCCATCCCGTTGCGGATCAGCCGGTTGAACCACTCGGCCTTGGTTCCCTGCAGGATGTGGTAGTCCTCGATGTAGCGGCCGTACGGCTGCAAATCGCGGTAGTCCCTCTCGGCGGCTTGTTCGTAGGTGTCCTTGAAGAGATAGAACTCGAGCTCGGAGCCGGTCTTGGGATTGAACCCCAGCTTGCGGGCGCGGTCGATCTGGTGACGCAGCACCTGGCGGGGCGCGACGGACACCTCTTTGCCATCCATCGTTTCGACATCGCAAAGGATGAGCGCCGTCTTCTCCAGCCAGGGCAGCCGCCGAATGGTGGATAGGTCGGGGTGGCCGTGCATGTCACCGTAGCCGGTCCCCCAGTTGGTGAACTTGAAACCCGGTAGAGGCTCGTTGTCGATGTCCATCGCCAGCAGGTAGTCGCAGGCGTGCAGGCCCTCATCGACATGGTCGAGAAAATACGGACCGGTCAAACGCTTGCCCATCAGCCGGCCCTGCAGGTCGGCGATCGCGATGATGACGGTATCAACCTCGCCCGCCTTTGTCTGGCGGACCAGTTCCTCGAGCGTGATCTTTGCGGTCTTCTCCTGGCGGCGCGATTGTCCATTGGCACGGTCGCCTCGGGTCGTTGATCGTTCGCGCGTTGCGGTCCCTGTGCGCGCCATGTCGAATCCCTCCTGCTTATTCCAGACTGATGAAGACGTTCTTGACTTCCGTGTAGAGCTGCAGCGCGTGCATGCCCAGCTCGCGCCCGATCCCGCTGCGCTTGTACCCGCCGAAGGGCGCCTCCTGGTGGACGCTCCGGCTGCTGTTGATGCTGAGCACGCCGGTCCTCACGCCCCGGGCTACTCGCAGCGCGCGACCGATGTCGCGGGTCCAGATCGAGCCGGAAAGGCCGTAGGGCGTGTCGTTGACCAGCTGCAGCACCTCGTCCTCGTCGGTAAAGGGGATGATGGTCAGCACCGGACCGAAAATCTCCTCCTGCGCGATCCGCATCCGATTATCGACGCGGTCGAACACCGTTGGCTCGAGAAAGCTACCGGCCGTCAGGTGGCCACCCGGCGCCGATCCGCCCGCCAGCAAGCGCGCGCCTTCCTGGCGGCCGATCTGCACGTAACCCTGCACGCGTGCCCGTTGCTTCATCGAGATCAGCGGACCGACCTCGGTACGGGCGTCGAGCGGGTCGCCGACGTTCAACGTCCGTGCACCGGCCGCCACCCGCTGGTCGAACTCGTCCGCGATCGAGCGATGGACAAAGGCACGGCTGCGAGCGCAGCAGTCCTGGCCGGCATTGCCGAATACGCTGTTGACCGCAGCCGGGGCGGCTTTCTCCAGATCGGCATCCGCAAAGATGATGTTCGGCGACTTCCCACCGAGCTCGAGCGATACGCGGGTGATGTTGGGAGCCGCCTGCTGGAGGATGCTGACGCCCGTCAACGTCTCGCCGGTGAAGGCGATCTTATCGACCCCCGGGTGGCCGGCAAGCGCGCTCCCGGTGCTGGCGCCCGGGCCGGTGATCACGTTGAGCACGCCTTCCGGCAGCCCGGCTTCGAGGGCGATGCGTCCCAGCTCCAGGGCGGTTAGCGGCGTATAGCTGGCCGGCTTCAAGATGGCGGCGTTGCCCGCAGCCAGTGCCGGCGCGACCTTCCACGAGGCAATCGTCAGCGGAAAATTCCACGGCACGATCAGCGCCACCACACCCACCGGCTCGCGCAGCGTGAAGTCGAGTCCGGGCGCGCTCACCGGGATGGTCTCGCCGAAAATCCGGGTGGCGGCGCCGGCATAGTACTCAAAACACTGCGCGGCGCCCAGCACCTCATCGCGGGCGTCGCGAATTGGCTTGCCGGCATTCCGCGCCTCCAGCGTCGCCAGCTGGTCGACCCCCGACCGGATCAGCTCGGCGATCTTGTAAAGGACCTTGGCCCGCGCGCTGGCGGCCGCGTTGCTCCAGGTGCCGGCGTCGAAGGCGGCCCGAGCGGCGGTGACCGCCGCGTCGACGTCAGCGGGCGACGCGACGGCGGCCTTCGCCATCACCTCGGAGGTCGCTGGCTCGACGACATCAAATGTTCTGTCCTCCTGGCCTGCGCGCCAGGCTCCGCCGATGAGCAACTGGGTTGGGCGCTCTGTGGTAATCATCAGAAATAGTTTGACGTGATGCCGCCATCGACGACGAGGGCCGCGCCGTTGGTCCAGGTCGATTCGTCGGAGGCAAGGTAGACAGCCAGCGAGACGATGTCCTCGGCATGGCCGAAGCGGCCCATCGGGATTCGGTTGAGCCTGACGCGCTTCTTGTTTTCGTCTTTCAGCAGGTCACGCATCAGCGGGGTCTCGATCGGCCCCGGGCAGATCGCATTCGTGCGGATGCCCTTTGATCCGAACTGGACAGCGAGCGATTTCGTGAGGGCGATCACAGCGCCCTTGCTCGCGGTGTAAGCATCTTGCGGCACGGTGCAGCCCACCAGCGCCACGAAGGACGCAATGTTGATCACCGAACCGCCGCCGGCCTTGATCAATTCGGGAATGCCGTGCTTGCAGCAGAACGCCAATCCCTTGACGTTGATGGCCATCGTCCGGTCCCAGATGGCGTCGGTTGTCGTCAGGACGGACTCGTCCGCCTCGTCGAATATGCCGGCGTTGTTGTAGAGCACGTCGAGTTTGCCGAAGCGGCCGATGGCGGTCTCCACGAAGACCGCTACGTCAGCGTCGCGGGTCACGTCTCCGACTACAGCCACTGCCTTTCCCTGTAAGTTGGCCACTGTTTCATGGACCGCCGAGTCGTTGACGTCCGCGGCGACCACCTGGGCGCCCTCCTTAACGAAGGTATGGGTGGCCACCCGGCCCATGCCGCTTCCGGCACCCGTGATGAGCGCCACCTTACCCTCCAGCCGTCCCACTCTTCCCTCCTATGGTTCCACGAGTCAGCCGCTCGGTTCGAATCCCCCTCCAGGCTGACCCCTATTTGAAGCTCGACCTCGTCCAATGTCAAGGACCGTCTGTAAGCGCAGGCGGCGCGAGGTTAACAAGAATTTGCTGCCGGAGGAGCAAGTCGGCGGGCCGCGGTGACGTTTCGGTCGCATGCACAGAATTCAGCGCCTGGTGGTCGCGCTCGCGGCCAGCCTCAGCCTCACCGTGGCCCTCGCCGTCCAGCCCGCCTACGCCGCCCACAAGAGCAGCCTGACCTCAACGCAAGCTCGCGCGATTCTGATCCGGGCCGCTCGGCACCATGGCCTCAACCCCAATTTCGTGCTGGCCGTCTCCTACTGGGAAAGCGGCTGGAACCAGGCCGCGCGGTCCTACACCGGGGCCGTCGGGCTGATGCAGGTCGAGCCCTACACCGCGGCCTGGGCCGGCCCCGCGCTGCTCCATCGCCGCGTCAACCTCAACAATCCGGTCGACAACGCCGAGCTGGGCGCCGCCCTGCTGCGGTCCTACCTGGATCGGCTCCGCGATCCCAAGCTCGCCCTCGCCGCCTACTACCAGGGGCTGAGCGGCGTTCTCCGATATGGGATCTACCCGAGCAGCCGAACCTACGTCAACGGCATCTGGCGCCTTCGCAACCAGTTCCAGGCCGCCCACCTCGGCGCCTGATCCGTAAGGGGGTGGAAGCGCAGCAGCCAGGTCGGTAAGCTATGGTTGTCGCGTATCGGAGAGGCTGGAGGTATCGATGGCTGTCAAGACCGATCCCACCGAGTCGCTGCGACGGGTCCCGCTGTTTGCCGGCCTCGACCGCAAAGAGCTGGAGATGCTCGGGAAGCTGATCAAGGAGCAGCGCTATGCCGCGGGCGCCACGATCGTCAAGTCGGGGGCTGGTGGCCACGGGCTCTACATCATTCGGGAGGGTAACGTCACGGTGATCCGTGACGGCCAGCGGGTCGCCACCATGGGCCCTGGTCAGTTTTTTGGCGAGATTTCGGTGCTGGACGGCGGTCTGCGGACGGCCGACGTGCAGGCGCAGAGCGACACCGTATGTCTCACGCTCGTCTCCTGGGAGGTCAAGCCGTTGCTGATGGAGAACGCCAGCATCACCTACAAGATGCTGCTGGAAATGGTCAAGCGCCTGCGGGCACAGGCACCCGACGAGCGCCACTAGCGTCATCTAATCTCCCTCCCCGCGGACGCGGGAGGGTTGGGCTGGGGCGGCCTACGGCCCCGTCAGAAAATCGTGCGCGATCCAGCCCTGTGGCTCGTGCCACCAGAGCCGGCTGTCGGCATAGGTCGGGCCGCCGTCGACGTGGACCGTGGTGCCAGCGTTGAGGCAAGCGACCACGTGCGTCTTGAGGCTGGGCCCCTCGCGGACATTGGCGCAGTTGGCCGGCAGATGAACGGTGGCGTCGTTACCGATCAGCGGGCTGAGCTGCTCCGGCAGGCCGCAGACCGCGTCGAGGAAATGCCAGTGCCCGTCCTTGCGGTAGACGTACCCGACGCATTGCCGCGCAGCCGAACTGGCTGTCGAGAACACCACCGCCGCCGCGTCCTTCCCCATGGTCTCGCTGGCGACCGTCAGGCAGGGGGTATTCGCCGCGCACGTGCCGGTGCGGTAATGCAAATGCGTCTTCGCCTCGACACCGGGGATGGCCGCCGCTCGCGCCGTCTCGCCGGCGGTTGCGCCGTTGGTGGATGGGAGACCACCGGCTGCGGTTTGGCGATCCACCGCGGCACGACCGGCGGGCAGCAACACGTATGCCAGGGGCACGATCAAGAGAACGGCCAGGATCGCCGTGACCACCAGGACGATCCGTGGCACGTGTGGCATCCTCGGGCGAGGCACGGTCAACGCCGGGAGGTGGATCCGCGGCCATGCGACCGCCGGCATGGTCAGCTTCGGAAGCGTGAACGCTCGCCGAGGCGACGGCGCAGGCGTAGCGCTCACCGCAGCCAGCGGCGGCCGCTTCCAATCCAACGGCGTGCGGCACCGTTCGCACCAGATATTGATGCGCGGGTTGGGGTGGCGGCAGGCGGGGCAGACGATGGGCGTGCCGATGACGTTCGCGTTCGAGCCAAGCTTCAGTATCGTGGCCTCCTCGGTCCTGCAGCCGCGTCTATCAGCTGACTTGATGATACGGAGCGCGATGTGGGCCGGGTGCTCGAGCTCGAGCGTTCCGCGTTAAGGTTTCGCTGTGCCGACCAACGCCAGTCACACGTGGCCTCTCCCCTTCCCGCTCCAACTCGACCTGACCCTCGGGGTCCTCCGACACGGGCCCGCGGACCCGACGATCCGCTTCGACGTGGGCGAGGTCTGGCGGGCGGCGCGTACGCCGGAAGGAGCCGCATCGGTGCGGCTTCGGCTGCATGGTGCCAAGCTGCTGGCCGATGCCTGGGGCCCTGGGGCCGGCTGGATGATCGAGCACACGCCGGGGCTGGTCGGCTTCAGCGATCAGCCACAGGCGTTCCGGCCGGCGCACCGTCTGCTCGCCGACCTGCACCGCCACCACCCCGGGCTGCGCCTGGGGCGGACCGGCCTGGTCTTCGAAGCCCTGCTGCCGACCATCCTCGAGCAGAAGGTGCCGAGCGTCGAGGCCTACGCCTCGTACGGCCGGCTGGTGCGCGCGCTCGGTGAGCCGGCACCCGGCGATACCGGCCTGGTGCTCCCGCCCGAGCCCACGCGAATCCTCGCCACCCCGTACTGGTCGGTGCATCGCTTCGGCATCGAGCGGCGGCGCTTCGCCGTCATCCAGACGGCCGCCGCGCGGGCGCGCCGCCTGGAGGCCACGGCTGACATGGAGCCGGCGGAGGCCCGCCGCTTGCTGACGACGCTGCCCGGCATCGGTCCCTGGTCCGCCGCCGAAGTGTCGATCGTCGCCTACGGCGATCCCGATGTCGTGTCCATGGGCGACTATCATCTGCCGCACCAGGTGGCGTGGGCGCTGGCCGGGGAAGTCCGTGGCAGCGAGGCCCGCATGCTCGAGCTCCTCGAACCCTACCGCGGACATCGGGCGCGCGTCATCCGCTTGCTGACGCTCGGTGGGATCCAGGCCCCGCGCTTCGGACCCCGCATGCGCCTCCGGCGCATCGCCGCGATCTAAGACGCTTTCTTGGCCGGCTGGAAGTAGGGGTTCGTCCCCGCCGCGTGGTCGGTGACATCGATCACCTCAGTGATCTGGGGGACGGCGGCTTTGATCGCCACTTCGATCCCTTGCCGGAGCGTGACGTCGACCTGGGCGCAACCCTGACAGCCGCCACCCAGCTGGACATACGCGGCACCACCGCGCACCTCGAGCAGGTCGACGAAGCCACCGTGCGCCGCGACGGAGGGATTGATCTGCCGGTCGAGCACCTCCTGGATGCGGGCCGCAACCGGGTCGCGCCAGCCTTCGTTCGGATTGTCGATGCGCAAGGCGCCGCCCAGCGCCGAGGGGTCGAGGTCGATGATCGCTCCCTCGAGGTTGGTGGCGCTGCCCGGCTCGACCAGGAGCCGCAGCCCGGTGGTCTCCACCACGATGTCGCTGGGGGGCGCGTCCTCGGGCGCGACCAGATCGAGCTCGTAGACGAACTGGCCGCCCCGGCGGCCCGCGATCGCGATCCGCAGGCAGGCGTCCGGATGGCCGCTCTTTGACCGAACGGCCTCGATCTTCGCGGTCGCCGCAGGCGTGACCGTGATCGCGGGCGCCATTGCCGTCATTCTATTCGTGGTCAACTTAGAGAGATGGCACGCGTCCTGCTGCTGATCCCGAGCCGAACCTATCGAACCCACGATTTCATGACCGCGGCCTCCCGCCTGGACGTCGACGTCGTGGTCGGCTCGGAGCACCGGCCGGCGCTCGGCGGCTTGATGGAGGGTCGCCACCTGCGGCTCGACTTCGACAATATCGGTGGCTCGGTCGAGCGCATCGTCGCCTTCGCGCAGACGCGTCCCCTGGCCGCGGTCGTCGCGGTCGATGACGCCGGAACGTTGCTCGCCGCCGCAGCCGCCCAGGCGCTCGGCCTCCCGCACAACCCGGTCGATGCCGTGGAAGCCGCCCGCGACAAGGCCCGGATGCGTCAGCGCTTTGCCGACGCCGGTCTGTTGACCCCTCGCTTTACGACCGCCGCGATCGATACCGATCCGCAGACGGTCGCCGCGACCGTTGACTACCCCTGCGTCGTCAAGCCGCTCGACCTTTCGGGAAGCCAGGGTGTGGTGAAGGTCGACGACGCCGCGAGCTTTCCGTCGGTCTTCGCCCGTGTCGCGGCGATCGTCGCCGCCTGCCGGCGCAACGGAACGGGACGCTCGCTGCTGATCGAGGATTTCATCGCGGGCGAGGAGGTGGCGGTCGAAGCGCTGCTGCGCGGTGGTGAGCTCGAGGTGCTGGCCATCTTCGACAAGCCCGACCCGCTGAACGGCCCCTTCTTCGAGGAGACGATCTACGTGACGCCCTCGCGCCTCTCCCAGGAGCGGCAGGCGCAGGTTCGCGAGACCACCGCTCGAGCGGCGCGCGCCCTGGGCCTCACCGACGGCCCGATCCACGCCGAGCTGCGGCTCAACGGTCGCGGCATCTGGATGCTGGAGGTGGCCGCGCGGTCGATCGGCGGCCTTTGCTCCCGGACGCTCCGCTTCGGGTCGGGCATCTCGCTCGAGGAGCTGATCCTCCGGCACGCCGCCGGCCTGCCGACGGCCTCGCATCAACGAGAGCGGGCCGCGGCGGGCGTCATGATGTTGCCGATCCCCACCCGCGGGAAACTCCGCGCCGTCGAGGGCCAGCGCGAAGCACAGCAGGTACCGGGCGTCGACGGTCTGGTGATCACGATTCCGCCGGGCGAGCCGCTCGTTCCCCTCCCGGAGGGCGATCGCTATCTCGGCTTCATGTTCGCACGCGCCGGCTCGCCCCAAGCGGTCGAGGCCGCGCTGCGGCAGGCCCACGCGCAGCTTCGCGTCGTGACCGATGGTTGAAACCCGCCCCCGCGTCGTGATCGTCGGCGCCGGGTTCGGCGGCCTCGCCTGCGCTCGCAAGCTCGACCGCGAGCCGGTCGATGTCGTCCTGCTGGACCAG
>Ga0070697_100000885_pt1 | contig 22519 bp, 20 predicted proteins | sample KBSK1501metaG_FD_65475 | JGI IMG/M metagenome (GOLD analysis project Ga0070697, IMG submission 65475) | Corn, switchgrass and miscanthus rhizosphere microbial communities from Kellogg Biological Station, Michigan, USA - KBS K1-50-1 metaG | ecosystem: Host-associated > Plants > Roots >... | reverse complement strand
TTCCGGCAGCCAGTTCTGTCCACATTGCTTCGCCGCCTCGACTGCGACCTGCTCCCACTTGGCTTTCTTTTGCTCCGCCTGCCTTGGATCAAGATCGACAATCGTCCGCTCGGAAATCAGCGGCGCAATTTCCGCAGCGCCGATCTCCACCGCTTTTTGCACGATCAGGTCCATGTTTTTTCCCTTCGGAATCGCCTGAGCGAGGGTGATGTGAGATCGCAGCCGCGGCGTCTCGGCCTGATCCAATTTCCGCAGACGAATCTGGCCTCGGGCAAGATCGACGACCTCCGCAGTGATTTCGCGGCCGCGCCCGTTGAAAAGGACGGCTTTGTCGCCGCGCTTCATCCGCACGACGTTGCGCGCGTGATGCGCTTCGGCTCCACGCAAGACCAAAGCGCCCGGATCCCACTCGCTAGGGGGAATATAGAATCTGTGCGCCGACATTGAGAAGAAAACGTCCAACGCTCAACGCTCAACGTCCAACGCTCAATTAGGAAGCACAGAAGCGATCTATCACCAGCAGCGCATCCGAACCTGAAATCTAAACGCTGAACTCTGAATGCTGTCAGCGAAAGAATTTCCTCGCGCGTTCGAAGAAACTCTTGCGCATCGGCGTGTTTTCCTCACCGCAGGCGTTGGCGAAATCCTCCAGCTTTTGGCGCTGCTCGCCAGTCAGCCGGGTGGGCACTTCGACAATAAGCCGCACGAGCAAATCGCCGTGTTCACGCCCGTTGACATTGATAATGCCTTTACCGCGCAACTTGAACATCTGACCGCTTTGTGTTCCGGCCGACACCTTTAGGTCGGCTTTGCCTTCCAGCGTCGGCACCGCAACTTCACCGCCGAGGGCCGCGAGCGTGAACGGGATCGGCAATTCGCAATAAAGATTATCTTCTTCGCGATGAAATATTTCATGCTCTTTTACATGGATGACGACGTAAAGATCGCCGGGTGGCCCCCCGCGAATACCGGCCTCGCCCTTGCGTGCGGAACGCAAGCGTGAGTTGTCCGCGATTCCGCCCGGGATCTTTAGTTTGATCCGGCTTGCCTTTTCCACGCGACCTTCGCCGCCGCAGGAGCGGCACGGTTTTTCGATGATCTGTCCGTCTCCATGACAGCGGGGGCAGGTTTGCGACACGTGAAAGAATCCACGCGACGTAATCACCTGGCCTCGACCACCGCAGGTGGGACAATTGATCGTCCGCGAGCCGGCTTCTGCCCCGACGGCATTGCATCTGTCACAGGGGTCGAGCTTTCGCACTTCGATTTCTTTTTCCACCCCGAAGGCTGCCTCCTCGAGTGTGATCTCCAAGTCATAACGAAGATCAGAACCGCGCTGTCGATCTTCGCTCTGCCGGCCGCCACCTCCGAAGAAAGTCTCGAAAATTCCACCGGCCCCGCCGCCACCAAATACCTCGCGGAAAATATCGAACGGATCGTGGAAGCCGCCGCGGAAACCACCGCCTTGGGCAAAGGCCGCGTGTCCGAAGCGGTCGTAAGCGGAACGTTTATCCGGATCGATCAGCACATCGTAGGCTTCGCCCAGTTCCTTGAATTTTTCCTCCGCCTGCGGATCGTCGGGGTTTTTGTCGGGATGAAATTTCACAGCCAGTTTGCGATAAGCGCGCTTAACCTCCTCCTCGGGTGCATTTTGGCCGACCCCGAGCACTTCGTAGTAATCCCGTTTTTTTGTCGCCATTTATCAGGTCTTACCCAGGGTCATGCTCGGACACGATGGAGATCGATTAAGAGCAAGCGCACACAACGAGAAACAGGAGCAGTTATTTTGCCGGGCCGCTCGACACCACCACGCTCGATGGCCGCAACAAGCGATCTTTGAACCGATAACCGCGCCGCGACTGGCGAATAACTGTACCTTCAGGAAATTCCCTGCTCGGTTCATGCGCGATTGCTTCGTGCAGATTCGGATCAAATGTTTGCCCAACGGCTTCGATGGGTTCGACGCCGTTGTCGATCATGAAATCGTTCAATTGTTTGAGCACGAGATTCATGCCGGAATAGATAGGCGATTCCTCGCCTTCACTTTTCGCGGCATCGAGTCCGAGCTCGAAGTTGTCGATGATCGGGACTAATTTCTCGAGCAGCGAGGTATTGGCGTATTTGATCGCCGCTTCCTTTTCCCGAGCGGAACGTTTCTTGTAGTTTTCAAAGTCAGCCTGAGTGCGCATGGCGAGATCGCGGAAACGATCCAGATCGGTTTGCAAACCGGCTGTTGGATCCTCCGTTTCGCTTGACTCGGCCTGCGAACGAACTGCCTCCGGTTTTTCGTTTGCTCGTGGGCTCGCGATTTTTGATGCCCCACTCTCGACAGGTATCGGAGTCGGTTGTTGCTTGGCGTCAGCCTTGGCCTGGTTCGTAAGATTTTTTTTCATGTTTTGCGGATGACAATCAAAGTAATGTCGTCATTTTGGGGGGTCGATGCGGCGAAACTTCGCACATCGTCGATCAAGCGCGTCACCACCGCTTGCGCGCCGTTTGGCGCGCTCCGGCGAATCGATTGGGTCGTTCGCTCGACGCCGAATTCGTTTCCTTCGTTATCGAGCGCTTCAGTCACTCCATCTGTATAGAGAACCAAGCAGTCCCCGCGCTCGAGCGGCACGGTGAAATCGCTCGCTAACCTATCAAAGACACTGCCGCTGTCAATTCCGAGCACCATGCCGCGCGGTTTCAACGGAATGACTGCTTGCGACGAGCGTTTGTAAAGCAAAGGCGCGTCGTGCCCGGCCCGGGAGAGGGTGATGCCGACCGGATCGAGAATGAGGTAAACCATACTGATGAACATGTCTTCCTTAATGTCCGGATAGAGTTGCCGGTTCACTTTTTGCAGAACATCCGCCGGCGATGGATTTTGCGGCGCCTGGCTGCGCAACACGCTGCGGCAAATGGCCATAATGAGCGACGCCGGCACGCCTTTGCCGGAAACATCGGCAATCGCAATGCCGAGGCGTTCGTCGTCCACTTTAATGTAATCGAAGTAATCGCCGCCCACCTGGTGGGCCGGAACGTTGACGCCGTAAATTTCAAATCCGTCGACAGCCGGGGCTTCGGCCGGGAGCAGAATGCGTTGAATGTCGCGCGCAATCTCCAGATCGTGATCGAGCCGCTTCTTTTCGTTGGCTTCGGAATAGATGATCGCGTTGTAAAGGGCAAAAGCCGATTGCTCGGCGATCGATTTGAAGACGACAAAATCACTCTGCGAAAACGGCGCGCCGCCGCGGCCGTTCGCCAACGCAACGACGCCCATGTTTTGCTTGCCGTAGAGGAGCGAGCTTACCATTACGGAGGTCGTGGCGAAGGAGGAATCGCGTAATTGCGCCAGCTCCGGCGCCTGGGAGAGCTCACTTAAGTAAACCGGCTCTCTTGTTTGCCAGACCTGGCCGAGAAGGCCTTCGCCTATTGCGACGCTGTGCAAACGAAGATAACTTTCAAGTGCCACCGGCGTCGCGGCGGCTTGGTGCAAAATGTGGGGGGGAACGTCGACAAGTGGTGGACAGCCTTTTGAAAGGTAAGCAGGGTTAAGCTTCGTGCCCGTCCGATCAGCCAGGTAAAGCGCCCCGCCGTGAGCATCGAGGATGCGCGTGGCGCCTTCGACAATCAACCGGTGCAGGTCGTTGGGCCGGATCGTTTCAGTGAAGGCCTCGCCCAAGCCATGCAAGAAATCGAAGACCAAGGTTTCCTCGACTTGAATCTCTTCTTTCGAACGTTCTAACGCACGAACGCGGCGCCCCATGCGCCAGCAGGTGTAGAGCCAGCCCGCTAACGACGCAACGAGGAGCCCGAAGACAACGTTTGGCCACATGACGAAACGGCCAGCTTACTTCCTCGAGCTCTCTTGGTGCAGGTCTTGTTTTAGATATTCGAGAACGTCTTTGAATCGCAGAAGATTCTCCGGCACCGCGGCGCAAAGTGCTTCGTGTGCTTCCAGCATGGTTTCGGCTTGCGCTTTTTTCCTTTCGCCAGGGCTTGGCGCAGTTTCACTGCTGGCCAGCGATTCACATTCCGGTGCGATCAAACCGTTGTTACGAATGCTGAAAATTTGGTCGAGTCCCAAGCCAGAGAGGAGTTCCTGGCTGCGTCCTCCACAATGGACGATATGAAGATGCCCGCGCCCGAGCTCCTTCAAACGCAAGGCAACGCCCGCCATTGTTCCCATAAAAGTGGAATCCATCATGGAGCATTTCTCCAGATCCACAATGAACTGGCGGTATCCACGATCCACCATTTCCCGCGCGAACTCTTTCAAGCTCCCGCTGTTGAGGAAACTCCCTTTACCCTCAACCTTTATCCAAACGGATGGACCGTTTACCCCTACTAAAATAGATGACTGCACGGTTGAGTTCTTAAACATACAAGACCGAGAGCCTGCCTGTCAAACCTCCCAACTGCGAGGGCCTTTTTCACTCCCAGAGATAAGAACGGTTCTCGGCTACGATCTTGCCCTTCTCAATCAACAAACAACGCCAGGCGATCACGCGTCCGTCGTCGAAATAATCGTCACCAACCACTTTGAACTCCGTTTTATGACTGCCGCGCGCGTTGGCATACGAAATCTCCTGTGCTTGAACGTGCGCGTGCAGTTTTTCCTGTCGATACTCCAAGCGCACGGCCACATCCGCCGGTCGTTTGGCCCGCCAGAAAAAATCGAAATAATTGCCATAACGATCGCGCCGATCCAGCTTGGTCACGGCGCCGAAGAGCCGGTATTGTCGTTCAAACATGATCGAAGCGTCCTGGGCCGTGGCCGTCTTAGTTGAAGGGGCCGTATTCGACAGGCGGCCCGGTTTGCCCAGCCCGCCACCCGTCGGCTCGGTTTGATTCTCCGTCTCCTTTGACCGGTAGCCGCCGCGAAGATTCGGCGTTCTCTCGCTCATGAAAAACAGCTTTGTCTTTCGGAATTGAAAGTCGGAATCTAGCGCAACCGGTAAGGCAGTAACTTTGGTCAATAGCTTCGGTTCATCAGCGGCTCGAACGTTGCCGACCGCGGAAGGCAATAAAATGAGTGCAGTCATCACCACCCTCTTCATCCCGGCTTATCAAACCGAGTCCGGGGAACGTGTCAACATTCATGCGACGGCATTCGACCATCTAGTCTGCCTCCCGTTTGCCAGATGCGACTTGCTGGCACCGTCCCCGACCGCTGATAGATTTTCACGTGATCGACGTTCGATACCGGCGGGGCGTTTACTTGGCACGGCAAGACTTATGGCTCGACCCATGGGACGCGAAGCGCTTCGCCTTTGTTTCTCATGCGCACAGCGACCACATCGCTCCGCACCATGAGGTGATTATCTCAGAGCGGACTGCCCGGCTCATGCAGGCGCGTCTTCCAGGCCGGCGCATGGAATACGTGCTCCCTTTCAGCGAAAGGCGCGCCGTCCGCGATCTCGATCTTATGCTGCTGCCGGCCGGCCACATCTTTGGCTCGGCCCAATTATTTCTGGCCGCTGAAAATGAAACGCTGCTTTACACCGGAGATTTCAAGTTACGCCGGGGAAAATCGGCCGAACCAGCGGAATGGAAACGGGCGGATACTTTGATCATGGAAACGACGTTTGGTTTACCCCGCTATCAATTTCCTCCCACCGACCAGGTCATCGACCAAATCGTCGTTTTTTGTCGCGAAGCAATCGAGGAGAACGCGGTGCCGATCCTGCTTGGCTATTCGTTAGGCAAAGCCCAGGAAATTCTTTGCTCGCTCGATGGCGCCGGCCTCACCCCGATGCTGCACGGCTCCGTTTTCCAAATGACGCGCATTTACGAACGGTTCGGTCAATCTTTTTGCAACTACGTTCGCTACAATCCCAATCATGTCGCGGGCAAAGTGCTCATCTGTCCGCCGAGCACAAATCGCTCACGGATGCTCGAAAAAATCCCTCGTAAACGCGTAGCGATGGTGAGCGGTTGGGCGGTCGAGCCGAACGCGATTTATCGCTATCAGGTTGACGCCGCCTTTCCCCTTTCCGATCACGCTGATTACAATGATCTCATCCGCTATGTCGATCTTGTCCGGCCGAAACGGGTCCTCACACTGCACGGCTTCGCCGCCGAATTCGCGCGCGACCTGCGGGATCGCGGTATCGAAGCGTGGGCGTTAAGCGAGGAAAATCAAATGGAGCTGCGACTTAAGACGTTTTCTTCTGTAGAGGCTGCCGTCCCCGGCAGCGAACTACAGCGTCATACCGCTGAGACAGCGGCCACTACAGTTTCTGAATTCGCAGCGTTCGCGGGAGTCGGCGAAGCCATCGCGGCGACTCCGGCGAAGCTCAAGAAAGTACAATTACTCGCCGATTATTTCAAAACTCTCAGTGCTGAGCAGCTCCCTATCGTGGCGACTTATTTTGCCGGCCGCGCCTTCGCCCAAAGCGATCTGCGCAGGCTGCAAGTTGGCTGGGCCGTGATCTCCCGGGCCTTGCAAGCTGCGACGAAAATTAGCAACGCTGAATTTCACCGGATCGCAATCTCCCACGGCGATGCTGGCAAAACAGCGTTTGAAGTTCTTGAAGGCCGGACCGAGCCCGAACCATTCACGATCGAGGAGTCACGTCGCCTTTTTGAGAATTTACATCACGCGCGCGGCCCAATCGCGAAGGCCGCCTTGCTGCGAGACAGATTGTCGGTCTTGTCGGGAGGCGAAGGCCAATACGTCGTCAAGACTCTGACCGGCGATCTGCGGATCGGTCTGCGTGAAGGCCTGGTTGAGGAAGCAATCGCGAAGGCGTTCGACGTTCCGGTCGACGAGGTACGAGAAGCAAACATGTTGCTGGGCGATATCGGGCAAGCCGCGCTCCTAGCTTCTCGAAATGAACTCGATCGCGCCGAATTATCGATCTTTCGCCCGATCAAATGCATGTTGGCAACTCCCGAGCCGACAGCGAACGCGATCTGGTCGAGATTTGTGGAGTCCACAGACCGAACTCGCCTGTCCGGCGCCGGCTCGGCAGCAACGCTGCCGGCTACAGTCTACGTGGAGGACAAGTTCGACGGGATCCGGGCGCAATTGCACCGCAACTCCGAACGAGTGGAAATTTTTTCGCGCGATCTGAAGCGAATCACTGAACAGTTTCCTGAGCTGGCCGAGCAAGGTCGCCAGTTCAATGTCGATCTTATCCTCGATGGCGAAATTGTCGCATTTGAACATGGGCGTAGACTGACTTTCTTCGATTTGCAAAGGCGTCTCGGGCGAAGAACCGACGGCGCCGATCTGTTTGCGAGCGCCTCAGCCGATGTCCCAGTCGCGTTCGTTGCGTTCGATCTGCTGTGGATGAACGGCCGCTCGTTATTGAAGACGCCGTTGCGTCATCGGCGCAAGTCGCTGCGCGCTCTGAAATTGCCGTCGCAATTTCAAATCGCCGAGGTGTTGCCCGCACATTCCGCTGAAGAAATCGAGAAAATTTTTCGCGAAGCAAGAAGGCGCTTGAACGAAGGTCTTATGATCAAGAATCCGGAAAGTCGCTATACGCCGGGGACGCGGGGGATGTTGTGGTTCAAGTTGAAAAAAGAACTAGCTACGCTTGATGTGGTGGTCGTCGCGGCCGAGCTCGGTCACGGAAAACGTAACCATGTGTTAAGCGACTATACGTTCGCAGTCCGCGACGAAGCCAGCAACGAGCTGTTGCCGATCGGGAAGGCTTATTCCGGCCTAACCGATACCGAGATCGCGGAATTGACTGAACATTTCAAGCAAAACACGATTGTTGACCATGGCCGCTATCGCGAAGTGAAGCCGGACATTGTTCTCGAGGTAGCCTTCAATTCGATTCAACCCAGCACCCGCCATGCGAGCGGGTTGGCACTGCGTTTCCCACGAATCAAAGCCGTCCGACGCGACAAAAATGTCGACGCCATCGACACCCTTGCTTATGCGCGCGAACTGGCGAAAGAACATGCAAAGGCGGAGTGATTATTCGACTCTACGGCGTCGCCGGCGAAGGTGATGCTGCCGGCGCTGAAGTAAATATCACCGTTTCAACCTGGCTGCGGCGCCATCGTTGCACATTCGCGTAAAGCGCAACGAGAGCCAGCACGATAACAACCACCAGCATCAGCCGGAGAACATTTTTGGGAAGGTGAGCCAGTTCGCGTTCTTCGCTCCTTGACGTCGGCGACTTCACCTCGCCACTATCGATGTCGATCGCGTCGGCGCAAACTTCCGGCCTATTCCAGTTGGAGCGCGGCAATAGCGTCCATTACGCGCTGGCTCCATCGCGAATAAAGATTCTCTCTCACACTCAAGTCGTTCTCGCTAAAATAAATTGGCTCGCCAACCACTACCGTAATTTGTCGAAACAATCGGATTCTTCCACCGATAGGCCAGGCGTCGAATGCCCCGAAAATCCGCAACGGGACCACGGGCGCCAGGGTCTTGGCAATGACCAGGCCGACTCCAGCCTGCGCTGGTTGCAGGCTTCCGTCCAGAGTGCGGGATCCTTCCGGAAAAACGAGCGCGCAATTGCCCTCTCGAATTGTCCGAATCAAAACTTTGAGCGCATTCCGATCGATTCCCTCTTGGTTAACCGGGATAACATTTAGCTTTGGTAACAGCCATCCGAACACCGGTGAGTCAAGCAAGCTTCGGCGGGCAAGAAAATAAATGCCCCGATCGCAGGCGGTCCCGGCAAGTGGCGGGTCGAGAAAACTCTGGTGATTCATGGCCAGAATAACCGGGCCGCTTTGAATCATTCGTTCGCGATGAAGGATGCGGAATTGAAAAAAAAATCTCGCCAGCAACCGCGTCAGATTGTACCCGAGCCAGTAATAGAAATTCACGATCGAGAATCTATCCGCGTTGCGCCGGTAGGGACGGCGCTTCCCTGCATCGGCTGAGTTGCCCAGCCTCTTCGAGAAGTTTCACACATATTAATTTGAGCGTTAAAGAAGAGGCGACCCCGCTTGGCGAGGGCCGGCGATGCGCAATCCTTTTGCTTGAAGGCGCGAGGCAATTTCGGTGACCACATTTTCGACACTCACGTTCGACGTGTCGATCAATTCAGCGTCCTTTGCCATGACAAGCGGTGATGCACGGCGCAAAGAATCCGCCCGGTCGCGCGTCGCAATTTCATCCTGGTGTCCCTCAGCCGCGCGCCGGCGCGAACGCACGTCTGGTAAAGCGTCGATATAGAATTTGAAAGGCGTGTCGGGAAAAACAACTGAGCCAATGTCGCGCCCTTCCATGACCAGATCGCAGTCCCGTGCGTAGCGGCGCATCTTTTCGACAAGAACCTCGCGAACCCGTGGCACGCTGCTAACGAGCGAGACGCTTTTATTTACGTCGTCGTCACGCAAATGCTCGCTCGGATCAAGATCGTTAACGAAAATTCGTGATTCCTTATTGTGCAGCTCGCAAACAATGCGTGCGTGCGCGACGTAACTGCCGATGGCAGCGTGGTCGCGCGGGGCTATCCCGCTTCGCAAGATATCCCACGTGAGCGCGCGATACATCGCACCCGAGTTCACATAGGCAAACCCGAGTCGCCGGGCCAGGTTCCGCGCGACGGTGCTCTTTCCCGACGCTGCCGGACCATCAATAGCGACAACAATATGTGGATTTTCCGTGGTCGATCTTGGTTTCGCATTTCCAAACCTGGCCACGCTTGTTTTTTTGCAGCGAGGATGCGGAAGCAAGCCCGACGTCGGCCCGGGCAGCGGCTATTCTTCTTCGACCGAGGCGGCGGGAACGAACGAGCCAATGACTGGTGTGCTCGTGCGCATCCGGCTTGGGTTCATAAAATCGTCCAGAGTTTTTTCGAATCCTGGATACGATCCGCGGATGCAATCGGCATCTTGAATAACCGTTTCGCCATCGGCAAACAATCCCGCAACCGCGAAAGCCATGGCGATGCGATGATCGCCGAAGCTCGAAAGACGCGCTCCGCGCAATGGGGCTGGTCCGTGAATTTCCAAGCCATCGTTGAGCTCGATCACTTGCGCGCCCATACCACGCAAATTGTGGGCGATGGCCGCGATGCGATCAGTTTCCTTGACGCGCAATTCCTCGGCATGACGAATAATTGTTGTGCCAGTGGCTAAAGCGCCAGCGACCGCGACCACCGGCAGCTCATCGATTAGTTGCGGAATTTCTTTTCCTTGAATGACGGTGCCCTTGAGCGGTGCCCCGGTGACCTCGACAATGCCGTGCGGCTCGATCTGATCGACATCTTCGATCGCTTCGCGCACCTGCGCGCCCATTCGCACAAGAACACCGAGCAGCCCCGTCCGAGTGTCATTCAAGCCAATGTTGCGCACGAGTAGATGTCCGCCTGGTTGGGCGCCGGCCGCGGCGAGCCAGAATGCCGCCGACGAGATGTCTCCCGGAATGGTGAAGTCGCGCGATTCAGGTACTTGATCACCAAATACGCTGACGCCGCCATTGTCATCCTTCGCCGTACGCACGAGAAAGTAATGAAACATGAGCTCGGTATGATTTCGGCTGGCGGATGGTTCATCGACAGTGGTCTTGCCTTTCGCGAAAAGACCAGCAAGCAACACGGCGCTTTTCACCTGCGCGCTGGCGACCGGCAGACGATAATGAATCCCGCGCAACGATCCGCCGCGAATGCGAAGTGGTGGTGTTTGTTCGGGACCTTCCGCGACGATGTCAGCGCCCATTTCCCGCAGTGGCTCGATTACCCGGGCCATCGGCCGCCGCGACAGGGAGGCGTCGCCAATCAAACGGCTCTCGAAGGTTTGCCCAGCGAGCAATCCAGCCAGCAGGCGCATGGTCGTGGCCGAGTTTCCACAGTTGATTTCTTCGGTCGGCGGAGTTAAAATTCGCTTCTTTCCGTGAACGATAAACAACTCGGGCTCTGGTTGTTCGATTCGAACGCCGAGAGCGCGCAGAGCCTTGACTGTGTGCATGCAATCGTCACTCGGCAAAAAGCCACGGAGCGCGCAAACGCCATTGGATAGAGCCGCGATGATGGCGGCTCGGTGCGAAATACTTTTGTCGCCCGGGACAGTAATCTCGGCCTCAACTCGCGGCGCTCGCTTGATGCGCAGTTCCATAAGAGCAGTTTTTTCTACAAATCCATGCGCCGGTTGCGCATGCGTGCGGTTTTCAGAATCGAATATGGCACAGCCTTATCCAGCAGGATCGCCGAGTCGCGCACGAATTTTACGGCACGAGAAAAATCTTTCCCGTGTACGGATCCTTGACCTCCGTTCCAGGGGCGAACCCTTCGACGTCAATATATTTGCCTGGGGAAAAGGGACTCTCAACCAGATGAGGCTTGCCCGGAACCGGAATGCCATATGGAAAATCTCCTTTCGCCACCTTGCTGCTGGGGGCCGGCGGTGGTGCCGGCGCAGTGGAAGTTTCCTCTCGCGCGGAATTTTCCGGCGGGGGCGCGTTCGGGTTAAACGGTTGTTGGGGGGGCAGTGTCGGCTCGCGACCTTCGGCCGGATACCTTGCCACGGGATGTCGAATTCGTCTTGGCTCCTGGTAATCATAGTCAGTGCATGCTGAAATAACCAATGCAGCAAGCAGTACGAACGACAACGGAAGCTTCATAGAATTTCTTCGACGAATTTACATGGGTTCTAATGCATTGCCAGTCGAGTGACAAACGTTAATTCGCCGATGGGAATCAAAAAAATAAATGATCAGTGATCCCGAAGAGTTTTCGCCAAGCAGCGCGCCAACGCAGCCGGGTCGAAATCAGAAACACCGGCATAAAGATACGCTGTGATGCCTCCTGATTTGCGAACCAAAGCAGAAATGCGAGACCCGTCGCAGCTGCTCATTGTGGACGACGATGCGATGTCCCGGGAGTTACTTGCCCGCGCCCTTTCCAGCAGCGGCTATCTTTGCCGTGAGTCGGACAGCGCACTCAAAGCGTTAGAGCTTCTTCACCAGGAACTGCCAGCCGTGTTGCTGGTTGATTTCAAGATGCCGGGAGTAGACGGGGCACAAATGCTGAAGCAGTTGCGCGCGGATCAGGATCCAGAAATCGCACAAATTCCAGTTATTATGATGACCGCTCATCAGGGACACGAGGTCCATTGTCTGGAAGCAGGCGCCAATGATTTTGTCACCAAGCCAATCAATATCGCCGCTTTGCGCGCCCGGATCGAAACGCAGTTGCGGTTGCGCTCGATGCGCTTGCAATTGCAGAAACAAAGCGAGGAAGCAGAGGCGTGGCGGCGCAATTTCGAACGCGATTTGGCGGCGGCGCGTTTGACTCAGCAATCATTGATTCCGCAAAAACCGCCGACGATTCCAGGGTGGGAAGTAGCAGCTTCTTATCGACCGGTGATCGAAGTGGGCGGAGACATTTACGGCTGGCTGCGGATGAAGGACCAACGCGTTTTGTTTTGGATCGCAGACGCGGCGGGACATGGCGCATCGGCTGCCCTTTTGACCACTTTGGCCAAACTATTGTTTCATCATGGCACCGTTGAGCACGAGACACCGACGGCCATAATGGAGGCGGTGAACAACGATTTCCGCGGCATTTTTGCTGGACGCTCGTTTATGACCGCGATGTGTGTGGCGCTTGACCCAGAAAGTGGGCGCGCCAGGGTAGTGGGTGCAGGCCAACCACCTTTGCTGGTTAGCCGATTTGGTCGAGGTACCGAAACAATTTCCTCATCGGCACCGCCACTCGGTTTGATGGAACGGGTAAATCTTGCCGAGACAATCGTTGATCTTGAGTGTGGCGATGCGTTCGTCCTTTATACCGATGGCCTGTTTGGACGCGAAAGCGCGGGTCGGCCGCGATTGACGCCGACGCAGCTGGCCGGAATGCTGAATCCATTTGCCACGGACGCGGAAACATTACTGGCACGGATGTTAAAACAGGCAGGCCATGACCAGCACTCCGATGCGCCGTCGGATGATGTCGCGGCACTGGCGGTCCGTCGGATGACCTGACAAAAAAAATTGGTTTTAGCTAAACTTTATTATTGCCCTCTAGCAAGCGAAGCATTAATCAGCGTCTATGCCGAAAACCAAAAAGCCGTCAAAACGCAAGCCTAATCCCGCCTTCATGAGACCAGTACAGCCCGACGACAAGCTCGCCGCGGTTGTTGGATCCTCGCCGTTGCCTCGTTCCGAGCTCACGAAAAAGCTTTGGAATTACATCAAGAAACACGGCCTGCAGGACAAGAAGAAGAGAACTCAGATCAACGCCGACGACACGCTCCGGCCGGTATTCAACGGCAAGAGCCAGGTGAGCATGTTCGAGATGACAAAGCTCGTCTCGGGACATATTCGCTAGCGCGTTACGGCGGGTGTTCCTTAGGCGGAGGGCTGTGCGCCGCGCCAGCACACCTCCGGGGAGACATTGGCCACGGCGATTGCCAAGCTCGCATCAGTTGGGCGCACTTGCGCTTCCTCCCGCGCGGCTCGAACGTTGCGCGTGAAAAACTTGATGTTTATGGTCGCGGCCATCGCGGCAGTGTTAACCGCGCCTTGGACGCTGGCCGATCCTGCATGGCGCACCGATTATAAAACGGCGCAGGCAGAGGCTAAGACGACCAATAAACTGCTTTTGCTCAACTTTACCGGTTCGGATTGGTGCGGCTATTGCATTCTGCTGGACAGGGAAATTCTTTCCCAGCCTCAATTCAGAGAGTATGCGAAGAAAAATCTGATCCTAATGGAAATAGATTTTCCGCGTAGGAAGCCGCAAACAGAGGAAACCAAGAGACAGAATCAGGAGCTGGCGATGCATTACCAAGTTGAGGGATTCCCGACTGTCGTCGTGCTGAACGGCGAAGGCAAACCCGTATGGCGTTTCGACGGTTATTTTCCGGACGGCCCCGAGGCCTTCATCGCGCAGCTCGAAAAACTGCGCAACGGGTAAAAGCCCGAGGTTGATCGCGGTCTGATGGTCGATCCTGACCCGTGGCGAGCTTTTCGAGCCACTCTTTCATTTTGCGCTAGGCGTTTCAAACGCCCGTTGTAGCGCGTCGGCGAGCTCGGTGCGCGAAAATGGTTTCGGCAAAGCGCCCCGAAATCCATAGGAAAGGAATTGGGCCAAAGCCGACTCATCAGAATATCCGCTGCAAATAATCGCCGTCACGTTTGGATCAAGATTGCGCAGGCGCTCGATTGTCGCCAGCCCGCCCATCCCTCCGCGGACGGTCGCATCCAAGATGACTGCCTGAAAATTCTCTCCGCTTTGGAGAGCGCGTTCGTAGGTTTGAACCGCCGATTGGCCATCCGAAACCGCCGTTGCTTGATAACCAAGTGTGCCCAGCAACTGAGAGGTGAGATCGCGAATCGCTGCCTCGTCATCCATGACGAGTACGCGCTGATTGGTAAACTGAGGAATTTGCTCGTCTGATGGAGGTTCAGCCTCGATGGTCTCGCCATCAACCGCTGGAAGATAAAATGCAAAGGTCGATCCTTTGGATGAGGAATGCTCCAGGCGCAGTAGACCGCCATGTTTCTTTATGATCGAATAGCCAATGGAGAGGCCAAGCCCGCTGCCGGTGGCTTTGGTGGTAAAGTAGGGATCAAAGATCTTTTTGGCGAGCGCTTCATCAATGCCGGCCCCTTCGTCAGAGATAGTAATCTTCACATAACGCCCCGGTGGCGGCAGCGCACTTGCCGTTGGCTCAATTTCAATGTTCCGGGCCGTGACCGTCACGGTCCCGCCGTGTGGCATCGCCTCGCGGGCATTCACCACCAAAGCGTTAATGACTTGCTCGATTTGCCCCCGATCGATTTCCGCCTTCCAAAGATCGCGTGGAAGATCGACCTGGGCGCGCAAACTCGAGCCATAAAGGCAGAACTCAACCGATTGCTGGAGCAATTCCCCCAATAAGGCGATCCGTTTCACCGGCGCACCGCCTTTCGAGAAAGTCAACAGTTGCCCCGATAATCGAGCCGCATGCTGCGTCGCCTGCCCGGCTTTTGAGAGTGCGCCCAGGAGAAGGCGTGCTTCGCCGGGCGCCTCAATCTGCGCAAGGCCGATGTTGCCAGAGATAACCGTCAAAATGTTGTTAAGATCATGCGCGATTCCGCCCGCCAAAGTGCCGAGCGATTCAAGTTTGCCAGTCGTTAGGCGCTCCTCTTCGAGACGTTTGCGCTCGGTAATGTCTCGAAAAAAGACGGAGATCCCACCTCGACTGGGATAGGCTTTTACCTCGTACCAATTTTTACTGGTGTTTGAATCAGTCGCCTCGAATTCCATGGCGATCTGCTCATCCATCACTTTGCTGTACTTGGTTTCAAAAACCGAACCAACGAGCGCTGGATATTGCACGCGCGCGTCTTGACCGAGCAATTCCTCACGAGAGCGACCGAGCATTACCTCAGCCGGCCGGTTGAGATAGGTGAATTTCCAATCCCAATCCAAGGCAAAAAATCCGTCGCTCGTGTTTTCCAGAATATCGACCATGCGCTTTACGGTTTCCTGCAGTTCGGCGCGCGCCTGAGCACGCTCGTTCAATACGTGAATGCGTCGCTCCGCTACCGAGAGCCGGATGCTCAATAATCGCAGATCAAGAGGTTTGCTCAGGTAATCATTTGCCCCCGCTTCGAGTGCTTGCTCAAGATCTTCGGCTTCGGCACGCGCCGTCACCAGGAGGATGAAAACGTCGTCATTGTGTGGTTGCGAGCGCAGTTCGCGGCAGAGCTCAAGACCGCTCTTCGCGGGAAGCATCCAGTCCAAAATCAAAAATGGAAATCTTTGGCCGACGATCGCCGCTTGGGCTTTTTCCGCGCTTTCGACCGCAGTTACCTGATGCCCGCGACCTTCCAGTAAACGCTGGAGGTGTTTGCGACTTTCCTGGTGATCCTCGACTAGCAGTATTCTCATTTTTTGGAGTTGCCCCGGTCCAAAAAGCCCCGAGCGTCGGTCTTCCAGTCGCGTGCAGTTAACACCGCCCGATCGCCTTTTCTTTGCGGAGCAAGACAATTGCCAACCTCGGACTTTTGTGTTCTCAGTACATAAAAAGCCGCCGTTGCGGCGAGCAGCATTGTCTTTCAGCCGTCGGCGGCCGTCAGTGCCTTGCGTTACGACCTGGCTCTGCTAGATACAGCGGGAGTTTTGGCGTATTCGAAATTCGAAAAGGGCTTCCGAGAGTTGATGTCAGTCTTCCGTCTTTTCCTGATCGGCCCACTGGCGGTTTTCGTATCGGGGCCGCTCCAGGCCAGCGATCCGGCGGTTGCGCCACAGAAAGACCCTCCACTGGTCGAGTCGCCTCTGACCTTCAGCTGGGTGCACGTCGATGGACAATACATTGCCCTGACTTTCGACGACGGCCCCAATTCGAGCCTAACACCGAAGCTTCTCCACCTCCTCGCCGCCCGTCACATTAAGGCTACTTTTTTTGTGATCGGCCAAAATGTCGCTGAGCATCCTGAGATTGTCGCGTGGGCTGCGCGTGAGGGTCACGAAATCGGCAATCACAGTTGGTCTCATCCGAACTTGAGCAAAATCTCCGATGAGGCGGTGCGGCGTGAATTGCAAAAGACAGACGATGCCATTCACAGCGCGACCGGAAATCGGCCGATTCTGATGCGACCACCTTACGGGTCGATTACCGCGCGGCAGAAAAGGTGGATCAACCAGGAGTTCGGCTACAAAATCATCACATGGGATGTCGATCCACTTGATTGGAAGCGCCCCGGTCCGGCCGCGGTCTGCAACCGCATCGTTCGGAATACGCGCGCCGGATCCATTATTTTGTCACACGATATTCATCCCGGCACCATCGAGGCGATGCCGGCGACGATTGATCAACTCGGAGCGAAAGGATTTAAATTCGTCACCGTATCGGAATTGATTTCGATGGCGTTGCCCGAGACGCCGAAACCGTCTCCAAGATCGACTCCGGGCGGTGAATCGGCTCCAAAATCGCGGCCGCCGCCTAATGGTTGATCCCAGAAATGATCGCCGACCAATACCTGCAGCTTCGGAGCGAGCTCGAAACTGCGCTGGGCGAATTGCTCAAGCTGGCCTCGGAAATGCGCCGGCCTTCTACTGCACTCGACAGCCTGCACGGGCTGCTCACCGATATCCGCGAGCCATTGCTGTTCGTCGCGATGGGTGAAGTAAAGTCGGGAAAATCCTCTCTTCTCAATGCGCTTTTCGGCCAGGAATTTGCCAAGGTTGACGTCCTCCCCGCCACAGACCGTATCTATATTTTCCGATACGGTGATGCAGAAAGGTCTGTCGAGGTTTCACCGCAACTTGCCGAACGCTATTTACCGATCCCATTCTTGCGCGACTTCAATGTAGTCGATACACCCGGCACCAACACGATGGTGCCGGGCCATCAAATGATCACCGAAAATTTCGTCCCGCGCGCGGACTTAGTTCTCTTCGTCTTCTCGGTAGCCAATCCCTGGACACAGTCGGCATGGGATTTCCTTGGCCTGCTTCAGACAAAATGGCTCAAGAACATGGTTTTCGTTTTGCAACAGATCGATCTGCGTGAGCCGGCGGAGATTGAAACTATTCAAAGACATCTTCAGGACACAGCTTTGCAGCGGCTGGGATTTGTCCCGCCAATTTTTGCTGTCTCGGCGCGCAAGGCGTTGCTCGCGCGCACAACTGACGTCGACAGGGAACAACTCTGGAAAGAGAGCGACTTCGGCCAGCTGGAAGAGCAGATTAACTTGATCGTGACCGAATCGAGTGCGCGCATGTTGAAGCTGCGTTCGACTTCCCAAACTGCGCGCGTCATGCTCGAGCAGTCTACTAACGAGATTCGCGAGTCTTATGAAATGATCGCACGCGATGAGGCGCGGTTAGCGCGGGTCGACCTTTTGCTTCAGTCGCGAAAGGACCAAACGCTGCGTCAGGTCGACGGTTTCATGCGCGGAGTTGAACAAGCATGTCGGGAAGCAGGTGCTGGCGGAACAAGGCTGCTCCAGGAAAAATTATCCTTCTGGCGAACCTTGGGCTTAATCTGGAATCGGCAACAGCGAGTCCCGCGCGACTTCCAGACTGAAATTGAAGCCAAGCTAAAGCAAACCGTCCAACCGCAGATTGAAGAAGCATTGCGGTTGTTGGAAGCCGACCTGCGCGGGCTCTGGCCGCAACTGAACGACATGATCGACCAGCAGCTGGGCAAGGAATTGCGAGATCAAATGCCGAAGGCTAGCCCTGATTTTGAGCGCCAACGCCGTGAATTGCTGCAATCAATCCAGCTCGGGTTGGCTGAGCGCGCGGCTGGAAAGTCAATCGAGGAAGAGCTTGCCAAGAGGTTTCATGAAACCTCGGCGCGGTTGCGTGTGCCGGCCGGGGTTGCGGCGGTCGGGGGAATTGCAACCGCCATCGCCGCTATAAGCAGTGCGGCGGTGGCGGACGTAACCGGCATCCTTGCTGCCTCATCGGCGACAGTGGGAGCTTTCCTGGCATTGCGGCAGCGGCGAAAAATCCTAAGCACCTATGAAGAGCAAATGAAAAGAAAACGCTCTGAACTAGTGAAAACAATTGAGCAGCAACTCCAAGAGGCGATCATCCGGTTTTACAAGGATGTGTCGGCCGCGTTTGAACCGCTCACCGCCTTTTGTTTGACACAGCGCAAGACCTACGAACCGCTCCTGCACCGCGCAGAAGCGCTTCAGCAGACGTTCACTGGCTTGCGGGCGCGACTCGGTTGAGACGAAAAGATCACTTCTTCGCAGCGGGCCGCTGCTGCACTAACTTTTGCTCCATCTGGCGCCGGGCCAGGACGAAGTTGTTGTTATCGCCGTAGCTACGCCACGGGCCGGGCGGAACGTCCCGCACATCAATAAATTGCCAATCGGTCACGTCAGTCGGCTGCAAACTAAGATAGTCGCGCACCGCTGGTGAAACGTCCAGCCCGGCGCCGCGATTGAGGTTCGGCTTCGGGCGTTCATTCCCGAAGACATACTGAAAATGGTCGGTGCGAAACGGGCCGCAATCTTCCCATTGCGCATAACAAGTTCGGTTGCCTTTTCGAATAGCAACCCAGTGGTGCCAGCAAACTGATTGTCCGGGGCCGGTATAACCGTCCCTGAACCATGGAATCACGAGCCGCGCCTCCGGTTTGAACTGGCCGTGCGTGACGTCGTTGTAGGGCAGCGCACAGTAAAAGGGATTCTGTCTTGGAATGAACGCTACCGGTAGAAAATTGCGCCGAGCGGATTGCTCTGGATTATCGAAGCCGCCATAGTTGCCAGTCCAATTTAAATCCCAGGAGCTGCGAACATTGGGCACCGGATTATTCGGCCCGGCTTGCTCTCCCACCCAGAAAACTGTCGTTACGATATTGGTCTTCCAAGGATAATGGGTAGTGGTCACACGCGAACTCGTTGGTATCTGGACCATCGGCTCCACTTTCAAGAGCGCTTGCTCCCGCAGTTTCATCGCGTATTTGGCGAAATCGGCTGCCGTTGCATAGGGCGACGTCGATTGTTCCTCTGCCCGAAGCGCGTTGACCGCGCTAGTCAGAATCAAGAGGGCGACTATTCGTCTCATTAGCAAATGATTGGCCTGTTTTTATCCGATGTTTCCCTAATAGGCAAGGCTTTTTACTGATGAAACAACCGATGGCCCAGTAGGTTATTGATGCTAAGAGCACTATCCATTCCAGTTCATCCCCGGCTGAGAACTGTGTCGCGCCTGAATTGTCGATTATCGACCGCTGGATAATCGAGGGTAAAATGCAAGCCGCGGCTCTCCTTTCGGCTCAGTGCAGAGTCGACGATCAATGCGGCCACAGTCGCGAGGTTCCGTAATTCCAAGAGATCTACACATATTCTGAAATTCCAGTAAAACTCGCGGATCTCGCGCTGCAGATTTCGCAACCGCGCACTCGCTCTTTGCAGCCGCTTGTCGGTCCGCACGATGCCAACATAGTCCCACATCAAACGCCGGATTTCGTCCCAGTTGTGATAAATCACTACCAGCTCATCTACGTCCTGGACATCTCCCGATTGCCATTCCGGCAACGCGGTCTTTGGTTGGCGATGCAATGGCGATTGCTCGCGGACCATTGCTTCGCAGGCTCGGTGCGCAATGACGAGACCCTCGAGCAGCGAATTGCTCGCCAGGCGGTTCGCGCCATGTAAACCGGTGCAAGCGACTTCACCAATTCCATATAAGCCCGGTAAACTGGTCGCGCCGTTCAGGTCGGTCTTGATTCCGCCACACTGATAATGTGCCGCCGGGACAACTGGAACCGGCTGCTTCGTCAGGTCAATCCCGAAGCGCAAACACCTCTCGTAAATGTTCGGGAAACGCTCACGCAAAAACTCAGGCGATTTATGCGTGATATCGAGGAAAACGCATTGGGCGCCGGAACGCTTGATCTCTGCGTCGATCGCGCGGGCAACAATGTCCCGCGGCGCCAATGATCGGCGCGAGTCGTAGTTTTTCATGAAATCTTCGCCGCGATTGTTCCGCAAAATTCCACCTTCGCCTCGCAACGCTTCCGAAATCAAAAATGATTTCGCTTTCGGATGGAACAAACAGGTGGGATGAAACTGCACGAACTCCATATTTGCGATTGTAGCGCCTGCGCGCCAGGCCATGGCCACCCCATCACCTGTCGCGATATCGGGATTTGTTGTATAAAGATAAACCTTCCCACAGCCGCCCGTTGCCAGCGCGATCCGACCGGACCGGATCGTTTCTACTTTACCCATCTTTTCGTCCAGGATATAAACCCCGAGACATCGATCTTCGGCAGCAAAACCGAGCTTGGCCGCCGTAATCAGGTCCACCGCCATGTGGTTCTCCAAAAGATCGACATGGGATTGACGGCCCAGCTCGCGTAGCAACGCGCTCTCGATCTCCTTGCCGGTCGCATCTTGCACGTGCAAGACGCGTCGCTTTGAATGACCGCCTTCGCGCCCAAGATCGAACTCGCGATGGCCGGAAATTTCGCGCTCATCGAAGTGCAAACCAAGATCAAGAAGCTCCTGAATCCGGGCAGGCCCTTCGGTCACAATCGTACGCACGACATTCTCATCGCAAAGCCCCACCCCTGCTTCGAGCGTATCGCGCACGTGCAACTCGAATGAATCTTCGTCGCTGGTCACGCACGCGATCCCCCCTTGCGCCCAAGCCGTGTTCGTATCTGAGCCTTTGCGCTTCGTAACCACCCCGACCGAGCCGTGTTTGGCTGCTTTCAAGGCAAAACTCAGGCCGGCTATACCGCTGCCAACTACAACGAAATCGTATTCCTTCATCCGAGCAGGGTGTTATCGATCAATCGAGTTTTGCCGAAGAAAACGGCCAAGGCGAGGAGTGAATGTGGCCTAACAAGCTCGATCGGCTGGAAACTTTCCGCGTCCACCAGATCGATGTAATCAATTCGGGCCAGCGGCGCTTCACCGATCATCCCCCGCGCAAGATCGACAATCGCTTTCGCTGACTTTTCCGTCCTGGCTTTCTCGACAGCGGTGAGCAACGCTCTGTGCAAAACCGACGCCTGCTTCCGCTCCTCCGCATTGAGGTACTGATTTCGCGAGCTGCAAGCCAATCCGTCTTCTTCCCGCACGGTCGGAACTGCGATGATGTCGATCTCATAGTCAAGATCCCGCACCATCCGGCGAATAATCGCCAGTTGCTGAAAATCTTTTGCGCCAAAGAGTGCTGTATCTGGCCCGAACATGTTGAACAACTTCGCGACAACGGTGCAGACACCGCGGAAATGTCCAGGTCGCGATTTCCCCTCCAGTAGGCGGGACAACGAAGTCTCTTCCACAAATGTCGAACGATTGTCCGCGTACATTTCTTCAACCGTCGGTCGGAATAAAAGATCGACGCCTGCATTTTGGCAGAAATCTTCGTCGGCTTTTTCAGGCCTCGGATACCTTTCATAGTCGCTTGCCGGTTCGAACTGGAGTGGATTCACAAAGATACTCACTACTACCTCGCCGTTTGGCCCGGCGTGCTTCCGCGCCACCCGAATCAACTCTCGGTGAGCCTTGTGCAATGCGCCCATCGTCGGCACAAGCACGCGGTGTTCCGAGCGTCGCCTGGCCTGAATGTCCGTCACTCTGGTGACGATTTGCACGCTGCAACGATTATGCAGTCCAGGCCAGCACGCGAATCAAGAATCTGACCGGTGGCCCCACTCAGCGGCAAATCCGTTGCCGCGTCTTGAGGGAGGCCATTTCCTTTTGCATTTTAGATGGTTGACCTTGGCTGACGATCGAGATGAAATCTGCCACTGAGATCGTAGTCGTTCCCAGATATCGTCACCTCAGAATGCGTTTGGCTGGAGTGCTAGCAATAATGAATATGCACTCCTGGTCAGATTACATGCTCAACCTGGCCAATTCCGCCGCCAGCATAGTCGGCATCATCGCCGCCGCGGTAGCTTTAATCGCGATAGTGTTCATCTACTTCACCGGATCTGAGCTGGATGAAAGAGGACGGGGGAAAATTGTAGCGCCGGGGCAGGATCAAGCGAAAGCCTTAGAGCAGATGCGAGCCGAACTCGCCGCGATCCGGCGATCCGAGGAAACGAAAACTTTACGCCTCTCCCAGGTGGAGAAGGAACTCGCGACAACAAAGCACTCGGAGGAATCGATGGCATCGCGCCTTTCCCAAACCGAGAAGGATCT
>Ga0070697_100000884_pt1 | contig 22534 bp, 21 predicted proteins | sample KBSK1501metaG_FD_65475 | JGI IMG/M metagenome (GOLD analysis project Ga0070697, IMG submission 65475) | Corn, switchgrass and miscanthus rhizosphere microbial communities from Kellogg Biological Station, Michigan, USA - KBS K1-50-1 metaG | ecosystem: Host-associated > Plants > Roots >... | reverse complement strand
CAGGTGACCGCGATCAGCGGCGCGGCCAGGAAGAACCAGCTCGCTTGTTCGGGGGCTAGCGCCGCTGATCGCGGTCACCTGTTACCTGACCATCCCGCTGCTGATCCCGGTGCTGACCAGCTACGGGCTGCCGCTGGGCTACATGGGCGACATCCTGGGCGGCGGATTCCTGCTGTCGCTGGCGAGCTTCGTCGTGGCGACCGCGGCGCTGGAGACCGGCAGCCCGTACGCGCAGCTCGGCTCGAGCCGGGCCAAGACTTTCTCGGCCATCACCGAGCCGGTGGTGCTGTTCGTGGTGTTCACCGTGGCCCTGCTGACCGGCACCGACCTGCCGTACGCGCTGGCCGCGACGGTCCGGTCCAGCGCCGGGCAGGTCATCAGGCCGGCGCACCTGCTGGCCGCGGCGGCGCTGTTCATGGTGATCCTGCACGAGACCGGGCGGATCCCGGTGGAGACGCACACCGGGACGAACGAGTTCGGGATGATCGAGGAGGCCCGGGCGTTCGAGCACTCCGGCCCGTACTTCGCGCTGCTGAAGTGGGGCAGCGAGCTCAAGCAGCTGATCTTGTTCACGATCCTGGCCAACGTTTTCCTGGCCCCGTGGGGCCTGGCCTCCACCCAGCGTCCCGGCGCCGTCATCCTGGCCATCGCGGCGCTGCTGGCCAAGGCCTGCGCGGTCGGCGTGGTGGTGGCGGTCATCGACAACTCCTTCGCCAAGCTGCGCCTGTTCAAGATCACCGAGTTCGTGTCGGGCGCTTTCCTGCTTGCCGTGCTCGGCGTGTTCACGTTGTACCTAGGGGGTGGCTGATGGACCCGGTGGCCATGGGCGCCGTGCAGGCACCCGGCGTCTACCAGGGCGTGGCCGACGTGATCGCCGCGGTGATGCTGCTGATCGAGTTCGGCATGCTGCGCCAGGCGCTGGCCCGGGACCAGGTCCGGCTATACATGGCGCAGTCCGCGCTGATCTCGGTGCTGGCCATCGTCATCGCCGCGGACCGGAACCTGCCGGACCTGTACGCGCTGGCCGCGCTGTCCGCCGCGCTCAAGGTGGTGGCGGTGCCGCTGGTGCTGCGGCGCTTGCTCGGCCGGCCCAGAGGAAACAGCGCTCCTGATGAGGAGGAGCCGGGCGGGGTGGCGGGCAGCCAGACGCTGAGCCCGGCCTCCGCGGTGCTGGCCGGGATCGTGCTGGCCGCGATCGGGTTCTTCTGCTTCGGCGCCATGAAGATTCACGGCATGGCGGGTGGGCCTGGGGGGAAAAACACTGCCCCGGCGACCGCGCTGTCCATCGCGGGCGCGATGGTGCTGGTCGCGTTCGGCCTGATGATCGTGCGCCGCGACGTGGCGTCCCAGGCCATCGGGTTCTTCTCGCTGGAGAACGCCATCTCGCTGGCGGCGCTGGTGGTGGCGTCCGGGCTGCCGCTGATCCTGGAGACCGCGTTCCTGTTCGACCTGCTGGTGGCGGTGGTGGTGTTCGGGATGCTGATCCGCGCGCACCACACGAAGGCCGAATCGCTGTCCACGGCCGACCTGACCAGGCTGCGGGGGTAGCGCGATGATCGGTGTCGTCCTGGCCCTGCTCATCGTCCCGCTGGTCGCCGGGCTGACGTGCTTCGCGCTGGCCGCCCAGGTGGCGGCCGCGGTCACAGTAGTGTCCGGGCTGGCCAGCTTCGCCCTGGTCCTGGCGGTGGTGCCGACGGCCGCGCACCACGACCTGAACTACCTGTCCTACCTGCGCGCGGACGCGGTGAGCACGATCTTCCTGCTCGCGACCGGCTTCCTGTACGGCGCGGTGGCGGTGTACGCGGTCGGCTACCTGAAGGGGCACCACGACCGGCGGTTCTACGCCGGGCTGAACCTGTTCGCCTGGGCGATGCTGGCCGCGCCGCTGATGAGCAGCCTGGCCCTGCTGTGGATCGCGGTGGAGGTGACCACGATCATCTCGGCGCTGCTGGTCGCGATCGAGGACACTGCCGCGGCCGCCGAGGCGGCCTGGAAGTACGTGCTGATCGCCAGCGCGGGCCTCGGCCTGGCCCTGCTGGGCACGGTGTTCGCCTACTACGCCAGCGCGCAGGTCCTCGGCGAGCACTACAACCTGGCCATCCAGCCGCTGATCCAGGCCGGAGCGCAGCTGCCGCATACCCCGGTCCGGCTCGCGTTCCTGCTCGCGCTGCTCGGCTATGGCACCAAGGTCGGCCTGTTCCCGGTGCACACCTGGCTGCCGGACGCGCACTCCGAAGCACCCACGCCGGTGTCCGCGCTGCTGTCCGGGTCGCTGCTGGCGGTCAGCTTCTACGCGATCCTGCGCTTCTACCAGCTCACCGCGGCGTCGCTGGGCAGCGGGTTCCCGCGCGACGCGCTGCTGGCGTTCGGGGTGGGCTCGCTGCTGCTGGCCGCGCTGTACGTGTTCGGCCAGCGGGACGTCAAGCGGCTGCTGGCCTACTCCAGCGTGGAGCACATGGGCATCCTGGCCATCGGGGTGAGCTTCGGCGCGCCGGTGGCGCTGGCCGGCGTCATGCTGCACGTCCTGGCGCACGCCGCGGCCAAGGGGAACGCGTTCATGGGCGCGGGCGTGCTGGTGGTGAAGTTCGGCAGCAAGCGGATCTCCGCCCTGCGCCGTGCTTCCGATATACAGGGCGGCCTCGACCTGCTGCCGTGGAGCGGGCCGCTGTTCCTGCTCGCGGTGTTCGCGCTGTCGGCGATGCCGCCGTCGGGCATCTTCCGCAGCGAGTTCCAGATCGTCTACGGCGGCCTGGGATCGGGCAACTACGCCGCCGCAGCCGCCCTGATCGTGCTGGTCACCGTGGCCTTCTTCGGCCTGACCGCGTCGGCCACGCGCATGCTGTTCACTCCGGCCCCGTTGCGGGCCCGGCCCACGCTCAGTCGCGGCGAGCCCTCCGCGTGGATGGTGGTCCCGGTCATCGCCGGGGTCGCGGTCCTGTTCATCCTCGGCCTGCATCCCCCGGGGGAACTCACCGGCCTGATCTCCCGCGCGGTGGCGCAGCTGGGAGCGACGCGATGACCGTGACCCAGGCCGACGTCGGCACCCTGCGGGAAGAACTCTTGGCCATGGTCGGCGCCGGGGGCCGGTTCGCCGGCCTGTTCGGCGGCAGGTCCGAGGGCGGCCCGCTGGTCCTGTCCGCGCACGTCGCGACGGTGGGCAGCATCGACACGCTCCAGGCGCCGCTGCCGCCCGGCGCGGCCGGCTTTCCCGCGCTGACCCCGCGGCTGGGCGCGGCGTTCTGGTACGAGCGGGTGATCCACGACCGCTTCGGCGTGGTCCCGGACGGGCATCCGCGGCTGGCGCCCCTGATCCGGCCCGGTACGCCCGAGGACTACGCCCTGCCCCGGCACGTGGCCGGCTACGGCGTCTTCACGATCCCGCACGGCCCGGTCCGCTCGGGAGTGATGGAGTCGATCGAGTACCTGGTCGAGACGCCGGGCGAGGCGATCCCGCACCTGAACATGCGGGTGTTCTACAAGCACCGGGGCATCGCGGACCGGTTCGCCGGGACGACGCCGGCCGACGCCGTCCTGCTGGCCGAACGCGCCGAGGGAATCGCCTCGGTCGCCCACGCCCTCGCCTTCTGCCACGCGATCGAGACGATCGCGGGCTGCCAGCCGCCGCCCGCGGCCGGCCTGGTGCGGGTGCTGCACGCCGAGCTCGAGCGGATCGCCAACCACCTCGACGTCGCCGTCCGGCTGGCCGACGCGGCCGGGCTCGCGGTGGCCACCGCCCGGTTCGCGCTGCACAAGGAGCGAGTGCAGCGGCTGGTCAGCGCGCTGTGCGGCAGCCGGTTCGGCCGCGGCGTGGTGGTGCCCGGCGGGGTCGGCGCGCTGCCGCTGCTGCCGCCCGCGCAGATACTCGCCGAGGCAGGCAAGCTCCGCAAGGCCGTCACCGCCGACGCCGGCGCGCTGATGGGCACCTCCTCGTTCCTGGACCGGCTGCGCGGCACCGGGCCGCTGACCCCGGCGCGGGCTCGCCAGCACGGCGCGCTCGGTCCGATCGGGAAGGCGTCCGGGTTTGCCGACGACGCCCGGCTCGCCCGCCCCTACGACGGGTACCCGTCGCTGACCCTGCCGCCCGCCCCCGCGCACACCGCCGGCGACGCGCTGGCCCGGCTGCGGGTCCGGTGGGAGGAGGTGGACCAGGCGTTCGGCCTGATCCGGCAGGCCGCCGACGATCTAGCCGAACGGGCTGGCGATCCCGCCCGGCTACCGTGCGAGCCGGTCCGGGGCCGGGCGGCCGGGTGGGCCGAGGCACCGCAAGGCGAGGTCCTCTACTACGTGGAGCTGGCCGGCGGCCGGATCGCCCGCTGCCAGCCCAGGTCGGCGTCGTTCCACAACCTGGTGCTGATGCACGAGGTGTTCACCGGGGACATCCTGACCGACTTCCCGTTCATCGAGGCCAGCTTCGGCCTGTCGGTGGCGGGGGTGGCCCTTTGAGCATCTGGGTGCTGCGCGGGCTGCGCGACGGCGTGGTCACCACCCGCTGGCCGGGCCGGGCCGATCCCTACGCCGACGGCTGGCGCGGTCCGGCCCGGGCGCTGGGTCCGGCGAACTCGGTCGACCCGGCGCTCTGCCCGACCGGAGCCATCTCCGCGCAGGGGGTGGACCAGGGCCGGTGCATCCTGTGCGGCCGGTGCGTGGCCGAGCGGCCCGACCTGTTCGCCTGGTCCCAGGGCGCCACCGGCCCGGCCGCGGCCGGGCTGAGCCGGGAAGCGCTCGTCGTCCCCGAACCCCCGGAGACTGACGAGGCGGTCGAGGCGGCCCGGGCCCGGCTGCGGGAGCGGACCACCGCGCTGCGCCGCAGTGTACACGTCCGGCACGTGGACGCCGGGTCCGACGGCAGCGAGGAGTGGGAGATCCAGGCCCTGCTCGGCCCGGTCTACGACATTCACCGGCTGGGCGTGTTCTTCACCGCCAGCCCGCGGCACGCCGACGTGCTGCTGGTCACCGGGGCCGGCGCCCGGGGCATGTCCGGGCCGCTGCGCACGACATATGACGGGATGCCCGATCCGAAGGTCGTCATCGCGGTGGGCACCGACGCGGTCAGCGGCGGGCTGCTGAGCGAGAGCGAGGTGGTCACCGGGGGCGTCGCCGCCACGGTGCCGGTCGATGTCTGGCTGCCGGGCTCCCCGCCCAGTCCGTTCGGCATCCTCAATGCCCTGCTGATCGCGGTCGGCCAGCTGGCTTACGGCGGGAAGGGGACGCGATGAGCGGGCTGTTCGCGGCCGGGCTGATCCTGCTGGCCCTGGCGGCCGTGGCCGGCCGGTGCCGGCGGTCCTGGCCGTACCTGCTCGGCGCGGCAGGATCGGCGTGCCTGGCCGTGCTGGGCGGGTTCGCGCTGGCGGGCCGGGAGGTCCGGCTCGACGTGGCCGGCTGGCTCGGGGATCCGGTGCCGGGCCAGCAGGCAGCGGCGCTGGGCGCCGACCGGCTGTCCGGGCTGTTCCTGGCGCTGTCGTTCGGCGCGGCCGTGCCCGTCTCGGTCGCGCTCGCCAGCTGGGCGGCCCGGGCGCAGGCCACGCGGCGCTGGCTGGGCGCGAGCTACGCGCTGGCGCTCGGCGCGGTCGCGGTGATCATGACCGCGCGGGACGCGTTCACCGCGCTGTTCGGCTGGGAGACGCTGACGCTGGCCTTCTACCTGCTGTCTAGCCCCCGGGGGGACGACCCCCCCGGTGACCCCCCCGGCACGGGGGGCTCCCCGCCCCCCGTACCCCCCGGCCAGGTGACATTCGCGTTCGGCAAGGTCAGCGGGGCCGCGCTGCTGGCCGGCCTGCTGCTCCTGGCGGCCAGGTCGCACTCGATCCTGCTGGCCTCGTTCGCCCATGTCCCGGGCGGCGCGGCCCGCACCACCGCCGAGGTGCTGCTGCTCGGCGGGTTCGCGGTCAAGGCCGGCCTGGTGCCGTTCCAGGTCTGGCTGCCGCGCGGGTACGCCGCCGCCCCTGGTCCTGCCCGCGCGATCATGGCCGGCGTCTGCGTCAACGTGGCCTTCTACGGCATGTGGCGCACGTTCGCGCTGACCGGCCGGCCGCCCGGCTGGCTGACCGGCGGCCTGCTGGTGCTCGGCGCGCTGAGCGCCCTGCTCGGCATCGCCCACGCGGCGGTGCAGAACCGGCTGTCCCGGGTGATCGCCTACTCCAGCATCGAGAACACCGGGCTCATCGTGACCGGCTTCGGCGTCGCGCTGACCGGCGCGGGGGTCGGCGACCGGCGCCTGGTCGCGGCCGGGCTGCTGGCCGCCACGCTGCAAGTGGTGACGCATACCGCGGCCAAGTCCCTCCTGTTCACCTCGTCCGCCGGGATCGAGGCCGCTACCGGCGCCGACGACCTGGAGGAGTTGCGGGGGCGGGCGCGGAGGACCGGGTGGAGCGGGTTCGGCCTGGCCGTGGGCTTGCTGACGCTGGCCGGGCTGCCGCCCACGGCGGGCTTCGTGTCGGAGTGGTTCCTGCTGGAATCGCTGATGCAGCAGTTCCGGGTGCCTGGACTCGGCTACCGCCTGGTGCTGGCCCTGGCCGGCGCCGCGGTCGCCCTCACCGTCGGCTTCGCCGGCGTCACCTTCGTCCGCCTGCTGGGTCTCATTGTCTTGGGCCGCGGCACCGAGTCCGAGCCGGGCCGGGCTGGGTACGGCTGGGTTGGCCGGGCGGCGGTACTAGTGCTGTCGGCGGCGTGCCTGGGGATGGCGGCCGTGACTCCGCTGGAGATCCGGGTGATCGCGGCCGGGTTGTCGCCCGCGGTCCCTAGCTCGCTGACCATGGGCGCGCTGAAGTCCCCGTGGATCCTGCAGCCGGTGTTCGAGGGGTTCTCCATCTTGTCGCCGTCCTGGCTCTGGGTCGAGATGCCGCTGATGCTGCTGCTGACCGTGCTGTTCGCCTGGGCCGTGTCCGGCCGGCGGCTGCTGCGGGTACGCCGGGTGCCGGCCTGGCGGTCGGCGACGATCGGCGTCGAGGGGGCGGATTCCTACACCGCGTTCGGCTACGCCAACCCCACCCGCCGGGTGCTGGCTGGCGTCCTGCACACCCGGGCCGAGCTGCGCGAGGTCATGATGGAGGACAACGACCGCGACGACGGGTCCGGCCCGCCCGACCGCGCCGATCCCGGCTGGGAAGAGGCAGCTGCGCACCTGCGCTACGCCTCCGACGTCATGGAGGTGGTGGAGACCTACCTCTACCGGCCCGCACTCGGGTACTTCATGGCGGTCGTGACGGCTGCCAAACGCCTGCAGTCCGGCCGCCTGGACGCCTACCTGCTCTACATGCTCATCGCCCTGATCGCCGTCATTGCCGTAGTCACCGCGCTGGCCTGACGGAAGCCTCGACCATTTCCGTCACCATGCATGCATGTATAATGCATGCATGGTGAGTATCCAGGTCCGGGACGTCCCTGAGCAGGTCCGGGACACGCTCGCGAAGGTGGCCAAGTCGCGGGGGCAGTCGATGCAGGCGTACCTGCTGGCACTGCTGGAAGAGGATGCCCGCCGGGCGGGGAACGTGATGCTGCTGAAGCAGGTCCGGGAGACTAGCGGCGGCTACGTGGCCGCTCCCGGCGAGACGGCCGGGGAGCTTGATGCGATCCGCGCCGGGCGGGATCAGCGGAACACCGGTGACGCGTGATCGTTGTTGACGCGGCGCTCATGGTCGACGCGCTGACCGACGACGGCCCGGCGGGCGATGCCGCTCAGTCCGAACTGATGGTCGACCCGCACTGGGCGGCCCCGGAGCACCTGCGGGTGGAGGTAACGTCGGCCATCAGGGGCAGGTGGCTGGCCGGCAAGCTCAGCGACGAACGCGCCGACACGGCCGTGCGCACCCTGAACCAGCTCACGATCGGCTACGCGGTCTGGAATGAGCTGGCCGGCCGGGTCTGGGAACTGCGCCACAACGTGACGCCCTATGACGCCGCCTATCTGGCGCTTGCCGAGGCTCGCGGCTGCCGCCTGGTGACCACGGACGGCAAGCTGCGTGACTGCCCCGGACGGCGCTGTGACGTGCACGTCGTCACGCCGGGCCGTTAGCACGCAGACGGCAGGCTATTGTTGTGCACCGTTGTGATACCATAACGGTATGGCTATGACACTCCGCTTGCCGCCTGAGATTGAAGCCCAGCTAAAGCAGGTCGCTGAGGTTGAGCACCGCAGCGTGCAGCAGACGGTCCTGGTCGCGATCGAGGAGTACCTGTCGATGCGGGAGACCGCTGAGATCCTCGCCGATCCAGCGGCGCTGCGAGGCCTGGCCGAAGCCAGGGAGTCTGAACAGGCCGGAGACGTGGTCTACGGGGCCGAGGCCGCGCGTGCGCTGCTGGCTGAGCGCAGGCGGTGAACGCCGCGCCTTATGAGCTCGGAATGACCCGGCCGGCCAGGCGCGCGATCTCGGAGTTGCTCCCGGAGGATGTCGCTGCGGCGGCTGTCGAATTCATCACCGGACCGCTCCTGGAGGCCCCTTACCGGGTCGGCAAGTCACTCCGGGACACCCTGTCCGGGTTCCACAGCGCCCGGCTCGGTACCCAGTGGCGCGTGCTGTACCGGATCGATGAATCAAAGCACGCGGTCATCGTGCAGGACATCCAGCATCGTTCGACCGCCTACCGTCGCCGGTAGGCCCGCGCGACACGACGGCGCTGGGGGCCAAGCAGGCCAGCTCAGGCCGGGTGATCAGCGGATGCGGCGGCCCATCTCCTTGGTGGAGTAGCCGCCGAGTTCGGTGACCGAGGACTGGAAACGGTCCGAGCGGAGCAGCGACCACAGCGGGGCGAGCAGCGGGCTGTCCATCGCCTCGGCCGCCACCACCAGGTCGTAGGGCTCCTGGGTGACCGGCACGAAGTCCAGGCCGAACGCGCGGGCGGCGGCCATGATGCCCAGGCCCGCGTCGGCGCGGCCCGCGGCCACGGCGGCGGCCACGGCCAGGTGAGTGGGTTCCTCCCGGGCGTAGCCGTCGATGTCGCCGGGGCTGACGCCGAGGCGTCCCAGCTCGAAGTCGAGCAGTACCCGGGTGCCCGCGCCGCGCTGCCGGCTGACGTAGCGGACGCCTGGGCGGGTCAGGTCGCCGATCCCGTCCAGGCCGAGCGGGTTGCCGGGCGCGACCATCAGGCCCTGGTCACGGTGAACCAGCCGGACCACGGACACTTCGGCGCTGCCCAGGACGCGGTCAAGGTAGGGCAGTGTGTACTCGCCGGTGGCCGGATCCAGCAGGTGGGATCCGGCCAGGTGGCACAGGCCGTCGCGGAGCGCCACCAGGCCGCCGAGCGAGCCGACGTTGGACGAGGCCAGCGTGACCATGGGGTCGTCGGCGCGCAGCGCCGAGGCGGCCAGGTCCAGGACCAGGTCGTGCGAGCCGATGGCCACGATCGTGCCCGCGATCTCGTCGATGCCGCGCAGCAGCTCGATGTCCACTTCCTCCCCCGCGTGGTGACCCTCCAGCCCGGCCGGGACGACCAGCAGCCCGTCGGCGCGGACCAGCGAGGTCAGCACGCCGGCGCCGCGCGGCAGCGGGGTGGCCACCATGACGCCGCCCACCACGCCGAGCCTGACCCGCACCCAGTCGTCCAGGCCGAGCGGGGAGGCCAGCTTGCGGGCCACCCGGGCGCTGGCCCGGGGGCGCTTGCGCGGCGGCGCGCCTACCAGTTCGGCGAGCAGCGGCTCGGCGAAGATGTCGAAGGTCAGCGCGGCCGACACGGGATAGCCGGGGGCGCCGAGCACCGGGGTGCCGCCGACCGCGCCGAGCACCACCGGGTGACCGGGCCGGACAGCCACGCCGTGCACGGCGAGCGTGCCCTGCTCGGCCACCACCCGGGCGGTGTAGTCGTCCCGCCCGGCGCTGGAGCCGGCCACGATGATCAGCAGGTCGCAGCCGGTGACCGCGGCCTTTACCGCGGCCGCGATGCGCTCGGGGTCGTCCGGCTCGATCGGCAGGCAGTGTGCCTCGCAGCCCGCCTCGCGGGCCTGGGTGGCGAGCATCAGCGAGTTGGTGTCGGTGATCTGGCCGGCACCGGTCTGCTCGCCGATGGGCCGCACCTCGTCCCCGGTCGGCAGGACCGTGACCACCGGGCGGCGCCGGACGAGCAGGTGCGTCGCGCCCGCCGCGGCGGCGGCCGCGACGTCGGCGGCGCGCAGCCGGTGTCCCTCGGGCAGTAGCAGCTCGCCCGCGCTCACGTCCTCGCCGATCGACCGAACGTGCTGGTAAGGGGGCACGGCGGCGCGGATCTCGGCGGTCTTGCCCTGGTAGTGCACGTGCTCGCGCATCACCACCGCGTCCCGGCCGCCCGGCATCGGGTCGCCGGTGTCCACCGTGTCGTAGCCGTCCGGCGGCAGGTAGACCGGGGTGGTCTCGCTCGCGCCGAGGGTGTCCGCGGCGCGCACCGCGATGCCGTCCATGCCGGCCGCGTCGAACGGCGGCGACGAGCGGACCGCCCACACCGGCCCGGCGGTGACCAGGCCGGCCGCCTCCTGCACGGGCACCCGCACCGCCGGGATCCGGGCCGGGCAACCCGCGGCCGCGCGCACGTCGCGCCAGGCCTGCATCGCCCGGGCGGCCGGGACGTCGCGGATGAACGGGCTGTCCGCCATGGCCTCCTCAGGAGTAGATGACGACGTCGACCTCGGTGCCCGCGTCGAGCCCCGTGGCCTCCTCGGGAATGATGACATACCCGTCGGCGGCGGTGAGCACCGAGAGTAGCGCGGACGGCCCGAACACCGGCGTGGCCACGCCGCCGGCCACCGTGACCTGGACCACGTCCAGGCGGCCGGCCGCGGACGGCAGGTCGCGGGCCAGCCGGGCGCGGACCGCGGGCTCGGGCGGCGGCCCCGTCGGCGATACAGCGCAGCCGCCGACGAGGCGCACCAGGGGGACGCCGAGCAGCCGGAAGACCACCAGCGCGGACCGGGGGTTGCCGGGCAGCCCGATGACCGGGACGTCCCCGCACTCGGCCAGCAGCGTGGGCTTGCCCGGCTTGACCGCGATGCCGTGGCACCAGATCTCCCCCAGCCGCCCCACCACGCCCGCGGTCTCGTCCCGCGCCCCGACCGAGGAGCCCGCCGAGATCACCACCAGGTCGCTGGCTGTCAGCGCGGCCCGCAGCGCCGCCTCCAGGGCCCGCACGTCGTCGGGCACGATGCCGGATACCGCCGGCTCGCCGCCCGCGTCGGCCACCATCGCGGCCAGCGCGACCGCGGTCGCGTCGCGCACCTGGCCCGGCCGCAGCGCCGCCGTCTCCGGCGGCACCACCTCGTCGCCGGTGGAGAAGATCGTCACCCGGGGCCGGGCGTGCACGGGCACCGTGGTGACGCCGGCCGCGGCCAGCATGGCCAGGTCCTGGGCGCGCAGCGGCCGGCCGGCCGGCACCAGTTCGGCGTCCGGGGCGGCGTCCTCGTCGGCGCGGACCACGCCCTCGCCGGGGGCGACCGGCCGGACCACCTCGACGGTGCCCGGCATGACCTGCTGGGTGTACTCGATCATGACCACGGCGTCCGCGCCGGGCGGCAGCACTCCGCCGGTGGGCATGCTCACCGCCGTCCCAGGGCCCACGGTGACCGCGGGCTCGGCCCCCATCAGCACGGCCCCGGTCACCTGGAGGTAACCAGGCAGGCCGTCGGAGACGCCGTAGGTGTCGGCGGCCCGCACCGCGTAGCCGTCCACGGTGGACCGGGCGAAGCCGGGCAGCGCGTCCGGCGCGGTGACCGGCGCGGCCGGCACCCGGTGCAGGGCCGCGGCCAGCGGCACCGGCTCGGCGGGCGTGCGGCGGGCCGGGCGGAAGCCGGCCAGCGCCTCCGCCACCGTCCGGGTGGTGAAGAACTCCCGCCCCAGCTCAGCCTTTATCACGGCCCCCGGAAAGCCGCAGCACGCTGGCGACCGGGCCGAGCGCCACCTGGCCGAGGCCGCAGATCGAGGTCCGGCGCATCACCTGCTCCAGCTCGGAGATGCGCTCAGGCACGTCGCCGGTCCCGCCGCCGGCCGCCAGGTGATCGGCCAGGATCCGGTGCGCCTTGGTCGAGCCGACCCGGCACGGCACGCACTTGCCGCAGGACTCGTCGCGGAAGAAGCGCAGCACGTTGGTTGCCGCGGCGAGCAGGTCGGTGCCCTCGGCCAGCACGACCAGCGCGCCGGAGCCGAGCATGGACCCGGCCTCGCGCAGCGAGCCGAAGTCGAGCGGCACGTCGAGCTGGTCAGGCCCGAGGAAGTTGGACGAGGCGCCGCCCGGCTGGATGGCGCCGAGCGCCCGCCCGCCGGACACCCCGCCGGCCAGGTCGAGCAGCGCGCGGGCGGTGGTGCCCATCGGCACGCAGTAGACGCCGGGCCGCTCGACGTGACCGGAGACGGCGAAGAACTTCAGCCCGGCGTGCTCGCCCGCGCCCTGCGCCGTCCACCAGGCGGCGCCCCGCCGGGCGATGACCGGGACATGGGCGAACGTCTCGACCGAGTTCATCAGCGTGGGCTGGCCGTGCAGGCCGTACACGCCGGGGAAGGGCGGCTTGTTGCGCGGCTCGCCGCGGTGCCCCTCCATGCACTCGATCAGCGCCGACTCCTCGCCGAGGATGTAGCCGCCGGGCGAGGTGAACACCTCGACCGACAGCCGCCGGCCGGTGCCGAGCACGTCCTGGCCGGCCAGCCCGGCCGCACGCAGCCGCGCGATCTCGGCGCGGACCGCCGCCTCCTCCGGGCCGTACTCGTGCCGGATGAACACCCAGCCTTCCTCGGCCCCGGTGGCGAGCATGCCGAGCAGCATGCCCTCCAGCACCAGGTGCGGCTGCCCGGCCAGGATCTGCCGGTCCTTGAACGTGCCCGGCTCGGACTCGTCGGCGTTGCAGATCGCGTACTTCGGCGTCGCGGCCTGCGCCGCGACCAGCTCCCACTTGCGCCCGGCGGGGAAGCCCGCGCCGCCCATGCCGCGCAGCCCGCTGTCGGCCAGGGCCGTGGTGACCTGCCCGGCGTCCAGCGCGCCGGAGAGCACGTCGCGCAGCACCCCGTAGTGCTCCCGCGCCGACGCGTACGGGTCGTTCGGCCAGCGCTGGGGACCGGTCGCGGCGGCGGGCGGGATCCCGCCGTCGCGGGCCGCGGCGACCAGGGCGTCCACCCCGGCCAGCGTGGCCGGGGCGTCGTTGACCACCGCGGCCGGAGCCGCGTCGCACCGGCCGATGCAGGACCCCTCGATCACCTCGCAGTCGGCGTCGGGCCCGTAGCGGTCGCGGATCGCGGCCAGGCCTTCCTCCGCGCCGCGCAGCCAGCAGGACAGGTCGTGGCAGACGCGCAGCGTCACCCGCACTGGCGCGGTGGTCCGGAAGTGCGGGTAGAACGAGATCAGCCCCTCGATCTCGTACAGCGGCCGGCGCACCTCGCGGGACAGCGCCACCAGCTCCTCGCGGGGCAGCCAGCCGACCCGCTCCTGGATCGCGTGCAGCGCCGGGATCAGGCTCGGCCCGGGGAACTTGCCGGCCCGGGCCTCGACGCCGGGGACGCGCGGGGCGACCTCAGGCATGAGCGGCTTCGATCCGTACCGCGCAGAACTTGAACTCGGGGATCTTGCCGAACGGGTCGATCTCGTCGATCGTCAGCAGGTTGGCCGCTGCCTCGCGGAAGTGGAACGGGATGAAGCAGTTGCCGCGGGCCTCGCGGTGCGAGACCGTCACCTCGAGCTCGATGCTGCCGCGCCGGGACGTGACCCGGGCCAGGTCGCCGTCGGCCAGGCCGAGGTCCGCGGCGTCGTCCGGGTGCACGAACACCAGCGCCTTCGGCGCGATGGCGTCCAGCGCGTAGGACCGGCGGGTCATCGAGCCGGTGTGCCAGTGCTCCAGCATCCGGCCGGTGTTCAGCACGAACGGGTACTCCTCGCTGGGCAGTTCCCTGGCCGGCAGCCACTCGGCCGGCACCAGGTGGGCCAGGCCGTCGTTCGTGTTGAACCGGTCGCCGAACATGACCACGGTGCCGTCGCTGTGCTCGGGGTCCGGGTTCGGGTAGAGCTTGCCGGACAGGCCGAGGTTGTCGTAGGTCAGGTTGGCGTAGCTGGGGATGACCGAGACCATCTCGTCGAAGATCTCCCGCGGCGAGGCGTAGTCCCAGCCGAGCCCGATCCGGTTGGCGATGTCCTGGACGACCTGCCAGTCCAGCCGGGCCTCGCCGGGTGAGTCCAGGACCTTGTGCCCGAGCTGCACCCGGCGGTCGGTGTTGGTGTACGTGCCGTCCTTCTCCAGGTAGGACGAGGCGGGCAGGATCACGTCGGCGAACTCGGCCGTCTCGGTCAGGAAGATGTCCTGGACCACGAGGAACTCCAGCGCGGCCAGGGCCTTGCGCACCTTGTTGATGTTCGGGTCGGACAGGAACGGGTTCTCGCCCAGCATGTACATGCCGCGGACGCCGCCCTTCAGGGCCGAGCCGATGATCTCGGTGACGGTGAGCCCGCGCTTCGGGTCCAGGTCGCCGGTCCCCCACGCCCGCTCGAACCTGGCTCGTACCGCGGGGTCGTCGGCCTTGGCGTAGTCCGGGTAGAACATCGGGATCAGGCCCATGTCCGAGGCGCCCTGCACGTTGTTCTGCCCGCGCAGCGGGTGCAGCCCGCTGCCCGGCCGGCCGATGTTGCCGGTGATCGCGCACAGCGCGATCAGGCAGCGGGCGTTGTCCGTGCCGGTGGTGTGCTGGGAGATCCCCATCCCCCAGAAGATCACGCCGGCGCCGGCCTCGCCCCAGACCCGTGCGACCCGGCGGATCACGTCGGCCGGGACCCCCGTGATCTGTCCGGCCCGTTCCGGCGGATAATCCCGAACGGTCTGGGCGAGAGCCTCGTAGTTGCTGGTCCGCCCGGCGATGTAGTCGTGGTCGACGAGGTCCAGCCGGATGATCTCGTGCATCACGCCGTTGTAGAAGGCCACGTCGGTACCCGGCTTGAGCTGGCAGTAGATGTCGGCGTGGTCGGCCATCTTGTCGGCCCGCGGGTCGATGTAGATGATCGTGGTGCCGCGGCGCCTGGCCTGCTTGAAGAACGTGGACGCGACCGGGTGGTTGGCGGTGGAGTTGCTGCCGGTGACGATGGCCACGTCGGCGTTGATCACGTCGCCGTAGGTGGTGGAGACCGCGCCGGAGCCGATGCCCTCGAAGAGGGCGGCCACGCTGGAGGCGTGGCACAGCCGGGTGCAGTGGTCCACGTTGTTGGTGTGGAAGCCGGTCCTGATCAGCTTCTGGAAGAGGTAGGCCTCCTCGTTGGAGCACTTGGCCGAGCCGAACCCGGCGATCGCGGCCGGGCCGCCGGCCGCGTGGATCCCGGTCAGCCTGCGGGCCACCAGGTCCAGCGCTTCCTCCCAGGTGGCCTCGCGGAAGTGCGGCATGACCTCGGCGTAGTCGACCAGGCCGCCGGGCTTGCGGCGGCGGCGTCTTTCTTTCGGAGCGTCGCCGGCCATCTCGCCGCGCACGTCGTCGGAGAGCGCGCCCTTGGGGTAGGACCCCTCGCGGCGGATCAGCGGCTTGGTCAGCCGCTGCGGCGAGGCCGCGTAGTCCCAGCCGTACCGGCCCTTCACGCACAGCCGGCCGTGCGAGCCTGGCTGCTCCCGGCCCTCGGCGAAGGAGATCGCGTTGTGCTCGCGGTCCACGTAGTAGGTCAGCGCGCAGCCGACGCCGCAGTACGGGCAGACCGTGTCCACCGCGTCCAGCTCGGTGCGCGGCCGGATCGGTATGTTACGGATCGGCTTGTTGGTCAGCGCGCCGGTCGGGCAGGCGGCCACGCACTCGCCGCAGGACACGCAGGAGGACTCCCCCATCGGGTCGTTCAGGTCGAACGCGATCCGGGTGGCGTAGCCCTTGCCGCTGCGCCCGATGACGTCGTTGCCCTGGATGTCGTCGCAGGCGCGCACGCACCGGTCGCACAGGATGCAGGCGTCGTGGTCCACCGCGATGACCGGGCTGGAGGAATCGTTGCCCCGGCCTGAGGCACACGGCAGCCCGTCCTCATCCGTGCCGCCATCAGTGCCGCCCTGACCTAGGCCGAACCGGTCGGCCAGCGCGAGCAACTCGTTGTCGCCGGTCTTGGCCTGCTTGGCGTCCTGCTCGCGGTCGGGCTGGTCGGACAGGAGCATCTCGGTGAGCACGGCGCGGCTGCGCTCGAGCTCCGCGGTGCTGGTCTTGACCTCCATGCCGTTCTCGCAGGCGCGCACGCAGGACGCGGCGAAGGCCGGGGCGCCGACGTCGACCACGCACATCCGGCAGACGCCGACCGGGTCGTAACGCTCGTCGTGGCACAGCACGGGGATGTCGATGCCGGCCGCCTCGGCGGCCTCCCAGATCGTCGACCCTTCCGCGGCCGTGACCTCCCGCCCGTCGATCGTGAGCGTGACGGTCCCGGTGCGGTCCGGGGCGGTAATAGCCATGACTGCAGTATCCGCCTGTCTCGCAAATCAGCTCAACCGGAGGTCGGCCAGCTGGGCCTGGTCCGGACGGCCCTGGTCATCGAGCCCGCGGGAGGCGTAGTAGCCGTCGATCATGGCCCGCAGCCGCTCCGGGGTGAGCCCGGCCTCCCGGCCCGAGGCGAGCCTGACCGGCTCGGCGAGCAGCCGTTCCGGCAGCCAGTCGTCGGCCGGGCGCCATCCCTCGCGCAGGTTGAAGACGCGTTTGGCCAGGACGATCCGCCGGGCCGTTCGGCGCAATTCCGGGGCGTCGACCGCCCAGCCGGTGACCGCGGACAGCAACCCGGCCCATTCGGTGAACGGGTCGGTGAACACGCCGCGGAGGAACTTGCACAAGATCAGCGAATCCATCACCGCGGCCCGGTCCTCGGTCTCCACCGCCGCGGCCACGTGGGCCGCGCCGCCGTCGAGCCGGTCCAGCTCGCCGGACAGGTCCGCCTCGTACGCGCCGGACCGGTTGTGGTCGGCGCCGCGGGCGTTCACCGCCAGGCCGAGCGCCATGGCGTGCAGCGTGCGCGGCTCGTAGCCTGGCATCTCCATGCCCTTGACGTGCGGCGCGAACGCGTCCGAACCGCCGCCGACCCGCTCCGCGGCGCGCCGGGAGCCGTCGGCGAGCAGGTCGCCGAGGCCGTCCCCGGCGCCGATCTCGGCGATGACCCGCAGCAGCGCGTCCGCGTCGCCGAACCGGAGCCAGGGCGCGTCGATCAGGCCGCGTTCGGCGCACTCCATGGCCCACGCGATCGTGCCGCCGGCCGAGATCGTGTCCAGCCCGAGGTCGTCGCAGAGCGCGCTCGCGGCCAGCACCGCGTCCGGGTCGGACACCCCGCACATCGGGCCGAGCGCGAACACGTTCTCGTACTCCACCCGGGTCGTGCGGCCGCCCTTGGCCCTGTAGATGTGCTCGCAGCCGATGGTGCAGGACGCGCAGCTGTGCCGCGCCACCTTACGCATGGCGGCCAGGTCCTCGGCGGCCAGGGCCGGCGCCCCCTCGAACGTCGCGGCCTGGAAGTTCCTGGTGGGCAGCGTGCTGATCGCGTTGAAGGCGAGCAGGTTGGCCAGCGTGCCCAGCTCGCGGTACTTGGCCGTGGCCGGGCCGAACGACCGGGCCCGCAGGTCCCGCGCCGCCGCCAGCACGGCGTCCGGGTCGGCCGGGGCGACCGTGGCCGCGGCGCGGACCGCGATGGCCTTGACCCGCTTGGCCCCCAGCACCGCGCCGAGCCCGCCTCGGCCGGCGTGCCGCCCGTCGTGGGAGATCGTGGCGTACCTGACCCCGCGCTCGCCGGCCGGGCCGATCGCCGCCACCCGCCAGCCCCGGCCCAGCCGCTGGCGCAGCCTGGCCCCGGCCTGCGCCGCGGTCAGCCCGGCCAGGTCGGCGGCGTCCTCGAAGCGCGCGCCCGCGCCGTCGATGAGCAGGACGGACGAGGTGGCGCGGGCCCCGCGCAGGACGATCGCGTCGTAGCCGGTGAGCTTGCCCGCGATGGCGAAGTGGCTGGAGGCGAGCGCGTCGGTCAGCATCCCGGTCAGCGGCGACTTGGCCACCACGGCGAACTTCGCGCTGGTGGTCAGCGGCGTGCCGACCAGCGGGGAAAAGACGTAGGCCAGCGGCGCTTCCGCGCCGAGCGGGTCCAGGTTCGGCGGCGCCAGGCGGTGCATCAGCCAGGCGCCGAGCCCGGCGCCGCCGACGTAGGCGCGGAGCACGTCGTCGGGGAGCGTCAGCGTCTCAGCGGTGCCGGTGCTCGCGTCGACGACGAGGGCCCGGCCGAAGTAACCGCCTGCGGGCATCGCTCGCTCAGCCCCCCGCGTCGGCCGACAGGAAGAAGACCGTGTCCCCGGTGGCCAGCGGGGTCTGGCCGTCCCGGGTGATCTGATCGCCGTTGAGCGCCGCCGTGACGTGCCCGGCGGCGAAGTCGACGGCGGCGGCCGCGGCGGCTTCGGCGACGGTGGCGGCGCGTACGGTCTCCGGGGCCCGGCGGTTCTGGGCGGCCAGCACGCCGAAGCGCTGGATGGTGATCTCCGGGGCGGGCTGTTCCCGGGCCGTTCGGTAGTCATCTGGTTCGTTGATGTTGACCACCGAGGTCAGCTGGGGATCGAGCGCGGCCAGCACCGGGTCGTCCCGGAGCGCGGCCTCGTCCAGCCGGGTCACCGCGCACAGCTGGAACAGGAACGCGGGGCGGAGGCGATCCTCCTTGACGAGCTGCCCGGCGATCGGGGCCAGGCTGGTCCGGTAGGCGGCGGCCAGCGGCTGCGGAAAGCCGCGGGCGATGGGGAGGCCCACGTCGGCGCCCTCGTGTACGGCGCGCAGCACCCGGCGGACGAAGGCGGGGTGCAGGAACGGCATGTCGGTGGAGCTGACGAAGGCCACGTCGGCGCGGTCCATGAGGGCACCGAGCCCGGCGGCTATGCCCTGCACCGGGCCTTTGCCCTCCCGCGGGTCGTCTATCACTTCGACGTCCCTGGGTAGCGCGGGCAGCTCCTGGCCCTTCGCGCGGACCACCACGACGGGACCGCCGGTGGCCCGGGCGAGGATGCCGACGGTCCGGCGCAGCAGCGTGGACCCGTGCCACTCCAGCGCCGCCTTGGGCGTGCCCATCCGGGACGACCGCCCGCCGGCCAGCACCACACCCGCAGAACCCGGCATGCCCTCATGCTAGTCGCGAGCCCGTGCTTACCCGTAGGTGGCGAGGAACACGTCCACGGCGGCGTCCGCGATCCGGTTGAGCTGGTCGGCGGGCGGGAGAGCGTCCGTCCCGGCGAACATGACCTGGTTCATCGGCTGGTACATAACCAGCCCGGCGAACTGGCAGGCGGCCAGGGCCGGGTCGCCGAGGTCGCGCAGCAGGCCGCGGTCGGCCAGGCGCCGCATCGCCTCGCCCAGGATCACCAGGGCGCGCTCGAAGCCGCGGTCGAACCAGGCTCGTCCGATCTCAGGGAAACGGTCGGCTTCGGCGATCACCAGCCGGCGCAGCCGCACCACGTCCGGCTGCAGCAGGCCGCGCAGGAAGCCGTCGGCCAGGGCGCGGAGGGCCTGGCGCACGTCCTGCGCGTCGTCAAGCGTGCTGGCCACCGCGGCCGACAGCCCGTCCACCACCTGGACCGTGGTGTCCAGGATGACCTCGGCGAACAGGTGCTGCTTGTCGGCGAAGTGCTTGTAGAGGGTCTGCTTGGAGACCGACGCGCGGGCGGCGACCTCGTCGGTGGTCGCGCCCAGGTAGCCGTGCCGCAGGAACACCTCGGTGGCCGCCTTGATGATCGCCTGCCGCCTGCGTTCGGACCGGCCGGTGTCCGCGGCGGCGCCGGCCTGATCCGCGGCGGCGCCGGCCTGATCCGCAGCGGCGCCGGCCTGATCCGCGGCGGCGCCGGCCCGATTCGCGGCGGCGCTCGGCTGAAGGGCCACTGATCCTCCTGAAGGTTTCTGCCGACAGTACTGTACAGTACCGTACGATAGGAGTACGGTACCGTTCAGTACTACAAGGTACGGACTGCAAATTACGGGCGGAACGAGGGGATGACGATGAGTACGGTTACTTCCGCGGACGGCACGACCATTGGCTACGACGCCTGGGGCGACGGCCAGCCGCTGATCATGGTCGACGGCGCGACGGCCTACCGGGCCGTGTCACAGACTTCCGCGCAGGTGGGTGCGCTGCTGCGCCGGGACTTCCGGACGTTCGCCTACGACCGCCGGGGGCGCGGGGAGAGCGGCGACACTCCCCCGTACGCGGTGCAGCGCGAGATCGAGGACCTGGCCGCCCTGATCGCCGAGGCGGGCGGGCCGGCGTTCGTGTGCGGCTTCTCCTCCGGGGCGGTGCTGGCCCTGGACGCCGCCGCGGCCGGGCTGCCGATCACGCGGCTCGCGCTGTTCGAGCCGCCGTTCGTGGTCGACGACAGCCGCCCGCCGGGGCCGGCCGACTACGTCGAGCGGCTCGACGCGGCCGTGGCCGCCGGCCGTCCCGGCGACGCGGTGGAGCTGTTCATGACCGGCGCGGTCGGGATGCCGGCCGAGGCCCTCGCCGGCCTGCGGCAGAGCCCATTCTGGCCCGCCCTGGAAGGGGTCGCCCCCACCATCGCCTACGACGGCCGCATCATGGGGTCCACCATGTCCGGTCGGCCCCTGCCGGCCGATCGCTGGGCCGCCGTCAGCGTGCCCACCCTGGTCATGTACGGCCGCGGCACCGAGCCGTGGCTGATCGCCGCGGCGCGGGCGCTGGCCGGCCTGCTGCCCACCGCCTCGCTGCGTGCGGTGGAGGGGGCGCAGCACAACGTCGAGGCGGAGGTGCTCGCACCCGAACTGCGGCAGTTCGCGCTGGCCGGGCAGGCCACCGGACACTGACGGTCAGGCGTCCGGTTCCGGCACGTAGTGGCGGCTCTGGTCGGCAGGATCGACCCATACCCGCATGACCGTGCTCGTACTGGGGTCGCGGAACCGCTCGTTCGTGGGGACCCAGCCGACGGCGGGCTGGTCGGCGTGTGCGTGGCCGCGCCGCCGTCTGGCCCGCCGCGGCGGGGCGGTCCCCGGCGCGGTTGTTCCCGGCGCAGGAGCTCCTGACGCGGTTGTTCCCGGCGCGGGGGCTCCCGGCAGGTCGGCGACTGCCGCGGCCACCTCGTCAAGGAACTGGGCGCCCAGCACCACCCCAATCCGGCGGTCCAGCTCGTCCAGGCCGAGCAGGCCCACCGCGTAGTGCTCGCGCAGCAGCGCGACCAGGCGCTCGCGGTCAGCGTCGGACGCCAGCGGCCGCGGGGCGCCGGGACCGGGCACCGCTACCCGGCGGGCCGGACGACGACCGCGGTCCCGTAGGCCACGATCTCCGTCAGCTGCTGGCTGATCTCCGACGAGTCGAACCGCATGGCGACGATCGCGTTCGCGCCCAGCAGCCGCGCGTTCTCGACCATGCGGTCGATGGCGTGCCGGCGGCTGTCCTCGAGCAGCCGGGTGTACTGCGGCACCTCGCCCTGGCGCAGCGAGGTAAGCCCGGCGCCGAATGACTTGGCGAAACCCATGCTGCGCACCACGAGGCCGAAGGCGAGCCCCAGGTCCTTCTCGATGACCGTGCCCGGCAGCCCGAGGCCGGTGGTGATGGGAAACGTCGCTGACGGTACCCCCGCTGGGGTTGACTCTGACATGACGGCATCATACGGAAGGAGCATGCCGATGCGACTGGCCGCCTGCGCCGAGATGGTTTTCCTCGACCTGCCGATCACCGAACGGGTCCAGCGGATCGCCGAGGCAGGATTCGACGCCGAGATCTGGGACTGGACCCGCCACGACGTCGAGGCCCTGGCCGGGACCGGGGCGGTGTTCTCATCGATGACGGGCTATGTGCGAGGGGACTTCGGCGACGGAGCGGACGAGCTGATCCGGACCGCGCGGGAGTCCATCGCAGTGGCGGAGACCCTCGGCTGTCCCCGGCTCAACCTGCACGGCACCGGCCTGGACAACAAGGGCCTGCCGGTGGTGCCCGGAGCCGAGATGCCGGGCCCGCTGTGGATCTCGGCCGCGCGCACCCTGACCCGCCTCGGCGAGATGGCCGAACGGGCCGGGGTCACGTTCTGCCTGGAGAACCTCAACACGGCGGTGGACCACCCCGGCGTCCCGTTCGCCCGGGCCGCCGACACGCTCGCCCTGGTCGAGGCGGTCGGCCACCCGCGGGTCCGGCTGATGCTCGACCTGTACCACGCGCAGATCGGCGAGGGGAACCTGATCGAACTGATCCGCCGGGCCGGGCCGCTGATCGGCGAGATCCAGGTCGCCGACGTGCCTGGCCGGCGTGAGCCGGGCACCGGGGAGATCAACTACCCGGCCATTGCCGCCGCCCTGGAGGAGATGGGCTACACCGGCACCGTCGGGCTGGAAGCCTGGGCCGCCGACGGCGACAGCGACCGCGCGCTGGCCAGGTTCCGGGCCGCCTTCACGGTCTAGGGCTCGGACGGGCGGCCGTGAGCCGTGATGCCAGCGGGCATCTGTGGCACAAGTGCATCATGAGGCGGACAGCCGCGAAAAGATTGTGGTTGATTCGGGCTTGGTGGTTGATTTAGTGCATCATAGCTTGCGATTTAACCTGGTTGCTTGGCTTTAGCTCGCCGTTTTGTTCGGTGTCTGCCTTTGGGGTGGCGTTTGCCGACGTCGTGGCGGGGTGCCTTGTGCCGGTTCGGGGTCCCTTT
>Ga0070697_100000882_pt1 | contig 22548 bp, 21 predicted proteins | sample KBSK1501metaG_FD_65475 | JGI IMG/M metagenome (GOLD analysis project Ga0070697, IMG submission 65475) | Corn, switchgrass and miscanthus rhizosphere microbial communities from Kellogg Biological Station, Michigan, USA - KBS K1-50-1 metaG | ecosystem: Host-associated > Plants > Roots >... | reverse complement strand
AGCTCGCTCGAGCCCTGCTTCTCGACCAGGTCGACGATCTCCTCGATCCAGACGAATTCGTTGGTGCGGGCGGTCACCGTGACGTGCGAGCGCTGGTTATGCGCACCGCGATCCGAGATGCGCTTGGAGCAGGGGCACAGGCTGGTCACCGGGACCACCACCTTCATGCTGAAGCTCTGCTTGCCCTTCTTGACCTCGCCCATGAAGGTCACCTCGTAGTCCATCAGGCTCTTCACGCCCGACACCGGCGCCTTCTTCTCGATGAAGTACGGGAAGCTCATCTCGATGTGGCCTTCCTCGGCCTCGAGGCGCTCGACCATCTCGCGCAGCATGACCTGGAAGGTTTCCACGGTGATCTCGCGCTCGTGCTCCTCGAGGATCTCCACGAAGCGCGACATGTGGGTGCCCTTGAAATGGTGCGGCAGGCAGACGTACATGTTGAACAGGGCGATGGTGTGCTGCACGCCGCCCGAGCGCTCCTGGATGCGCATCGGGTGGCGGATCGCCTTGATGCCTACCTTGTCGATGGCGAGCTTGCGCGAATCGGGGCTCGCCTGGACGTCCGGAATGTTGTGCAGGTCGCGTGCTTTCATGGCGCTATTTTAACATCCGACTAAATTACTCGGACATTGCCTTGCGCACCGAGTTCCGGATGCCGGGCGCATCCAGCGCCACCGAGGCAAGCAGCTTTGCCGGGTCGCCATGGTCGATGAAGCGGTCCGGGAGGCCGAGCAAAAGCACGCGCTTTTCAATTTTCATTTCGGTAAGGGCTTCGCAAACCGCGCTGCCGGCACCACCCATGACCTGGTGCTCCTCCACGGTGACGATGAGATGATGGTTTTCGCAGACTTGTTTCAGGAGTTCCAGGTCTAGCGGCTTGACGAAACGCATGTTCGCCACCGTCGCGTCGAGCTCTTCGGCGGCCTCGAGCGCCGGCTTGAGCATCGCGCCGAAGGCGAGGATCGCCACGCGTTTCCCGCTCCTTCTCACTTCGCCTTTCCCGAGCGGGATGGCTTTCATCTCTTTCCTTGCCTCTCCCAATGCAGCGCCTCGCGGATACCTCACGCTGCAAGGACCATTACTCATGAAACCTGTGTAGAGCATCTGGCGGCATTCGTCGGCGTCGGCGGGAGCCATCACCGTGAGATTGGGCACCGTGCGCAAGTAGGCGAAGTCGAACGCGCCGTTGTGGGTCGCGCCATCGCCGCCGACGAGACCGGCGCGGTCGAGCGCGAACAGCACCGGCAGGTTCTGGATCGCGACGTCGTGGATTAGCTGGTCGTAGCCGCGCTGCAGGAAGGTCGAATAGATGCCCAGCACCGGCCGCATGCCCTCGCAGGCGAGGCCCGCGGCGAACGTCACCGCGTGCTGCTCGGCGATGCCGACGTCGAAGTAGCGGCTGGGAAACTGCTCCGAGTACTTCACCATGCCGGAGCCTTCGCGCATCGCCGGCGTGATCGCCACCAGGCGCGGATCGAGCGCCGCCATGTCGCACAGCCATTCGCCGAAGATCTGCGAGTAGGTCGGCTTGCCGCCCGCGGCCGCCTTGAGGCCTTCGGCGGGATTGAACTTGCCCGGCCCGTGATAGGCGATCGGATCGTCCTCGGCCAGCTTGTAGCCCTGGCCCTTGCGCGTGACGACGTGCAGGAACTGCGGCCCTTGCAGCTTCTTGATGTTGGCAAGCGTCGGGATCAGCGCATCGAGGTCATGGCCGTCGATCGGGCCGATGTAGTTGAAGCCGAACTCCTCGAACAGCGTCGACGGTGTCACCATGCCCTTCATGTGCTCCTCGGCGCGCCGCGCCAGCTCCCACACCCCGACGCGCTTGAGCAGGTGCTCGCTGACGCGGCGCGCGCTGGAGTAGACGCGGCCGGAAAGCAGCCGGGCGAGATAATTCGTGAGGGCGCCCACCGGGGGCGAGATCGACATCTCGTTGTCGTTCAGGATCACCAGCAGGTCGACGTTCATGGCGCCGGCGTTGTTCATCGCCTCGTACGCCATCCCGGCGGACATCGCGCCGTCGCCGATCACCGCGATGCAGCGCCGCTTTTCATTTTTTATCTTTGCTGAAACCGCCATTCCCAGGGCTGCCGAGATCGAGGTCGAGGAATGCGCGGTGCCGAACGTGTCGTACCTGGACTCGATGCGCCGCGGGAAGCCCGAGATGCCGTCGACCATGCGCAGCCGCGACATCGCGTCGCGCCGGCCGGTGAGGATCTTGTGCGGATAGGTCTGGTGGCCGACGTCCCAGACGATGCGGTCCTCGGGCGTCTCGAAGACGTAGTGCAGGGCGATCGTCAGCTCGACGGTGCCGAGATTCGAGGACAGGTGGCCGCCGGTCCGCGACACCGACTCGAGCACGTACGCGCGCAGCTCGTCGGCAAGCTGCTGCAGCTGCTTGCGCTCGAGGCTGCGCAGCTGCGACGGATCGTCGATGGTCTTCAGCAGCTCGTACATCGACGGATTGTAGCCGCCGGCCGGCAGCTCTTCGGTGATCGTGGCCATGCCTAGAATTTTCGCAGAACGATGAAATCGGCGAGCTCGCCGAGGCGGCGGGATCTGCCCTCGAAGCCCTTGAGCGCCTCATGGGCCTGCCCGCGCAGCTCTTCGGCGAGCCGGCGCGCAGCGGCGATGCCGATGGCCGAGACGTAGGTCGGCTTGCCCTGCTTGGAGTCCTTGCCCGCGGTCTTGCCGAGCGTCGCGGTACTGGCATCGTAATCGAGGATGTCGTCCACCACCTGGAATGCCAGGCCGACCGCCTTCGCATAGCGGTCCAGTCCGGGCTTCTCATTTTGCGGCAGCTCATGGCCGCACGCTGCGCCCAGGAGCACGGCTGCACGAATCAGGGCCCCGGTTTTGTGAATGTGCATCAACTCCAGCTCGGGCAGCGTCAGCGAGCACCCCGTCGCTTCGAGGTCGATCTGCTGCCCGCCGGCCATGCCGCGCGAGCCGGCCGCTTGCGCAAGGACCTTCACCATTTCGAGCTGCGTCCGCGCTTCGTCGGCGAGGCGGTGCTCGGCCAGCAGCTGGAAGGCGAGCGAGTGCAGCGCGTCGCCCACCAGCAGCGCAGTAGCCTCGTCGTACTCGACGTGCACCGTCGGCTTGCCGCGCCGGAGAATGTCGTCGTCCATGCAGGGCAGGTCGTCGTGCACCAGCGAATAGGCGTGGATCAGCTCGACCGCGGCCGCCGCGATCTCGGTCCGCTCCGCGCTTGCCTCGGCCACTTCGCCGGCGGCGAATGCCAGCAGCGGGCGCACGCGCTTGCCGCCCTCGAGCGCTGCATAGCGCATGGCTTCGTGCAGGCGCGCCGGCGCAAGCTGCGCCTGCGGCAGCAGACGCGCAAGCGCCGCTTCCATCCGCGCCTGGATTGCGCCCATCCAGGCCCCAAAACCGGTCTCAGCCTCCTTCACCGGCTTCAGGTTCTGCCGCGGCAGCCAGCGGCTTGAGAACCTCGCCCTCCAGGACCTTGACCTGTTGCTGGGCCGCTTCCAGGCGCTGCTGGCAGAAGCGCGCCAGCTCCAGCCCGCGCTTGTGCGTGGCGAGCGCCTGCTCGAGCGATAGCTCGCCGCTCTCCATGCTGTGGACGATTTTTTCCAGCTCCGCCAGCGCCCGCTCGAAGCTCAGCTCGCCTGAAGGCTTGCTCATCGTTTGGTAAAATACTGTTTTTCTAAGGGCTTTACAACGCATGTCCGATGTAGCTCGCCTGCGCCAGGTACTGCCTTCGCGCAGCCAGTTGCCGGTGTCCTGGTACTTCGATGCCGAGCACTTCGCGCTCGAAAAACGCTTGTTGTTCGATGCCGGCGCCAACTACGTCGGCCATTCGCTGATGGTGCCCAACGTCGGCGACTACCACACGCTGCCGTGGACCGATCACGCCAGGATGCTGGTGCGCAACGACGCCGGCATCGATCTGCTGTCCAACGTCTGCCGGCACCGCCAGGCGATCATGCTCGAAGGCCGCGGCAATGCGCAGAACATCGTCTGCCCGCTGCATCGCTGGACCTACGACCTGAAGGGCGAGCTGCTCGGCGCGCCGCATTTCGCGGAGAGCCCGTGCGTGAGGCTGCGCTCAACCCCGCTCACCGAGTGGCAGGGATTGCTGTTTGCCGGCCCGCGCAATCCGCGCCAGGACCTGGCAAAGATCACCACCGCCGCGGACTGGAACTTCAGCGGTTACGTGCTCGATTCGGTTCGCGTCGACGACTACGACGTCAACTGGAAAACCTTCGTCGAGGTGTACCTGGAGGTCTACCACGTCGATTTCTTCCACCCCGGCCTCGGAAACTTCACTGACTGCAACAACTTCACGGTCGACTACGGCGAGCATTCCTCGGTGCAGATCGTCGCGCCTAAGGCGGGCCTGGAGCGGCCCGGCACGCCGACCTACAAACGCTGGCACGACATGTGCCTCAAGTTCCTCGACGGCCGCGCGCCCAAGTACGGTGCGCTGTGGATGTCGTACTTTCCGGGGGTCATGCTGGAGTGGTACCCGAACGTGCTGGTGGTCTCGCACCTGATCCCGCGCTCGGCGCGGCGCACGACCAACGTGGTCGAGTTCTACTATCCCGAGGAGATCGCGCTGTTCGAGCGCGAGTTCGTGGAAGCTCAGCAGGCCGCATACCTGGAAACCGCCATCGAGGATAACGTGCTTTGCGAACGCATGGACCGCGGCCGGCGCGCGCTGTACGAGGAAGGACTGGACGACGCGGGTCCGTACCAGTCGCCGATGGAAGACGCAGAGGCGCACTTCCACGAGTGGCTGCACAAGCGCCTTGGGCGGTAATGGCGTACACCACCCTCGTCGATACCGGACAACTCGAAAAACATCTCTCGTCCTGGCGGTTGTTCGACTGCCGCCACGACCTTGGCAAGCCGCAGCTCGGTGAACAGCAGTACCGCGAGGCGCATATCCCGGGCGCCCTGTTCGCGCACCTGGATCGCGACCTGTCGGCGCCGAAAACCGGCGCCAACGGCCGCCATCCGCTCCCCGACCGGGGCGCCTTCATCGCCTGGCTCGGCCAGATGGGGCTCAAGGCCGGCGACCAGGTGGTGTGCTACGACGGCGGCGGCGGCGCCATGGCGGCTCGCCTTTGGTGGATGCTGCGCTGGGTGGGCCATGAAGCCGTTGCCGTGCTCGACGGCGGCCTCGCGAAGTGGCTGCAGGAAGGCCGCCTCACCACGCGCGAAGTGCCGCGCTTTGCGCATTCCAGCTACCCGGTCAGGCCGCCCGTCGCGCAGGCGGTGGACGTTGCACTCGTGGAGGAACAGCGTGGAGACCTGCTGCTCCTCGACGCGCGCGCGCCGGCACGGTTTCGCGGCGAGCAGGAGCCGATCGACCCGATCGCCGGCCGCATCCCCGGCGCGAAGAACCGCTTCAGCAATGATAATTTAGCACCGGGCGGCGCGTTCAAGCGTCCGGAGGAATTAAAAACGGAGTTTCTTGCAGTGCTCGGCAATCGCAGGCCGGAGGAAGTCGTGAGCTACTGTGGATCGGGCGTCGCGGCTTGCCATAACCTGCTTGCGATGGAGGTTGCCGGACTGCCCGGCGCGAAGCTCTATGCTGGCTCCTGGAGCGAGTGGATTGCCGATCCGGCGCGAGCGCGGGAAAAAGGTTAGAAGCCGAACAGCCTGGCAGGGTTGTCCACAAGCACTGCGCGTCGGATCACCTCGTCCGGGGCCCAGCTGCTCAGCAAATTGAACAGCTCGATCGAGTCCACCTTGTCGGCGAACGACAGGTGCGGATAGTCGCTGCCCCAGAGGATGCGATCGGGCGCGGCCTCGAGCAAAGCGCGTGCCATCGGTGCGGCATCGGCAAAACCAGGAGTCTGCGAGATGCGGTAAACGCCGGTGAGCTTGACCCAGCAGCGCCCATCGCCATCCCTCAGCAATCCTAGCAAGCGCTGAAAACCGGGCTGTGCGACGCCATCCTTCGCGAGGAACATCCCCATGTGGGCCAGCGTGAAATCGATCTTGAGCGTCTTCAACCTGTCGAGCAACTCGTTGGTGAGCCATCCGGGCAAAAGAAAATCCAGGTGCCAGCCGAGCTCGGCGCAGCGCGCTTCGAGCCGCTCGATGCGCGGCAGCAGCTTCGCGGCGAGTCCCGCCTCCGGAGGGTGAACGGGCGAGACGTTGATTCGAACTCCGCGCACGCCGATTTCGTGCAGCCGGGCCAGCTCTGCGTCCGCGGCGTCTTCTTCCACGTCCACAATGCCGCGGGAATGCGGTGTCTCCTGCATCGCATCCAGCATGCAGCTGTTGTCGCGCCCATAGGCGCTCGGCTGCACGAAGACGAAGCGCTCGAGGCCCAGCTGCCGCGCGAGCCGCCGATAGTCCTCGAGAGGCGCGAGCGGCGGCCGGTAGCGCAGCTTCGTGTCACGCGCGGGATAGCGCTCGGCGGGCCCGAAGACGTGGAAATGCGCGTCGCAGCGCATTACTTCATGGCAATGGCCTGAGCGGCGGCGGTGCGTTGTCGGCGAGGGGCAGGCCGGCAGTGTTCAGGACCATCGCCATCAGCGAGTAATAGCCGCTCAGCGCAAGAAGCTCGAGCGCGCCGTCGAGGCCGAACCTGTCGCGCACCGCGGCGAAGGCTGCATCGCCGACGCGCCCGCCGGCGTGGGCGTCGCGACAGAAAGCGTGGACGGCAGCCTCCTCGGGCGGCAGACCCCTGGGCTCGCGGCCCTCGGCAATCGCCTCGACGATGGCGCCGTCGAGGCCCGCCTTGCGGGCGAGCTTCTCGTGAATGGCCCACTCGTGCTGGCAGGTCCAGCGCCGCGCCGTGATGAGGACCGCCAGCTCCACCAGGCGAGCTGGAAGCTTGCTTCCCCAGCGCAGCTGCTCGCCGAGCTGCTGCAGGCGGCGCGCGAGCTCGGGATGATGCAGGAGGGCGATGAACGGTCCGCGCACTTCGCCGCGCGGGCCGGCGGCGATCTCGGCCGCGACCTCCCGCTGCGCTTCAGTCATCGATTCAGCGCTCAGCCGTGGAAATCTCGCTGGCATTGTCCGTATTATCCGCCTGGCGTGGTGGCGGATCTCCTGCTCGGGATTCATTTCGCAATCGCCGCCTTCGTCGTCGGCGGCCTGGTCCTGGTCTGGGCCGGCGCGGCGCGCGGCTGGGGCTGGGTGCGCAATCCCTGGTTTCGCTATCTGCACCTCGCGGCGATCGCCTTCATCGCCGCCGAGGCCCTGCTCGGCGCCGCCTGCCCGCTCACGGTGTGGGAGGACGTCCTGCGCGGCGGGCTGCGTCCGGGGTCGTTCGTCGGGCGCTGGGCCCAGCGCCTGCTTTACTACCAGGCGCCCGAGTGGATTTTCACCGCCGGCTATGTCGCCTGGACGCTCGCCACGCTGATCACGCTACGGCTCGTTCCGCCCACGCGAAAAGCTGCCTGAATATTTCCTCGCGGATCTCGCTGCGGGCCAGGATCAGGTCGTGCGGCGCGCCCGGAAAGGCGAGCACGCGCACGTCGGGCCCGAGACTGCGCGACCAGCGCGCCATGTGCCGCCAGTCGAGCACGATATCGGCCTCGTCCGAGTGCATCGACAGCACCGGGCAGGCGATGGCAAGACCGCGGTGGACCTTGGCATGCGCGTCGCTGATCGCGCCGAGCCAGCCGTAGTACAGCGGAAAGCCCTTGGCCGGCTTCAGCCGCTCATCGAATTCCCAGTCGGCAAGCAGGCCGAGGGTGTAAGCCGGGTCGAAATAGTCCGGATCGTTGATGAAGGGGAAAAACCGTCCGAGCGCAGCGGCCAGGTGAAGCTGCATGCGCCGCCAATCGGGCAATCGCCAATCGAAGAAAGGGCTGTTCAGCCAGAGCGCCTTCACGTCGCCGCGCCGCGCGCCTTCGTGCGCATAGAGCGAAGCGACCAGCCCCCCGGTCGAATGGCCGGCGAGCAGCACCGGCGCGCCGATCGCGTCGATGGCTGCCGTGATGTCGGCGTAATACTCGGCGATGTCCTTGCAGAAATTCGGGTGCTGGTGCGGCCGCAGCGAACGGCCATACTTGCGCAGGTCGAGCGCGAAAAAAGCGAAGCCTTCCGCGGCGAAGCGCTCGGCCATGTGGCGCTGGAAGAAATAGTCGGCATAGCCGTGGAGGTAAAGCGCCGCGCCGCGCGGCGATTCGCCCGCGGGCAGGCGCACCAGGGTCGCGACGACCGCCCCATCGTAATCGTCCGGAAACTGCAGCTGCAGCGCCTCGAATCCGCCGAGCAGCGTGTCAGGGCGCCAGCCGCTCATGCCTGGAAAGAGCCCATTGCACGTGTTCCCTGACGAGCGCTGACCGGTGATCGGCCCTGGAGCGCAAGGCGGTGATGACCTCGGGCGAGCTCGGAGCGTTGCCCAGGCCCACGGCGAGATTGCGCAGCCATCGCTCGTAGCCGATGCGGCGAATCGCCGAGCCGCGCATGCGCTCGTCGAATTCGGCTTCGCTCCAGGCGAACAGCTCGGCCAGGGTGGCGCGGTCGAGCCCGTTCCTCACCGCAAAGTCATTTTCCCCGGAAATCCGCGCGAACCGGTTCCATGGGCAGACCGCCTGGCAATCGTCGCAGCCGTAGACCCGGTTGCCGATCAGCGGGCGCAGCTCTTCGGGAATCGCGCTCTTGTGCTCGATGGTCAAGTACGAGATGCAGCGCCGCGCGTCGAGCCGGTACGCGGCGCGGATCGCCTGGGTGGGGCATACGTCGATGCATTTTTGACAGGATCCGCAGTGTTCCTCTGCCGGGGAATCGAGCGGTAAAGCCAAATCGGTATAGACCTCGCCCAGGAAGAACCACGAGCCGGCATCGCGGCTGAGCAGCAGCGTATGCTTGCCGCGCCAGCCGATGCCGGTTCGCGCCGCGAGCTCCACCTCCATCACCGGTGCGGAATCGGAGAACACGCGGTAGCCGAACGGTCCGATCGCCTCCTCGATGCGCTCGCACAGCGCCTGCAGACGATTACGCATCAGCTTGTGGTAGTCGCGCCCGCGAGCGTACTTGGCTATGTACGCGCGCGCGCCGTCCGCCAGGGATGCTGCTTCATCTTCAAGAGCAGCGGCGTAGTCCATGCGGCAGGAGATCACGCGCAACGTTCCCGGCTTGAGCTCGGCCGGCCGCGCGCGGAGTGCCCCATGCCGCGCCATATACTCCATTTCGCCATGCCAGCCCTGCCCCAGCCATTCCAGCAGCCGCGGCTCAGCCGCCGACAGGTCTGCATCGCCGATGCCGACCGCCTGGAACCCCAGTTCGAGTCCCCAGGTCTTGATGCGCGGCGCGAGCGCGGTGTAGTCCATGCCTGTCGATATTAGATTGCCAGATGCGGCAGCCACGCTAGGCGTTGGCGAGGCGCTGGCCGGCGGTGTTGCGGCCGGGCGCGTTCTGCACCTGCGTGGTGAGCTTGGCACGGGCAAGACAACGGTGGTCCGGGGGCTGCTGCGTGGGCTCGGGTTCACAGGCCGGGTCAAAAGTCCCAGCTACACCCTGGTTGAACCTTATAGCATTTCGAGATTAAACTTGTATCACTTTGATTTCTATCGATTCAAAGACCAGACTGAATGGCTGAGCTCGGGGTTTCGCGAATACTTCAACGCCGATTCGGTCTGCCTGGTCGAATGGCCGGAGCGGGCCGGGACGTCGCTCGCCCCGCCCGATCTCGATTTGACCCTGGAATTTGCCGGCGAAGGACGCCGGGCGACATTGCAATCGCGCTCGCGCGCTGGCGACGTCTGGCTGTTGTCCTTCTTGTCTCGTTCGTAGCGAGCGCCGAAGCGCAAGTCCTCTCCAGCCGCATCTGGCCGGCACGCGACTACACGCGCCTGACGCTCGAATCCAGGGACGAGATCAAGTTCACCCTGTTCGGCGTCAAGGATCCCGAGCGCCTGGTCCTCGACCTCGAGCTCGCCGAGCTGTCGCCCGCGCTTGTCGAGCTGAACGCCAAAGTCGCGGCCGACGACCCCTATGTCCAGGGCTTGCGCGTCGCGCACAACCGCCCGGGCGTCGTGCGCCTGGTGCTCGATCTCAAGGCCGAGGTGAAGCCGCAGGTGTTCACGCTCAAGCCGATCGCCGAGTACGGCCACCGCCTGGTGCTCGACCTCTATCCGATGGTGCCGCTCGATCCGCTCGCCGCCCTGATCGAAGAATCGGAAAAGCCGAAAGCGCCCGAAAAGTCGAAAGCGTCCAGGGTGTCGCGCCTTGCGATCATCGTCATCGATGCCGGCCACGGCGGCGAGGACCCCGGTGCCACCGGACGTCACGGCTCGCGCGAAAAGAACATCACCCTGACGATCGCGCGCCGGCTGAAGGCGCTGGTCGACGCCGAGCCCAACATGCGCGCGCTCCTTACCCGCGACGGCGATTACTACCTGCCGCTGCACGTCCGCGTCGACAAGGCGCGCAAGGTCAAGGCGGACCTGTTCGTTTCCATCCACGCCGACGCGTTCATCCGCCCGCATGCGCGCGGCTCGTCGGTGTTCGCGCTGTCCGAGCGGCGCGCCACCTCGGAGGCGGCCAGCTGGCTGGCCAAGAAGGAAAACGAGGCGGACCTCGTCGGCGGCGTCAACCTCGACGTGAAGGACGTGTACCTGAAGAAGACCCTGCTCGACCTCGCGCAGACCGCCACGATCGATCACAGCCTGCGGCTGGGCGATCTGGTATTGCGGCGGCTCGGGTCCGTCAACAACCTCCACAGGCCGCGCGTCGAGCAGGCCAGCTTCGCCGTGCTGAAGGCCCCCGACGTGCCGTCGATCCTGGTCGAGACCGCGTTCATCTCCAATCCCCAGGAGGAGAAGCGGCTGAACGATGAGAGTTACCAGAACAAGCTGGCGCGGGCGCTTCTCGACGGAATCCGCGATTACATCGCCAGGCACCCGCCGCGGCCGTCATCCCCCCTGGCGCTGAATTGAGCGGCCCCTGGCCCAGGCAATGAGCCCGGGCGAGATGGAAAGCAGCACGATGCCGATGATCACCAGCGTCAGGTTGCTCTTCACCGCCGGGATGTTGCCGAAGAAGTAGCCCGCGGAGCAAAGCGAGACGACCCACACGAGCGCGCCGGCCACGCTGAAGGCGAGAAAGCGCAGGTAGCTCATCTTGCCCAGGCCGCCGACGAAGGGCACGTACGTCCGCACGATCGGCACGAACCTCGCGATGATGATGGTCTTGCCGCCGTGCCGCGCGTAGAACTCGTGCGTGCGCTGGAGGTGCCCGGGATTGAGCCAGCGCGACCCCTGCTTGCTGAACACGCGCGGCCCCGCCCAGCGCCCGACCCAGTAGTTGACGTTGTCGCCGCACAGGGCCGCGGCGACCAGCGTGCCGCTGACCGCGTAAATGTCCATGCCGCCTGCGGCGGCGAGTGTCCCGGCCACGAACAGCAGCGAATCGCCGGGGAGAAAAGGCGTCACCACCAGCCCGGTTTCGCAAAACACGATCAGAAACAGCAGAGCGTACACCCAGGCGCCGTGCTGCGCGACGAACGCGGCCAGATGCGCATCGAGATGGACGACGAAGTCCCACAGCTGGGCGACAAGTTCCATGCCGCGATTCTATATACTCTTTGCGTGCCAGCGATTCGCGTCCTGCCCGATTTCCTGGTGAGCCAGATCGCCGCCGGCGAGGTGGTCGAGCGGCCCGCGTCGGTGCTCAAGGAGCTGCTCGAGAACAGCCTCGACGCGGGCGCGCGCAGCATCACCGTGACGCTGGACGAGGGCGGCGCGAAGCGCATCCAGGTCGAAGACGACGGCGCCGGCATTGCGCGCGACGACCTGCCGCTCGCGCTCGCGCGCCACGCCACCAGCAAGATCCGCAGCCTCGAGGACCTCGAAGGCGTGCGCAGCATGGGATTTCGCGGCGAGGCGCTCGCTTCCATCGCCTCGGTCTCGCGAGTCTCGATCACCGCCTGCACGCGGGAGGCGCCGCACGGCGCGGCGATCCGCGCTGAGGGCCCGCAGCTCGGCGAGGTCGAGCCCGCGGCACGCGCGCCCGGCACCACGGTGACGGTCGCCGACCTGTACTTCAACACGCCGGCGCGCCGCAAGTTCCTGCGCAGCGAAGCTACCGAGTTCGGCCACTGCGACGAACTCTTCCGGCGCATCGCGCTGGCGCATCCCGAAATCGCGCTCACGCTCAAGCACAATGGCCGCGCCAGCCGCCATTTGCGCAGCCAGCCCCTGCGCGAGCGCATAGCCGCGCTCCTGGGCAGCGAATTCATCGACGCCTCGCTGCCGGTCGAGGCGCAGGCTGGAACGGCGCGTGTATTCGGGTACGCAGGATCGCCACAGGCGCGGGCCGAGGTACAGTACTTCTTCGTCAACGGCCGCTGCGTGCGCGACCGGGTGCTTGCGCACGCCGCACGCGAAGCCTATGCGGAGATGCTGCACGGCGAGCGCCAGCCCGGTTACCTGCTGTTCCTCGAGATCGATCCGCGCAGCGTCGACGTCAACGTGCATCCGGCGAAGACCGAAGTGCGCTTTCGGGACTCGCGCAGCATTCACCAGTTCGTGCTGCATGCCGTGCGGCGCGCGTTATCGCCGAGCGCCGCCGAAGCGCCCGTCGCATATGCCACGCTGTCAACAACGCAGGGGGTTCAGTCCTCTTTCGGCCTGGCTCAGCCGGCGGCCGCGTATCAGGCGTTCATGGGCTCGGCCGTTCCTCTGCCGACGGCGCAGAACGCCCCGCCGCTGGGCTACGCGCTGGCGCAGCTTCATGGCGTCTACATCCTGGCGCAGAACGAAGCCGGCCTGGTGCTCATCGACATGCATGCCGCGCACGAGCGCATCGTGATGGAAAGGCTGAAGAGCAATCTCGATGCCGGCCGCGTCGAGCGCCAGAGCCTGCTGGTGCCGGCGCTGTTCCGCGCCGAGGCGCTCGAGGTCGCGACCGCCGAGGAGAACCGCGAGGCGCTGGAGCGTCTCGGCCTCGAGATCAGCGTGGCCGGGCCCAACGAGCTCGCGGTGCGCGCCGCGCCGGCGCTGCTCGCCGGCGGCGACGTCGTCGGCCTGGCGCGCGGCGTGCTGCAGGAACTGAAGGAATTCGGCGCCGAGCAAATGCTCTTCAAGCGCCAGAACGAGCTCCTCGCCACCATGGCCTGCCATGCCGCGGTGCGCGCCAACCGGCTGCTGTCGATCGCCGAAATGAACGCGCTGCTGCGCGACATGGAGGAAACCGAGCGCTCGGGCACCTGCAACCACGGCCGCCCGACCTGGTACCAGCTGACCCTCGCCGATCTCGACAAGCTGTTCCTGCGGGGGCGCTGAGGTGCCGGGCGTCATGATCGTCACCGGTGGCGGCCGCGGTATCGGCGCGGCGACCGCGCGCCTGGCTGCGCAGCGCGGCTACGCGGTGTGCGTGAACTATCGCAGCGACGCTGCGGCGGCGGAGAAGCTCGCCAAGGAAATTGGCGGCCTCGCCGTTGCTGCCGATGTCTCGCATGAAGACGACGTCATTCGCCTGTTCAGCGAGACCGAGCGCTCTCTGGGGCACATAACGGCGCTGGTTAACAACGCCGGCGTGGTTGATCTGCGCTCGCGTGTGGAAGACATGTCTGCGCAGCGCCTGCAGCGCATGTTCGCGGTCAACGTCGTCGGCAGTTTCCTGTGCGCGCGCGAAGCGGTGAAGCGCATGTCGAAGCGGCGCGGCGGCCAGGGCGGAGCCATCGTCAACCTGTCCTCCGCGGCGGCGCGCCTGGGCTCGCCGGGAGACTATGTGGATTACGCGGCGTCGAAGGGCGCTATCGACACGTTTACCGTGGGGTTGGCCAAGGAGGTCGCCGCCGACGGCATCCGCGTCAACGCGGTGCGGCCGGGCGTGATCCATACCGAGATCCATGCCCAGAGCGGCGATCCCGGCCGGGTGGCGCGCATCGCCGAGTCGGCGCCCCTGAAACGCGGCGGCCAGCCCGAGGAAGTCGCGCGCGCGATTCTTTGGCTGCTGTCCGACGAGGCCTCCTACACCACTGGCAGCTTCATCGACGTCACCGGCGGCCGCTAGCCGTGGCGCGCACGGCGTACGCGCTCCTCGGGCCTACGGCGAGCGGCAAGTCGACGCTCGCTCTTGAGCTCGCGGCGCGGCGGCCGATCGAGATCGTGTCGGTCGATTCGGCGCTGGTGTACCGCGGCATGGATATCGGTACCGCCAAGCCGTCGGTCGCCGAACGCGCAGCCGTGCCGCATCACCTGATCGACATCGTCGATCCAGACCACAGCTACTCCGCGGGCCGCTGGCGCAGCGATGCGATCCGCGCGGTCATGGAGATCTTTCAAAGAAAGAGAATTCCGCTGCTGGTCGGGGGAACGATGCTTTACTATCGCGCGTTGATTGCAGGCTTGGACAGCCTGCCGCAAGCCGATGCGGCGATCCGCGCCGAGATCGATGCCGAAGCGAAGCGGCGCGGCTGGCCGGCGCTGCACGCCGGGCTGGAGAAGGTCGATCCGCGCGCCGCGCAGCGCATCTCTCCGAACGACGCCCAGCGCATCCAGCGCGCGCTTGAAGTATGGCGGCTCACCGGCAAGCCGCTGTCAGCGCTGCAAGGCGCCGCGCAACCGGATCTGCCCTTTCGGCTGAAGGGATTTGCGCTTTTGCCGGAGCGCGAAGCGTTGCACGAACGCATCGCCCGGCGCTTCGACGTCATGCTGCAGGCCGGGCTGATGAACGAAGTGAAGCGGCTGCGCGTTCGCTATCGGCTCACGGCAGGCATGCCGAGCATGCGGGCGGTGGGCTATCGCCAGGTATGGCAATACTTGGAAAATGAAATCAATGAACTCGAGATGCGCGAGCGCGCCACCGCGGCCACACGCCAGCTCGCCAAGCGCCAGCTCACCTGGCTGCGCAGCCTCCCCGGGCTGCTCCGGCTGGACGCCGGCGGCCCGCAGGACGCGCCGGCAGCTCTCGATCTGCTCCTTGACGAAGTCCGCTAGCTAGAATGCGGGCTCTCGTTCAGGAGCGCGCACATGGAAATCGGCATCGTCGGTCTGGGCAGAATGGGCGCCGGCATGGCGCGGCGGCTGGCGCGCGCGGGCGTGCAGGTCATCTGCTACGACCAGGCCGATGCCGCGCGCGGGTCGCTCGCCGCGGAGCCCAACGTCGTCTGTGCCGAGAATCTGGCCGCGCTCTGCGCGCGCCTGAGCGGAGAGCGGGTAGTGATTCTGATGCTGCCGGCAGGCGGCGCCGTCGAGGACACGATCCGTGATCTGCTGCCGCTCGTTTCGGCCGGCGACACCCTGGTGGATGGCGGCAACAGCTATTACCGCGACTCCAAGCGTCGCGCGCTCGCGCTGTCCCAGCAGGGGCTACGCTATGTCGACGCTGGCGTTTCGGGCGGCGTGCACGGCCTCGAGCACGGCTATTGCCTGATGCTCGGCGGCACGCCGAAGTCGATCGAGATCTTCGAGCCGTTCGCGAAGATCCTCGCCGCCGACCCCAAGCAGGGCTGGCTGCATTGCGGCCCGAGCGGCGCCGGCCACTACGCCAAGATGATCCACAACGGCATCGAGTACGGCATGATGCAGGCGCTCGCCGAGGGCTTCGCGCTCATCGCCGCGCGGCCGGAGCTTGACATCGACCCGGCGCGGCTGGCCGAGACCTGGCGCCACGGCAGTGTGGTGCGCTCGTGGCTGCTCGAACTGTGCGCTGCGATCCTGAAGGACAACGAGGATCTTTCCGGCATCGCGCCGATCGTCGACGATTCGGGCGCCGGGCGCTGGACCGCGGTCGAGTCGATCGAGCTCGGCGTCCCGGCCCCGGTGATCATCACCGCGCTGATGTCGCGCTTCTCCAGCCAGGGCCGCTCGGACCACGCGCGCAGGCTGCTTGCCATGATGCGCACCCGCTTCGGAGGCCACGCGGTTCACAAGCGGCCATGATCGTGGTGGTGATGGGGGTATCGGGCGTGGGCAAGACCACCGTCGGCAAGGCGCTCGCCCGCGAGCTCGGCTGGCATTTCATCGACGCCGATGGCTACCACCCACCCGCAAACGTGGCGAAGATGGCCGCCGGCATCCCGCTCGCCGACGAGGATCGCTGGCCGTGGCTGGAGACGCTGAATCGCCTTGTGAAAAAGGAGAAAAACGCCGTCCTGGCCTGCTCGGCGTTAAAGGAAGCTTACCGAAGCCGCATCACCGATGGCCTGGCCCGTTTCGAGATCGTGTACCTCCACGGCAGCTTCGAGCTCATCCGCGCGCGCCTCGCGGAGCGGCCTCACCATTACATGCCCGCCTCGCTCCTTGCAAGCCAGTTCGCGACGCTCGAGCCACCGGTGCGGGCTATCTCAGTCGACGTCGCGCATCCGGCGCAGGACTGCGTGCGGAGCATCATGCAGGCGCTGCAAGCCCATATCCCCAATAGGTGAGCCACCCAAGCAGCGCACCGGCGGGAAGGTCGAGAAGGTAGTGCTGCTTGGTGAAAAGGCAGGAAAGGGCGATCAGGGCGGGAAATGCCAGCGCCAGCTGCCCCAGCTGGGGCTGCAAATGAAACGCGGTAAGAACGGCTACCGATACATGCATGCTGGGGAAGCTATTCGAGCGCGCATCGAAGCGCTGGACCAGCGCAAGCAAGCGCTCGGACCGGCTGCGCTGCCGGTTGTACGCACGCCAGTGCGGCGGAGTGGTCACCGGAAAGAGCAGGAAGAACGCCATCTGCAGACCCAGCAGCAGCATGTAGCTCATTGCGATGTGCGTAAAGTGGCGCGGCGAATCGACGATGAAGTTCAGGTAAAGGATCAGCGGATAGTAAATGCAGCTGTAGATCCACACCCAGCTCGGCCAATACGGTATCCGCTCGTCGATTCGAGATCCCAGCTCCCGCGGCGCGCTCAGGTGATTGCGCTGGCACCAGAAATAGAACTGGTACGCGCCGACGATCAGGATCACGCTCAGCGTCAGGTTGATGAGGTAGTCGGCCGGCGTCATGATGGAACGCCCCCAAGCAGGCGCAGTTGCACTGCGCGCATGACGGCTGCCGCGGCGGAATGCACGTCGAGCTTGCGGTATGCGTTCTTGATGTGGCTGGTCACGGTGTGCACCGAAATGCCCAGCCGCGCCGCAATCTGCCCGTAAGTGCAACCGCCGGCAAGCAGCCGTACCACGTCGGTCTCGCGCGGGGTCAGCATGGCTACGATTCCCTCCTGATGTGGTGCAGGGCCCTCGCCCTGCTGCAGCCATCATCGGGAGGGGGTGCAGCCTGATCGCTTACGGATCGCTTACCGTTTGCTTAAACTTCTCCTGCCACGCCTCTGCCCGCTCGCGCTGGCCGCTTTCCTGCCACTGGCGCAGCACGCGGCCCACGGCGCGCGCGAGGCGGCCGCGCATGCGCTCGCGCGGCTGCAGGTACCACGCGGCATCGACGTCGTCGGCCATGAACGGCCCGCGATACAGCGCGAGCATGCGCTCGGCGAGCTTCTCCGCCTGCGCCGGATCGCTCGCGCTCTCGAACTCGGCCGCCAGGCCTTCGAACGCCCAGGCATCGACCCAGAAGTAGCGGCGGTCTAGCGTGAGGCGGCCCTCGTGCAGCACCACGGCCCGATCCTCGCCGAGGAGCTTGCGCAGCCGATGCAGCGCGCTGGTGAACGAGCGGTGCGCCGAGTCGCCGTCGATGCGCGGCCAGAGCGCGTCGGTGATGCGGCTTTCGCTGACCTGCTCGCCGCCGTACGAGATCAGCACCTTCAGCAGGTCGAGCGGCCGGCGCTGCGCCTTGCCGCTCGCCGCCAGCGGCGCGTCGTGCCGCAGCAGGCGGAAGCCGCCGAAGGTCTGCACGCGGTACGTCCAGGGCCAGCCGTCGACGGAAAGCGGCGGCGGCTCCGGCACCAGCGCGCGCCGCTTGATGAGGCTGCGCGCGTAGTCGGGCTCGATCCCGGTTTCGAGCGCGTGCGTCAGCACCCGCGCGACGGCGCTCGGCCGCCACCAGAAAAAATGAGCGTAGCCATACTGCCGCCCGAGCTCGAGGCCGCGGCGCAGCGCGTTGTACCCCGGACGCTGGCGCCCGTGCTCGATCGCGATCTGCGCGAAGCCGATCAGGCAGGTGAATTCGAGAAAGCGATTATCGATGGCGCGCACGATGTCGCGCAGCGCCTGCAAGTGGGCGATGCACTTGCGCTGGTCGCCGCAGTCGGCGAGGATTCCGGCGAGCGCGAGCCGGCACAGCACCTCGAAGTAGGGGCAGCCCACTTCGATCGCCATGCGCAGCGCGGTCTTTTCCAGCTGCAGCGCGCCCATCAGGTCCTTGCGCAGCACCGCCTCCCACGCCCGGAAATGGTGGTACAGGCACAGATTGAAGCGGCCCGCCCCTGACAGGTGCGTCTCCAGCTGGCGCGCGATTCCCGCTGCCGCTTCCAGGTCCTGCCGCGCCAGCGCGCCGCCGTAGCCGTACGCCAGAAGCTGGAAGCTCCAGGTATGCACGCCCGTGGCGCGCGCGAGCTCCAGCCCTTCGCGCATCGCCTTGAGGCAGGTATCGCTGTCCGCGGTCAGCGCGCCGTGCATCGCCTCGCAGGTCTTCAGCGTGAGCCGCATGAAGGTCGTGACTCCTGGCGTCGCCGCGGCGCGCCGCATCGACTCGATCAATTCCGCCGCGCGCGAAAACAGCCCGGTCCACATCAGCGTCAGCGCCGCCATCAGCCCGACGAAAATGCGCACATTGGCGTCGTCGACGTTGCGCGAGGCATTGAGCGCCCGCTCGATCCACGCGCCGATGTCGCCCCGCTGCGGCTGGCGCAGGGTCAGCGCGATGAACATGCTCGTCGCGACGCGCGCCTCGGCCTCGGGGGAGGCGAGCGGCGCATCGCGCGCGGCGGTCGCGTCGAGCACCGCGATCCAGCGGTCGAGCAGCGAGAAATCGTCGAGCTCATAGAGGATCGCGTCCATCGCTCCCGAGCAGGCGAGCACCATGCCGCGCGCGTCGGGCTGCGCCTGGGCGCGGAACAGCTCGAACGCCTTCTCGTAAAGCAGCCGTGCCTCGCGCGGCGCGAGCGGCGCGCGGCTGGCGGCTGCCCAGTGGATGGTCCAGGGATGCTTCACCTGCACTTCGGGGGGCAGCTCCTCGATCCAGCGGGCCAGCGTCTCGCCGCGGCCTTGGGCGAGGATCGCGGTGGCGTGCCGGTCGATCAGGCGCGCCATCTCGTCCCATTCGTGGCTCTCGCGATACAGCGCCACCGCGTCCTCGACCGGTCCGGCTCGCTCCATCAGCGCCGCCGCGGTGCGCTGCAGCTGGCGCTTGCGGTCCTTCGACAAGGCTTCCTCGGCGCGCGCCTGCAGGAAGTCCCGCAACATCGGGTGGTACTGGTAGACCGGCTCGGGCTGCGTCTCGCGAAGTGCGACGAAGTAGTTGTTGCGGTGGAGCTCGTCGAGCATCTTTCCCGCATCCGCGTCCGCGGTGAGCTCCTCGGCGATGCGCGTGGTCATCTGCGGCAGGAACGCCGTGTTCAGGAGGAACGCCTGCGTGCGCGCATCGGACTTCTGGAAGATCTCGCCGGCGAGGTAGTCGAACACCAGCTTGGGCGTCGAGGAATCCGGCGGGCTGGCCATCGAGCCGGTGACTTTCGCCTGCTCGAGTATCAGCACCAGGCCGGCGGCCCAGCCCTCGGTCCGCGCGTACAACGCGTCGAGCGATCCGGGCGGCAGCGCTGGAAGCCGCTGTGCGACGATCGAAGCGGTCTCATCGCGCGTGAGTCGCAGCGCCTCCCAGCCGACATGCGCCAGCGCGCGGTTGGCGCGCAGGCGCGCGAGGTTCGCCGGCGGATCGCCGCGGCTCACCAGAATCGCGCATCCGCCGGGCGGCAGCTCCTGCAGCGCGGTGCGCATCACTTCGTGCAAAGGCGAGGAGGCCGGCACCTCCTGATAGCCGTCGAAGACCACGGCGAACGGCGGCTTCAGCTGCGCGAACAGCCGCTGGAAGTAGCGCCGCGTGAACACCGCGAGGCCGGCCTGGTATTCGGGCGTAAGCAGCGGCAGGCGCTCACCCTCGCCCGCCTCGAGATCGGCCGCCGCAAGGCTCAGGTAATAGAAGAACGTGGCGACGTCGGCATCGCCTTCGTCGAGCTGGTACCAAAGGTATGGCACCGAGGCGTGGTCGAGCCAGCTCGCCACCAGCGTGGTCTTGCCGCAGCCGGGCGGCCCGGAAACCCACACCGCCGGCCCCTCGCGCCCGCGATCGAGCAGCGCGAACAGGCGCGTGCGCGACAGGATCCCCGTCAGGCTCGGGCGCGCCGTCTTGCCGAGCGACACCCTCCGAGGCTTCATCCCGGCCTTCCTCCCGGGACTATGGTACTACCGCCCAGAAGGCATCAAACCATCAAGGGGACGATCAGCAGCGCGACGATGTTGATGATCTTGATGAGCGGGTTGACGGCCGGGCCGGCGGTGTCCTTGTAGGGATCGCCGACCGTGTCGCCGGTGACCGCAGCCTTGTGCGCATCCGAGCCCTTGCCGCCGTAATGGCCGTCCTCGATGAATTTCTTGGCGTTGTCCCACGCGCCGCCGCCGGTGCACATTGAAATGGCGACGAACAGGCCGGTGACGATGGTTCCCATGAGAACCCCGCCGAGCGCCTGCGGCCCGAGAACGAGGCCGACCGCGATCGGCACCAGAACCGGCAGCAGCGACGGAATCATCATTTCCCTGATGGCGGCGCGCGTCAGCATATCGACGGCAGTGCCATATTCGGGCTTCGCCCGCCCTTCCATGATCCCCGGGATCTCCTTGAACTGGCGCCGCACTTCGAGCACCACCGCGCCGGCGGCGCGCCCTACGGCTTCCAGGGCCATGGCGGCGAAGAGGAAGGGCACCATGCCGCCGATGAACAGGCCGACGATCACCAGGGGGTTGGACAGATCGAAGCTGAAGGTCTTGCCGGCGGCTTCGAGCGCGTGCGTATAGTCGGCAAAGAGAACCAGTGCCGCCAGGCCCGCCGAACCGATGGCGTAGCCCTTGGTCACCGCCTTGGTGGTGTTGCCGACCGCATCCAGCGGATCGGTGATGTCGCGCACCGACTCGGGCAGGTCCGCCATCTGGGCGATGCCGCCGGCGTTGTCGGTGATCGGCCCGTAGGCGTCGAGCGCGACGATGATGCCGGCCATCGACAGCATCGCCGTCGCCGCGATCGCGATGCCGTACAGTCCCGCGAGCACGTAGGAAAGCAGGATCGCGACGCAGACCGCGAGCACCGGCCAGGCGGTGGACTTCATCGACACGCCGAGACCGGCGATGATGTTGGTGGCATGACCGGTGAGCGACGCTTCCGCGACATGGCGCACCGGCTTGAATTGGGTGCCAGTGTAGTACTCGGTGATCCACACCATGAAGCCGGTGAGCGCGAGACCGACGACCGCCGCGCCCCACAGGTGCCACACCGTGATCAGTCTCTTGCCGCCCGGCAGGTCGAAGGGGACCTCCTTGAGCACGTCCCCCATCACGTACAGCGTCAGGGGCCAGAAGACGACGAAGGCGAGGCCCCCCGCCACCCACAGCCCGCGGTACAACGCTGGCATCACGTTCTTCTCGCCGGGCTTGGCCTTCACCCACCAGGTGCCGAGGATCGAGGCGATGATCGAAAAACCGCCGAGAGCGAGCGGGTAGATGAGCGCTGCGGGACTGGTCGTCTTCACCATCAGCGCGCCGAGCAGCATGGTGGCGATGATGGTCACGGCGTAAGTCTCGAACAGGTCCGCCGCCATGCCGGCGCAGTCGCCGACGTTGTCGCCGACGTTGTCGGCGATCACCGCCGGGTTGCGCGGATCGTCCTCGGGAATGCCGGCCTCGACCTTGCCGACCAGATCGGCGCCGACGTCGGCGCCCTTGGTGAAGATGCCGCCGCCGAGACGCGCGAAGATCGAGATCAGCGAGCCGCCGAATCCCAGTCCGACCAGCGGGTGGATGATGTGGGCGAGGTCCGATTTGTCGATCGCATTGGCGTAAAGCAGCGCGAAGTAGCCCGCCACGCCGAGCAGGCCGAGGCCGACCACCAGCATTCCCGTGATCGCGCCGCCATTGAACGCGACCTGCAGCGCCTCATTGAGGCCGGCGCGCGCGGCCTCGGCGGTGCGCACGTTGGCGCGGACCGAGATATTCATGCCGATGACGCCGCAGGCGCCCGACAGCAGCGCGCCGAGGAGGAAGCCCCAGGCGCTCGGCCAGCCGAGCGCGGGGATGAAGCCGATCACGAGGAACAGGATCACGCCCACGCTCGCGATGGTCTTGTATTGCCGCCACAGGTAGGCGTTCGCGCCCTCGCGCACTGCCGCGGCGATCTCGCGCATGCGCTCGTTGCCGTCGGGGAGGCGCAGGATGCGCGTGCTCTGCCAGATGCCGTAAACGATGGCTGCCAGCGCGCAGCCGAGCGCGAACAGGAGTCCCCCGGACATGTTTCTCTCCCCTTGAAAGGACCAAAATTTTATCAGGTCAACGCAGCGAAAGCGCGCGCCTTGACCTCGTCCACCGCGCCGCGGCCGGAGATCTTGCGGTACTTCGGCGCGCGCGGATCTCCGGCAGCGGCCCATTTGCCGTAGTAGTCCACCAGCGGTCGCGTCTGCGCCCGGTATACCTCCAGCCGCTTGCGCACCGTGTCCTCGCGATCGTCGTCGCGCTGGATCAGCGGCTCTCCGCT
>Ga0070697_100000881_pt1 | contig 22567 bp, 18 predicted proteins | sample KBSK1501metaG_FD_65475 | JGI IMG/M metagenome (GOLD analysis project Ga0070697, IMG submission 65475) | Corn, switchgrass and miscanthus rhizosphere microbial communities from Kellogg Biological Station, Michigan, USA - KBS K1-50-1 metaG | ecosystem: Host-associated > Plants > Roots >... | reverse complement strand
TTTTCCCGTGATTCCGCCCTTTTGCGTGAAACCGTACCCGTATCGTTTGATTTAGCGGAACTGTATTTCGAATGGGAGTCTTAGCGATGCAAACTCTTCAACGGGAAAGTGCGTAGCCTTTATGCCATACACACAGGATGGACGAGTCATCGCCATTGAAACCCCTCTCGGGAAGGATGTCCTTCTCCTGCTCAGCTTTTCCGCCCACGAGGCCGTCTCCCGACCCTTCCGCATTTCCGCCGAATTCCTCTCCGAAAATCCTTCCCTGGACTTTACCAAGATCATCGGACAAAAGGTTTCGATCTCGCAAAAACTAGCCGACGGCGGCAAGCGTTACTTCAGCGGCCACGTCAGCCGCTTCTCCCAAACCGGCGTCGATCAGCGCTTCACTCACTATCACGCCGAGATCGTTCCTTGGCTTTGGTTCCTTACTCGCCGCGCCGATTGCCGCATCTTCCAGAACATGACCATTCCCGAGATCGTCACCAAGGTTTTCAAAGATCGCGGCTTCGGCGATTTTCGCAATGCCCTGCAAGGCGACTTCGAACAGCGCGAATATTGCGTCCAATACCGAGAGACGGACTTCAACTTCGTTTCCCGTTTGATGGAGCAGTACGGCATCTTCTACTTTTTCGAACACGAAAAAGACAAGCACACTCTCGTGATGGGCAACGCCACCAGCGTTCACAAGCCCTGCCCCAGCCAGTCCAAGATTCGGCTCGATTTCAACCTCGGCGTCTACAGCAAGGATGAAGACCTCCTCGGCAATTGGAACACCGAGCAGGACCTTCGCCCCGGCAAGTATGCTCTAACCGACTACAACTTTGAGACTCCCAGCACCAGCCTCATGTCCAACGAAGAAAGTATCTTTAAGGTGGGTGGCAACGACAAATACGAAATCTATGACTATCCCGGCGAATACCCCAAGAAAGGAGAAGGCTCCAATCGAACCAAGATTCGCATGCAGGAAGAAGAAGCCCTTCACTTGATTGGTGCGGGCTCCGGAAACTGCCGAACCTTCATTCCCGGTTATCGTTTCGATCTCAGCGGTCACGCGCGTTCTGACCAGAATCAAACCTATCTGCTTACGGAAGTCCAGCATACTGCTTCCGTAGGCGCCAGCTACTCTGGGACGGAAGGCCAGTCCGAAGAATTCTATTCGAATCACTTCCGCTGCATCCCTTACTCCGTGCTCTATCGCCCCCAGCGTCTTACTCCGCGCCCATTCGTCCAGGGCCCCCAGACCGCTGTAGTCACCGGCAAGTCCGGCGAAGAGATTTGGACCGACAAATACGGCCGCGTAAAGGTCCAATTCTTCTGGGACCGCGAAGGTAAAAAGGACGAGAAAAGTTCCTGCTGGGTCCGCGTTTCGCAGCCGTGGGCCGGCAAGAATTGGGGCTCCATCAACATCCCTCGCATTGGCCAGGAAGTTATCGTGGACTTTCTTGAAGGTGATCCCGATCGCCCTTTGATCACCGGCCGCGTCTACAACGACGAGCAGATGCCGCCCTACAAACTCGCCGACAATCAGACTCGTACCACCTTCATGTCCCGCAGCACGAAAGGCGGCGGCTCGAGCAACTACAACGAACTGCGCTTCGAAGACAAAAAAGGCGACGAGCAAATCTTCATGAACGCCGAAAAAGATATGGACTGGCGCGTGGAAAAAGAGTCCCGCGAGTACGTCGGCGCCAATCGCCACATGGTTGTGGAGTCCAGCCAGTTTGAAAAAGTGGGGGGTGACAAACAATCCCAGGTAAGCGGCAAATTCCTGGAAAAAATTGCCGGCGACACCTCGATCCAGATTGGCGCGAAGCGAATGGAGCAGGTCGGCTCTGACGAATCCATCTCCATTGGTGGCAATCGCAAGGAGCAGGTCACCAACAACGAGTCCATTACCATCGGCCAGAACCAAAAGACAGCTGTCGGCCAGAACGTTTCCATTACCGTCGGCCAGAATCGAAACGCGCAGATCGGCGCGAACGACGTGGTATCCGCCACGCAAGCGGTTTATATCACCGGCGGCATGAACGTCGTGATTCAAGCCGGTATGCAGCTTTCTTTGGTCGGCCCCGGCGGATTCATTGATATAGGTCCTGCCGGCGTTTCCATTCAGGGCACCATGGTCCTCATCAACAGCGGCGGCGCGCCGGGGAGCGCTCAGTCTGCAAACGCCTCTTCCCCGGATAGTCCGGACAATCCCGACGATCCGAAAGATCCAGACACCGCCGACGACGGCACGAAAGGTGGAAAGCTCAACCAGTAGTTGCCAGAACTCACCATGCCTCCAGCAGCGCGCATACTCGACCCCACCACCCATGGCATGCCTCTCGCGCCCGGACCCGGCAGCGTCAATGTGCTCATCGGCGGCCTTCCCGCCTGGCGCGCCATGATCGACCAGCACGCTTGCCCCGCCGTCAGCATCAGCGGCGCCGACGGCGTCGGCATGGTCATGATGGGCAGCCCCACCGTGCTTATCAACAACATGATGGCCTGTCGCCTGGGCGACATCGTCATGGAAATTCCCGGCCTCGCCCTCGGCCCCGTGAATCCGATCATCATGGGCTGCCCCACGGTAATGATCGGCGAAGTCGGCATGGGCACTCCGACAGTGGTTCCGCCAGTACCACCTATGGTTTTGCTCGCGCAAGCTATGAGCGGCAGTGGTACCACTGGCCCGTCGTCCTCTTCCGGCAGCCCTGGAACTGCTGGCGAAGCCTTGGCACAAGGCGCGCAGACCGGCATGCCCTTTATTCACCCGTGTCCCGGGTGACAAGCTTTATCCAACGCGGCAGGTTCTGCCGCCTCCCAAACTGGCCACTGGGTTGAGGTCGAATTGCTCGATCAAGCAGGCAAGCCGGTTCCCGGCGAACAATACAGCATCGAACTTCCAGATGGCTCAACAACGGAGGGCACGCTTGATTCACAAGGAAGAGCGAGGGTCGATGCTCTCGACCCTGGCAACTGCAAGATCTCATTTCCAAATATCGACAAAAAGTCTTGGCGCAAGAAATAATTTTCTCTGTGAGCCACTGCTCACTTGCGGCATCGCCAGACTCTGCCGAGGTTTCCATCTTGCCTGACTACTACACCGTCAAACAAGGCGATCACCTCTCAAAAATCGCCAAGGATAACGGCTTCACCGATTACACCGTCATTTGGGATCATCCGGAAAACGCCGGCCTCAAAAAGCAGCGCCAGAATCCCAACATTCTGCTTCCCGGCGATCAAGTTTTCATCCCCGACATGGAACAAAAGCAGGAATCCGGCCCCACCGACAAACGCCACACCTTCACCGTCGACACAAAGCCCCTGAAGCTTCGCCTCGTCCTCGAAGACATTTACGAAAAGCCCATCGCCGGCGCACTGTGCGCCTTGCTGATCGACGGCCAAATCTACCAGCTAACCACAGACGGCCATGGCAAGCTCGAACAGGAAATCCCCCTCGATGCCAAAGAAGGCGTCCTCACTATCCGCGGCGATCAAACTCCCTTCGCAAACGAAGTCTTTCCCATCAAAATCGGCCATCTCGATCCCGTCGACGAAATCTCCGGCCAGGTCGCCCGCCTAAACAATCTTGGTTATTTTGCCGGCATACTCGATGGCTCCGACACTGATGCCTTCGAATCCGCCGTCCAGGAATTCCAGTGCGACAACGGCCTCACCGTGGACGGCGACTGCGGCCCTCAGACTCAGTCCAAGCTCAAGCAAATTCATGGGTGCTGATCTCTCAGCGATGTTCTCGGCGCGTCTGAAAAAAACATGCTCCCAGGCTAACTAGCTATGGCCGACGACAAAGACGGCAAGCTTCACTCCACGTCCGATGGCGGTGTCCTCGCGAACCACCCCAATCCCGATCCGTTTGAGTTTCTGGTCGGACCTTCGACCTCCAACGAATTCAACACCGCGCGTCTCCGCCTGATTCCCGTCGCTTGCTTCCGCATTGATGACGTGCGTTTCCGGTTTGATTCCTCTTTTCCACTCCCTCAAGTCCAGGGTGAAATCCAGGCCTTCGCGAGTCTGCGCAAACAAGATCCCAAAATCATGGGCGCTCCAATTTCCATCTTCGGCCATGCCGACCCCTCCTACCAGGGCAATTTCAAGCCCGGTTCTTCCACCGCACAATCCGGCGACGACTACAATAAGATCCTCAGCGGTCGCCGAGCCATTTCGATCTACGCCATGCTTGTTCGCGACGCTTCTCTTTGGGACGATCTCTTTTCTCACAAGCTCGGTGGAGACGACTGGGGCGAACTCAGCATTCGCATTATTCTTTTTTTAATAGACCAGCAAAATCCTCCCCCGCCAAATGCCAAACCCGATCCAGGTGCTGCTGCTAAGCGCGACGCTCAAGTGCGTGACATCGCCCATGATTCCGGCAAGCGCAAGCAGCTCTTCCTGACTTACATGGACCTCCTGTGCGGCGATTTCAAACTCGATAAATCCGCGGACTTCCTCGCTCGCAACGCTGGCCCTGACCAAAAAGGCGACGTGCAAGGTTGTAGCCGCTTCAACCCTCTCCTCCTATTCTCCAGCGAAGACGAACAACTCTTTAAAGAAGCCTTCAACAAGAAAGACACCGAGGCTCTCAAAACCGAGCGCGATTCTCGGAACGCCCCCAATCGTCGCGTCATGATCCTGATTTTCCGCAAGGGCAGCCAGATCCTTCCTTCCCGATGGCCTTGCCCGACTTACAAGGAAGGCGCCGCCGCATGCAGGAAAAGATTTTTTCCGGAAGGTGACACTCTTCGCTCCACTCACAGCTCCGGTGCGCAACGAACATTTGACGAGACTCACGATACCTTTGCCTGCCGCTTCTACCAGCGCATTTCCGATGGTTCTCCCTGCCACGCCCCGGGCGCTGTCCCGGCCGTCATGGAAATCAAGGCAAAAGTTGCTTCAACGCACGGCAGGCGCAATCCCAAAAAAATTCACCCAGAAAATTTACTCGCGCCGAGCGTCAGCAGCGACGAAAGCCTTGCCAGCAACAGCCCCGTTGTCCTCGTTCGAGGATGTAATGACGTCGAACTCGAAGCCGCGACCACCCCGCCAGACATGCCCGTGGTTTGGAGCGTAAAGCCCAACGAAAACGATGAGTCCGCTCCTGCTATCACTCCCATCGGCCTGGGGCAGAAAGCCACGCTCAAAACCGACAAGCAAGGCTCCTTCTCCGTCATTGCCACTTCCGGATCATCTAAGATAGTTTGGAATGTCATTTTCGTCTGGGTAAAAGTCGATCCCGCCTCGTCTATCAAAACCACGCGGGACCTCTATCAGGACGGTGGCTCAGCCGCTTCTTTTGCCTCGTTCCAGTCAGGCGAATTTCTTCCCCAAAAATTTACATGGGAAGCCAGTGTGAAGGTTAAATTAATCGGCGGTGGCAAGGACAAAACTCTTGGCCTTGACCAGGTGCGGCTAGGGGTCCTGCAAAATGGCGTGAAGGACACTCTTACTGGCAACTACAGCAAAGGCGGCACGTGTCTCGAGATCCCCCACGGCGGTTTGCCCGTTGTTGATTCCAATGGCGATGCGGATGTTTCGGCATTGCTCATCAACCCAGACTCATTTTCCATCACTCCCGATAACACCGGCGCCGCTCGAACCGTTTGGACAGGCGACAGTCCCACGGGCGCCTTTGATGTTTGGCACACCGACGGCAAGGAATTCCTGACTTCCATCTCAGGCGTCAACGGTTTTGAGACGGCCGTCGCTTCGTTCAGCACGAATGCAAAGAGGGCCCTGTGCGTCCATGCCAAGATGGCCTGGGAAGCCGACTATGCGGGCAAAATAAGTTATCCTCCCCCTAAGAAGCAAAGCCATTACACTCCCAACGGAGCACATACAAAATCGCAATCGGAGTTCGCCTTGATTTCTGAGGCTACGGGTGGTCAAGATGCGCAGGAGGCTGGATTCGAAACTTTTCAGCCACGCTTCAATGAAGGCACGGACAAGAAGTTCACTCCTTGATTTGCCTTCAAGAGTGCTTCGCCTTGTCGCGCGTGGCGGATCGTGCGCAATTTTCCTCGCTGGGCTGCTGTCATTTACTTTGACGCCCGGCGCTGCGAGACCTGCTGGTTCTCGCGCAGTGGAAGGGAGCAATCTGATGAGTCCAACGCAGACTATCGAAGCTGGCCAGCTTTCGCCAAATCTCGTCCTCGCTTTTTCCAATTCTTCGGCCAGCATGGTCGTCGCCAAAGTAATCGCCCTCCAGCCCTCTCATTCAAACCGTCCCAACGTTGAAACCGGACTGCTCGCGTTAACCGTGGTCCAGGTCATCCACTCTGAACTCTTGCGGCCCAACGAGTCATTTTCCACCCCTTTCGAGCGCATCTCCGACCCTCAGATTCGTTTGCGCAACCGATTCAATGCTTGGAACACGCTTTCGTTGGATCACGGCGAACTTCTATTGCTCGCAGTGAAGACCGAACGCCCCTCGAAAATCTACGCCAGTTTAGCGGCTGCTTCCATCTCGTCTCTCAACGATCCGTACGTCGCGGCTGCCCTCGAGTGCTATCAAATGGAGCGTGCGCTCCGGGAGAAGCCTCCGGCCATCCAGCAAATGTTGGCTCGCGCTCTCGAGACCGGGCCGGACCTCACCCGATCCTATGTTTTGGACCTTCTCACTCGGCGAAAGGCTTTCAGTAGAGAGTCCTCTGCTTCCATTCTTGAATCCGCCGTGAACTCTGGCAACGTCCCGCCGAACTCCAGTCAGGACTTGGGTTTTCAATTGGTTTCTGGCAATTTGTTCGATGAAAATCTCGGCGCGGATACTGTGAATGTAAATATTGTGTCGGCCCTCGCCAAACAGATGGTGAACAGCACCGACCGTAAGTCCCGCGACCAGTGGCTGGGATACTTGTCCAGTTGCGTCTCGCGCGAGTATGCAACCGACGTCAAACGCGATCGCGAGCTGCGGTTCGCCCTCGTCAAAGCGGTTCGCGATCCTGGCCCCCAGCAAGTCATCGCGGCTCTCAATTCGGCAGTTCGCGAAGCTTCCGATGCAGATGAGGCGAAGCCCGCAAAGAGACTATTGGAAACCTGGCAAGCTGCATTCGGCCCTGGCCGCTAGCGTAGGCATGAGAATTTGTACAACTGAGACTATGCAGATCTTCCTCGAAACTCGCTCCGATTCGAACGCAGGCGCCAAGATTCGCCTGGTCCCTGGCAAGCCTCTCCGTGTTGGCCGCACGGACAAAGCCGATCGCGCCTTTCCCGGCGACAAGCTCATGTCCAGCCTCCACTTCGCCATCGAATACGGTGAAAAAGGCTGCCGCCTTCTCGACTTGCAAAGCAGCAACGGCACCTTCCTCAATGGAGCGCGCGTCAAAGAAGCCACTCTCGCCAACGGCGACGAAATCCGCGCCGGCAACACCGTCTTCGTCATTCGCATGCTCCCCGACGAAGCGCTTCCTGCCGCCCCTCTCAAACCAGAAACCAGCGCAGCGCCCAAACCACAACCCATACCAGAGCAATCTCCCGCGCCTCCCGCCCCAACTCCGCGTTTGTACGGCGGCCTGCCTTCATTTCCTGCCACTGCTCCTCCCGTTTCTATTCCCGCCGCGCCGCCGGAACCGACTCCCAAGCTTCCAGCTCCCATTGCACGTCAACCTCGTTTGCAGGATTTGCTCGCCAAAGACTTCCAGCCGCTCTACGTCTTGCTCGATGCTTCCCGCGAGCCCAGCGTCCTCAAAGTCATCCTCGAATCCAAAGAGGAATATCAATCTCTCTACGAAGGCGCGCAGGGCGCTCAACTGGCGCACTTCGCGCCTTATCTCGTGCGCGTTCCGCAAGAATCTGCTCTTCTCGATACGCTCGTTCACCAAGCATGGTCCAAAAGCTGGGGTGTCTTCCTCACTTCCGACACGCCCCTCAAAGATCTCCGCACGCACTTCCGGCATTTCCTCACCGTCAAACTTCCTGACGGCCAACAAGTCTACTTCCGCTATTACGATCCCCGCGTCCTGCGCCTCTTTCTCCCCACTTGCCTCCCGGAAGAAACCAATCAATTCTTCGGGCCAGTAAAACACTTCCTCATCGAAGCCGACGACCCAGCCACCGCCCTCCACTTCACCCGCGGCCCCAAAGGCGCCGCTCAAAAGGAGCTCCACCTTGCTCCTGCCTAGCCGCCGGAGCTGCTCCAGTTTCTCAGTGATGGGATCTTGTGTTTCCGCGAAGACGATGCAGACAGCTCGCGTCACTCGATAACAGTCCTGAGGGAATCGATTCGCCCATCGTTCACACTGCGCAAGAGCGCTTCCCGGAGTCCGAGTATTCGCAGACCATTTCTGTGATGGATGTCGGGCCTCTGCTAGAATGCGATAAATGCTTGCAACGGCGAGGAAAGAGCGCTGCATCTGGCGAGTGGCGGAATCCGCGGGCACGGAGTCATCGCGAAAACAAAAGCGAATAGAAAATAAATGGGCGTACTGCTGGAGATAAATGCGGGGCCGTTCGCGGGCAAGAAAATTGCCCTCATAACCGGCCAGTCGGTGACCGTCGGACGAGCGGCGGAGCGCGCGAAGTTTGCTTTGCCGCACGACACGTTTATGTCCGGCGTGCACTTTGCCGTGGAGTGCGGGCCGAGCGGCTGCCGCGTTCAGGACCGCAAGAGCAGCAACGGCACGTTTCTGAATGGCGCGCGCATTCAGGACGCGATGCTGGCGAACGGCGACGAAATCAAAGGCGGTCAAACAATTTTCGCGGTGAAAATTGTTGGCGACGCGAAACTCGCGTCCTTGCTGCCGCCCGAAGAAGTTGCGGCGCCGCTTGCTGCTCAGCAGCGGCATCACGCGGAAGAACCGAAACCTCGCGCTGCAGAACCGCAGCCCCGCGCGGAGGAACCGCCGCCACCGTTACCACCTCCCGCCGCACGGCCTGTGGACGAGTCGAAGCCCGGGCCAGTCAAAGATGTTGGTCTGCCCTCGCTTGGCAGGGATGTTCGCGAGCCCGCGGCGGGCAAAGTTGCTCGCGAGGGTGCGCCGGTCGAGGCAGCTTACGAGCCGCCGCTGTCCCCGCATCCATCCGCAGCTGATCCCGCTCCGCCGGCGATGCGGACGGCCGACGTCGATCAGCAAGGTGGGCAGTCTCGCCCCGTTGCTGCAGAACCACCCGCGCCACCGCCGGGCGTTGCCCCGCACATTGCGCAGAAGTTCGGGGACCGTTCTGCTTCGCGGAGTGCAATGCCGCCGCGAGGCGCTGCGTTCTCGGTGATGGGCTGGTCGTTTCCCGCCGCGCCGGCCGAATGGCAAGTGCAGGAAGGATTTGGTTTGCAGCAATCGGGCCACGAAGATTTTCCAAGCAGCGTGGCGGCTACCGAAGAGCTGCTCGGGGGGATCACGCTGCAGCAGTTTGTGGAGTCGCAAATCAGCACGCTGCGCGGGTACCTCCGCGATCCGAAAATCGAGCCGACGATGCCGCCGCGAGTTGGCGGAGCCGACGAAAGCCTGGCCGTCGATGTTCGGCACTCGACCAAGGACGGCAGGGAGCTGGTCTACCGCAGGATTTATGCGCGAAGCGGCGTGTCGGTCGGCGTTTTGACGGTGACCACGCTCGCGGCGGACTTTCCTCAAGTCTTGCAAACCCTGCAACCGCTCCTTGATGGCGCGGCCTTTCGAGCGACGGTGAATAGCTGACGGGCTCTCCGTGAGGAGTGAATAGCGCGATCAAGTTAACTCTAAACCCGCACGCGCAAACCGGCGTATGCGGCAGCCGGCTGTGCCGGCGTCACAATGTCAGTTTGAGATAGTGAGTGGTTCACGCCGTCCTCGCGTGACCAAACCCCACTTCCTTCGTCCAAGCTGTCGACACGTCCGCAGGCACCCGTCTGCCTGCGCCTCAACTTGCCTCACGGGAGATCGCTATGGGCTTCACCCAGGACTTTCGCTTCGCTCTGCGCACACTTAACAAAAGCCGTGGATTCGCCGCCGTCGCGGTGCTCGTACTCGCGCTTGGCATCGGCGCCAATAGCGCCATCTTTAGCACCATGAACGCGGTACTGTTGCGCGGATTTCCCTATCCGCACGCCGATGAATTAGTGATCCCGGTCGCCGTCGACACGCGACTCGGCACGATCGGGCTCGCCATCACCTACCACGATTACCTGCAATGGAAGAGCAACCGGCAGGTCTTTTCGGAGGTCGCAGTTTCCGAGGGATTAAGGACAGACCTCGCTGCCGACAGTGGCGCTCCGGAGCGCGTGGACGCTACGGCCGTGTCCGAAGACTTTTTCTCGGTGCTCGGCGCCCATCCGCTCACGGGCCGCTTTTTTGTGAAAGACGATCACGTCGAAAACGCGGAACGCCGGATCATCATCAGCGAAGCGTTGTGGAAACGCCGCTTCGGCTCCGACCCCGCGATCGTTGGCCGCCGCATCAAAGTCCGCGGCACCGACAGGGTCGTGATCGGCGTGGCCTCACGGCAGTCCGACTATCCGCTGGGGACGCAGATCTGGTTCCCGTTCATCAGCAGCGATGCGGAGAAGGACCCGGTCGACAACTGGGAGTATGAAGCCATTGCGCGGCTGGCGCCAGGCGTGAGCCTCGAGACTGGGAGAGCCTTCGTCGAAAGCGTCGGACAGCGCAATGCGAAGGAATTCCCGGCGAAGCGGAGGAACAGCGCGACCTCCGTCGTCACTCTTCATGAAGCTGTCGTGGGACGGGAAACGAAGCGAGCGTTGCTTGTCTTGCTCGCCGCGATCGGGTTCGTTCTCTTGAGCGCTACCGCGAACCTTGCCAACCTGCTGCTGAACCGCGCCGCTGCCCGCGCACGTGAATTCTCCATCCGCTCCGCGCTCGGCGCCAGTTCGGCTCGACTTGTTCAACAGGTGCTCATCGAGGCCGGCGTGCTGGGCGTGCTGGGCGCCATCGCGGCGATCTTCATCGCCTATGCCATCATCAAGGCAGTAATCGCTTACGGACCCAGCAGCATTCCGCGTCTCGAGGAAACGTCGATCGACGCCCGTGTGCTGCTCTTCACGCTCGCGATTGCGGCGCTTACGGCCGGCTTGTTTGCGCTCGCCCCCGCCTGGCGCATCGCGCGGCAGGACATACGCGAAGCTCTGCAACAAAGCGGCAACGCTGTCTCCTCGGGCAAAGCGAGCCAACGCTACCGGGAAGCGCTGGTCGTCGCGCAGGTCGCGCTCTCGCTCATGCTGCTGATCGCCGCGGGCCTGCTGGTCAAGAGCTTCGGACGATTGCAGCACGTTGACCCGGGGGTGCGCACCGCGAATCTGCTGAGCTTTGAGTTGGCAGTCTCGGGTCCGCAGTATCCGGAAGACGAGCCTAAGGCCCGTTTCATCGCCGATTTTCATCGCCGCGTCGACGCGATCCCCGGCGTCGTCTCCTCGGGCGCCGTGGGCGCATTGCCGATGGGCGGCGGCGGATTTTATCTAGGCCGTAGCTTCGTCCGTGAAGGTGAGCCACTGCCGCCGAACGGAACCGAATACTCGTCAATGTGGAACGTGATCACGCCGGGATTCATCAAAACCACCGGACTGCAACTGATGGCGGGGCGCGACTTCAATGACCAGGACACGAAGGATTCCGCGCCTGTCGTCATCATCAGCCAGACGCTGGCCAAGAAGATGTTCCCGAATGAGGATCCATTGGGCAGGGTGATCCGCTCCTGGCGCGATGACAACAAACCGCGGCAGATCGTCGGCATCGTCGCCGACGTCAAGGTTGGATCCCTCCAGGAACAGGCAACGGGGACGGCGTTTGTCCCGCATCAGCAGGATCCGTGGGGCGTGCTTGCCTATGTCGTTCGCACCGAGGGTGATCCCAAGCAATATGTCGCCTTCGTTCGGTCCGCGCTCAACAGCATGGACCCGAACATCGCCCTCGCACGCGTCAGCTCCATGGAGGCGATTCGCGAGACTGCGCTCGCCGAGCCGAAGTTCAACATGTTCCTGATCGCCGGTTTCTCGCTGTTGGCGCTCATGCTGGCCACGATCGGCCTGTTCGGGGTGATCGCTTACGCGGTCAGCCAGCGCACGCGTGAGATTGGCATCCGCATGGCGCTCGGCGCGCAGAAGAATCAGATCCTCGCGCTGGTGATGAATCGAGGTGTGCGCATCACGCTGCTGGGACTGGCACTCGGTCTGGGCGGATCACTCGTGTTGTCGCGAGCGCTGGCGAGCATACTGTTCGACGTGCGTCCGACAGATGTCAGCATTTATGGCGGGCTATTCGTCGTGCTCGGTGTGACCGCCATGCTCGCCACCTACGTTCCCGCGCTGCGGGCCACGCGCGTGGAACCGCTCACGGCACTTCGTTACGAATGAAGAAGCCAGGTCCCGGAGCGGCACCCGCGACGAAGAGTGGCCCACCCTTCCCGAAAAACAAAACCGCGAAGGGAAGGCCACCCATGAGCTAAGGAACTGCCAGCCGCCCAATCATTCTGGATAACGTCAGTGCCTCAACATCAAGTCGAAGACGCGGTCAAGTTCACGCATGCGGTCCCGCAGGGCTTGCAACTCGCAGCGAGTGGACATGCTTGGTGCGATGGTCCCGCCCCTCCAAACGTCAAAGGCGAACGAACTGTGCGCCGTGAGGTATTTCTGCCAAAGGGCTTCCGCTGCAGCGAACTCCTTGACCTGCTCTTCCGCGGTCAAAGGCTTGCCGGTCGGGCCGGTCGCATCCGATCCCGACGGCAATTTCAGTCCCAGAAGCGAACGGAGCGCACCGACGTAGGCCTTGTAATTCGCTTTGGCCGTTTCAATATCTTTTCCAAGACAGATATTGCCCTCATAGGTTGTGCGTGCATCCGGGCAGTCGCCGGCCTTTTCCCGCGCCATCTCGCGGTCAAATGCCTCTACTGCCTGCTTCCTAAAGTCACTTCCGATGTCGGGTGCTTTCAAGCCTTGCTGGCTGGCTGTTTGGGTCATCGTAGGAAAAACCGAAAGTGTGAGCGCGATGAGCGCCGCCAATTTCCACGCCCTTATCATGTTTTCCTCCCGGCGCACGTAACTTGTGACGTTACCATAGCTTCGATACCGATTCATAGGACATTGGGTCGATGAATGACGCCCTCTTCGTGGTAACGAGTCCAAGCGTGCCCGCTTTACTTTTTTGCGGGCGGCAAACACGATTGGTGGTTCAGCGACCTCGGGTGCAGCATCCTTCACGATTTTTGTGAAGGGTGCGGGTTTTGAGTTTTCCGATTAACATCGGCGCAAAAATCTTCCGCAACTAGTCTCAACACATCCAAACGCAGCGTAAGCCCCGGTCCGCCTCCAATCGAGGGTGGTCAGCGGCGCGGGCCGCGTGGTCTAATAGCGATTCGAACGAGCCTAATCCCGGTTTTGCGGAGAGCTACTTCTGTCCCTACCCATCGAAGACTACGCGTTGATCGGGGACTGCCACACCGCCGCACTAGTGTCAAAAGAGGGCTCGATCGACTGGCTTTGTGTTCCGCACTTTGATTCTGGGGCCTGCTTTGCGGCTCTCCTTGGAACTCCCGACAACGGCCATTGGTCCATTTCACCGGCGGAACCGATCCGCGCCGTTCGCCGGCGCTATCGTGAAGGAACGCTCATTCTCGAGACGGAATTTGAGACCGAGAGTGGATCCGTGACGCTCATCGATTGCATGACGCCTCGCAATGAGACGCCACACCTTTTGCGCGTGGTCGTTGGCACCAGGGGGCAGGTCCAGATGAAACTGGAGCTGGTCATTCGATTTGACTACGGCTCCGTGGTTCCGTGGGTGCGGCGGGCCGATCGGGGAATCTCCGCAATCGCTGGTCCGGATATGCTTGCGCTGCGCACGGAGGTGCCGCTTCGCGGAGAGAATTTCAAAACTGTTGCGGAATTTTCAGTGAAGGAAGGAGAGCGAGTACCTTTTGAGCTGACCTGGCATCCTTCGCACCGCGATAAACCCTCGGCGCTGGACGTGGCTCGCGAAGTTCAAGGCACCGAGAGTTGGTGGCGAAAATGGTCGAATCGCTGTTCGTATCAAGGCAAATGGCGTGATGCGGTTTTGCGCTCGCTGATCACGCTCAAAGCCCTGACCTTCTTGCCCACCGGCGGGATCGTGGCAGCGCCTACAACTTCACTCCCGGAATGGCTGGGTGGCTCGCGCAATTGGGACTATCGCTTTTGCTGGGTGCGGGATGCGTCGCTTACCCTGCAATCCCTGCTCGACGCCGGATACCATGACGAGGCTCGAGAGTGGCGGGCATGGCTTCTGCGGGCCGTTGCCGGCAGCCCATCAGAGCTCAACATTCTCTACGGTCTTCACGGCGAACGGAGGCTCACGGAACTCGAACTGCCCTGGCTTTCGGGCTACGCGAATTCCGTGCCAGTTCGCACCGGCAACGCTGCTTACAGTCAGTTTCAATTGGATATTTTTGGCGAGATTGCCAACACTCTCTTCCAGTGCCGCCAGGCAGGATTGGAACCGCCGAAGGGTGAAATCGAGAATGTGGCCAACGGGCTGCTGAAATTCCTCGAAACAGGATGGCAGCAAACTGACGACGGCATTTGGGAAGTGCGCGGCCCTCGGCGGCATTTCGTTCACTCCAAAGTCATGGCATGGGTCGCCATAGATCGCGCGATCCGATCCGCTGAACAAGGTTGGTTGCCCGGGGACATTCCGCGATGGACGGCGCTTCGGAACACCATCCACGATGAAGTATGCCGGCAGGGCTTTGACGGCGGCCTGAATTCTTTTGTGCAGTATTATGGTTCCAAGCATCTCGATGCCAGTCTCCTGATGATCCCTCTGTTGGGCTTCCTCCCGCCGGAAGATCCTCGCGTCCTCGGAACGGTACGCGCCATCGAGACGCATTTAATGGAAGATGGCTTTGTCGGACGCTATACGCAAGACCCCTCCGTCGATGGTATGCCCCGAGGTGAGGGCAAGTTTCTGGCTTGCTCATTTTGGCTGGCGGACAATTATGTCTTGCAGAACCGCCGGGACGACGCCGTGCGCTTGTTCGAACGTTTGCTGGGAATTCGGAATGATGTCGGCCTGCTTTCCGAAGAATATGATCCAGTCGCGAAATGTTTGCTGGGCAACTTCCCGCAAGCTTTCTCGCATGTCGGTTTGGTGAACACGGCATTCAATTTAGGCCGCTCTACTCTGCAGGCCGCCCTGGGCAAGCCGGTTCCCGAGGCCATTCGTTGAGCGCTGCGGGCTTGGCGCGTTCCGTTCAGGAACGAAGTGCTCACCGGGCAAGCCGAGGTGTTTGACTTTCTTGCCGCCCACATAAGCACGGAAAAGGCCTGTGATAGAATTTTCTTCTATGAGGAAGCAGACGAACATCCTGGAATTGGAATGCTCGGCGTGCGCGAAGAAGTACGATCCATCCATCGAGCAGCACCTTTGCACTTGCGGCAAGCCGCTCTTCGCCAAGTACGACCTGAAGCGCGCTGCCGCGACGCTTACACTGGAAAATTTGAAATCGCGGGCGCGAAATTTGTGGCGCTATGCGGAGGTGTTGCCAGACGACCCGCCAGTGACGTTAGGGGAAGGCATGACAGCCCTTCTGCCCGCAAAGAGGCTGGGAGCCTCCCTCGGCGTATCTAACCTGTTGGTTAAGGACGAAGGCCTGAACCCCACCGGCTCTTTCAAGGCACGGGGAATGACGGCTGCGGTAACTCGCGCCAAGCAATTGGGAGCAAAGGCTTTAGCGACTCCTACGGCGGGCAATGCCGGCGGCGCCCTGGCAGCCTATGCCGCCGCGGCGGGAATCCCTGCCGTCATCGTCATGCCCGCCGATACGCCTTCGGCCAACGTTATAGAATGTGAGGCTTTCGGAGCGAAGGTGGTCAAATTGAACGGATTAATCTCCGACTGCGGGAAGTATGTGGCGGAACGCAAAGAGCGCGAAGGCTGGTACGACGTTTCCACGCTGAAGGAGCCTTATCGCGTCGAAGGCAAGAAGACCATGGGCTACGAACTGTGGGAACAACTTGGCGGAAAGCTGCCGGATGTGATTCTGTATCCGACGGGCGGAGGCGTGGGGCTGATCGGGATGTGCAAGGCGTTTGACGAAATGCAAGAGATGGGCTGGATCGGCACGGAACGCCCGCGCATGGTCGTGGTGCAAGCGGAAGGGTGCGCGCCGATCGTCAAAGCTTGGGAAGCTCATCGCGAATCGTCGGAATTTTTTCAAAATGCCGCGACGCTTGCTTCAGGACTGCGCGTTCCCGGACCCCTTGGAGATTTTCTGATCCTGCGAATGTTGCGGCAGACGCGCGGAACCGCGCTTACCGTAACCGACGAAGAAATGTTGCAGGCAGGGAAGGAGCTGGCGTCGCTCGAAGGAATATTCGCCGCGCCGGAAGGCGCTGCGACTGTGAGCGCCACGCGCAAACTCGCTGCTTCCGGGTGGATCAAGCCGCACGAATCGGTCGTGCTGTTCAACACCGGAACGGGCTATAAGTATTCCGAAGCGTGGCAACGCGCACTGCAGGCCTAACCCTATGACCACACGCCGGCTTTACTACGATGATGCGTTCGAAAGAGAATTCACCGCACGGGTCGTGCACTGCGAACCGCTCCCGCCTGATGTGAACTCAGGAATTACGGCGCCGGTGCTGGGCCTGGTTCTGGATCAAACTGCTTTTTATCCTAGCTCGGGAGGCCAGCCACACGATTTAGGAAAAATCGGGGATGCGAATGTACTCGATGTCCGCGATGATGGCGACGAAATCATGCACATAGTTGACCGCCGCCCCGGAAGCCCGGATGTCTCGTGCTGCCTCAACTGGAAACGGCGATTCGATCACATGCAGCAACATACGGGACAGCATCTGCTGTCGGCGATGTTTCAAGAGCGCTTTGGCAGGCCAACGGTGTCCTTTCATCTTGGGACGGACGTGAGCACGATTGACCTGAAAGGCCCCGAGCCATCGGAGGAAATTCTCGAAGGTGCGGAACGCGCTGCCAACTCGATTATTTTTGAAGACCGGCCGGTGACGGTGCGGTACGGCACTGCCGAGGACTTGGCGGAACTTGGGGCGCGGAAGGAGGTCGAGCGTGCGGGAATTTTGCGCGCGATTGAGATCGAGGGCGCTGACCTCCAGCCTTGCGGCGGAACTCACGTCAATAGGACCGGCCAGATTGGAACGCTGCTGGTCAGGCGCTGCACGAAAATTCGGCAAGATTGGCGAGTGGAGTTCGTATGCGGCGGGCGAGCCGAACGCGCGGCGCGGCAAGACTTTTTGCGTTTGCGCGGCGCCGCGGAAAAATTGAGCTGCGCTCCGGAGGAACTTGTTGCGGCCTCGGAGCGCGCGCTTTTGGAGCGCGACGCGAATTTCAAGCGAACGCGCAGTCTTCTCCAGCGTCTTGCGGAAATCGAAGCAGGGCAAGCTGTGCGCGATGCGGCGGCTGGCATAGATGGCCTTCGAATAGTTCAAGAAGTTTTCGAGGAAGTCGAAGCCGAGTTCCTGGGCTACTTTGCAACGGAAGTCGCGAAGACAGAAAAGTCGATCGCGCTGCTGGCAAGGCTTGGTTGCGGGCACATGGTTTTCGCGCAGCATCCCTCGGCAGGCCAGGATATGAGCGCCTTGCTGAAACAAGTCCTTGCAAAAGTGGGCGGCAAAGGCGGAGGAACGCGCGATTTCGCCCGCGGACGACTCGACGACGCGGCGCAGGCCGCAAAAGCCGTGGCGCTCGCAAAAGAATTCTTGAGTGGTGGTCAACCAGCCGATTAGCGCAGCGGCAGGGAATCGCTAGACGAGCCCTTCACTTTTTCACGGCTTCCACGTGAACTAAAAGAGCTTCGGGTGCGCCGTTCGCGCTGGAATATTCATCGCTAGTAAGTTTCTTGTCGGACAGGAATTTGGTTGAATTACGAAGCGCGAACTTCATTCCGCCCGCAGACAATTCGCTGCGATAGACAAGATTGTCCCCTTCCCACTGGCCGGTCTGGACGACTGCTGCCGGAAAGGAATCGCCGAAAACGTAAGCTTTGTAAGCTTTCTCTTTCGGGTCCCAGGTCATGACCATGACGCCTTCAAACTCGCCCACGGGCCCCTTCGAGTGAAAGTGGTTAATGATGGAGTTGCCGCCCGGCCCAAGCTCGCTTGTGTACACGCCGGTGTTGACTCCGCCGTTCGGAGAGAACGCAGACTTGGGGTAGGTCTCCGTGTACTCCCATTTGCCGACATAGAGTTTGGATAGCCGTTGCATTTCCGGCATGGGGAGTGCGGGCGGCTTTTCTTCTTGCGCGGCCGACTTTCGCGCGAAAAGGATTGCGGACGCAGAAGCCAGCAATATCGCGGCAACGAAAATTTTCAAACGGATGGCACGGGTCATGGTTTCCTCCATCAAATTCAGACTCGTTCTTCCCTGCGCGAACCATTGCATCAAGGGCCCAGGGCGACGCTGCGGACGTCAATATCAGGCAGCGTTGGCCTGCTCTTTCCATCATTGAGCGTTAACGCCCACCGCGAGGAGCCACAGCCGCGGCCAGAGTGATGTTCCCCGGCTTGATGTCGCGATGGATCAATGCGAACCACCTAGCCAGGCCCGCCGTGGCAAGACGCGCAGGCATGGGCCGTCCGGGAGAAATAAAAGTCAGAATCTTCTCAGCGTGCCGGGACTGGGCCACCTGCTGAAAATCCCTTGGCTGCCTGATCCACAGTAGGAAACATTTCGATTAGCTTGTCCACTTTGGTCAATTTCAAGCTGTGTGCAATCATCGGATGTGCCGCGGCTATGCGGAGTGCGCCGCCTGCGCTTTTCAGCTTCGTTAAGGATCTTATAATCGAGCCAATGGCCGCGCTGTCGGCATGCGTCACGCCGGCCATGTCAAAAATCACGCGCGTTTGGCGCGCTGCGATCAACCCGTCCACTTCGCGCTCCAGACGCGCGCATTCCGGTCCGCAGTGTATGCTGCCTTGCATCACCAGCGCGGTCATATCCGGCTCCAAATTTCGTCTTGTGAAGTTTAGGATCACGACGCTGCGCGCTCCTCATCTTCGTACGGAAACTGCCGAATCAGCCGTACACAATCACCGAGCGCCGAAAAGATCGAATTCCCCCAGCCGCATGGCACAAACGAAGCTGCCTTCTGGTTTACCGCTTTGTCCGCCTCCGCATAGAACCGCATCCTTTGCCCGGGAGGCGGTACGGCAAACTCCTTCACGGTGATGGCGAATGTCACGTTCCCACCGGCCTGCGGCTTTACAATCGAAAAGTAGTGCAGCTGCATCAACTGCTCGTCGGTGTCTGCCTGAATGTATACCCAATCGCTCATCCAGCCGTCCCTCTCCGCGCCTATTGCGATCTGTGGCGGATACTAGGTCACCCACTGAGGCAAGTCAACAGCTAGCAGCGCCGGGATCGAGATTGGCAGACGGGATGAGGTTCGAACCCACGGGCTGGCCGGCCTGACCGAACCGTTCTCGCGCCTGCAGATTTGGCGAGGGAATTTGGTGGACGTGACAGGGATCGAACCTGCGACCTCGTCGTTGCGAACGACGCGCTCTCCCAGCTGAGCTACACGCCCACGAGCAGCAATAAAATCTTAGCAGACGGTCCGAAGCTTGCCAACCGAAGCCAGTTGCATGATTTGCAAAGAGAAAAAGGTACTCCAGAGTTGCGAGTCCGCAAGGACAGAACTATCGCGCTTTACTCAAATCGATTGGGCGAATAAGCCGCCGTGCTACGGCTGATTGAGGCTGCCGCCGGTGCGCTGGGCCACGATCTTGCGGGCGTTCTGATAAAGTGCCCGGGCCTGAGGAATCGCTTCAATGGCCTTCTGGACCTGGGGATCCGCTTCCAGCATTACTTTGAAGCCCTCTTGCATCCCGAAGTTGGAGAAGAACACTTCTTCTTTGATCTTGCGCTTCACCCAATCCTGATTTTCGGTCATGTCCGGCTCGGTGTAGCGCACGCCATGCTTGGTGAGATAATCGCGAAAACTTTTCATCACGCTGTCGTCTACTTCAAACGTTTTTGTGATGGTGGGTTTGGCGCCCAGGTAGAAGCGGGTAAATCCCCCAATGCCACTTTCCAATGGATAAAGAACATCGGCGCGGAACAGCGTGTCCTGAAAGCGATTGAATTTGGGTGTGGCCACAACGATGTCCGGAGTAATGCCGCCGCCCCCGGTAACCTGCCGGCCGCTGTCGGTCAGCTTGACTTCCGTCGGATGCTCGGGAACTTTGCGCTCATAGTGATATTCGTAAAGTGAAATGGATTTGTAATCGCGCTGAATCAAGCGGCCACTGGGTGTGTAGTAGCGCGCCGTGGTGAGTGCCAGGCCAGTGTTTTCGCTTAGTGGCTGAACGGTCTGCACCAGACCCTTACCAAACGTCGTTTCACCAACAATCAGGCCACGGTCGTGATCCTGGACGGCGCCGGAGACAATTTCCGTGGCGGAAGCGGAATTGCCGTTCACCAAAATTACCAAAGGAGTGGTCATGCCCTGGTTGCCGCGCAGCGCGAAGTAGCGGCGCTCGGGGGAGGTGCGTCCATGGTGCGAAACGATCAGCTGATTCTTATCCAGGAACATGTCCCCCACGGCGACCGCTTCATTTAGAAGGCCGCCGGGATTGCCGCGCATGTCGAGGATCAAACCGTCGAGGCTCGAAGCGCCCAACTGCTTGAGGGCGTCGGCGATTTCGCGGTCGGTGGTTTCGTTGAAGCCGGAGAGGCGGATGTAGCCGATACCGGGCTTGAGCATGAAGGCGATGTCCACGGAATGCCGCGGGATCTCGTCGCGCGTCACCGTAAAGACCAGTTGCTGGTCATAGCCTTCGCGGCTGACGGTGATCTTCACGACCGTGCCCTTGGGGCCTTTCAACAAGTCGGCGACGTCGGTGGTGGTAAGGCCGTCCGTAGACTTGTCATCCACTTTCATGATCACGTCGCCAGGCCGAATACCCGCATTGAATGCTGGTGCGCCAACATACGGCTGCATCACGACGGTCCGGTTCTCGCGCGGCGCAACGATCATGCCCACGCCGTAATACTTTCCGCGCTGCTCTTCGCGGAGCAGCCCGAACTGACGTGCATCGAAGAAATTTGAGTGCGGGTCGAGCACGCGCAGCATCCCGGGGATGGCGCCTTGATAGACGGCCTTGTCCACGTCGACGGGCTCGGCATAATTAGCCTGGACAACATCCAAAACGTTCGTGAATTGGCGAATGGCAGTGTGCTCGTCCTCGGCCGAGGAGGTCGTGGCACGGACGTTAGGGCCGTAAATGGCCCCAAGCACTGCGGATAGGAGAATGACAGCTACGACTAGTACCAGCCCACGGCGTTCGGATTTCATCCTGACCTCACGAATCCACAGCAACCAAAATTATAGCACACCCTAAAGTGTGGTTTGACACCGTAAGACGCCCTTTCTATGATGCCAATAGGCCATCTTGCGGCTGCCAAACGCCATGCTCAGTATGACCCACATGATCGTCGTATTCATTGTTGTTCTGGTCGTATTTGGTCCCCAGAAACTGCCTGAACTCGCGCGCACCCTCGGCAAACTAATGGCGGAATTCCGTAAGGCCTCGACGGACTTCAAGAGCGCGTTTGAACAGGAGATGCGGGACATGGAGCGCCAAGCCCTGCAAGCTGAGCGGAAAAAGGCCGCCGAGGCGGCGGCCGCCTCTGCGAGTGCGGGAGAACAACCCGCCACACTCGCCGCTCTCCCTGGTACCGAAACGCCGCCAACCGAGTTAGACGCAGACACTCGCGCTACGGAAGCGCTGGAAGTCACTCCGGTTGTAGAATCGGTGCCGCGCTCCGAAGAAGCACCCGCGCAGCCGGCCCATGAGGCGACCAACGGCGCCTCGGCGGAAACCGCCATCGAGACTTCGCAAGCCCCCTCTCATGACCAACAGCAGCCAGTCTGATTCTCCGATAGTCCAACGCGAGGAAGAGCCCGGCGCGCAGATGACGTTTTTCGAGCATCTTGTCGAGCTGCGTAAGCGGATCATCCATGCTTTCGTCTCGATTCTACTGGGAGCGATGATTGGCTGGTTTGTGGCGCCTCATTTTGTCAACGTGATGGTGCAGCCAATGACCGCGGCCTTGAAGGCTGCCGGTCTCGATCCCAAACTCGTCTACTCGCATCCTGCGGGGTACTTGAACCTCCTGATCACAGTCAGCATTTACCTGGGGATCGTGATTGCCTCTCCCTGGGTCCTTTACCAGGTCTGGCTCTTCGTGGCTCCTGCGCTTTATAAGCACGAGCGCAGCGCGATTACCGGTTTTCTGTTCTCGACGGTGTTCTTGTTTCTTGCGGGTATTGCGTTCGGATATTTCGTGTCACTCCCTTACGTCTTGCGTTTTTTGATTAGTTTCCAAGGGCCGGTCGTACCGCTCATTAACATTGATGAGTATTTCGATCTGATCCTCCTGGTGCTGCTTGGTCTCGGGCTGGTATTTGAATTGCCGGTGCTGATCTTCTTTCTCTCTCTGTTTGGCATCGTTACGCCGCAGTTCATGATCAAGCACTTTCGCTACGCTCTTTTGATCATCGCGATCCTCGCCGCCATCCTGACGCCCACGCCGGATGCCACCACAATGATTGTCTTCATGATGGTTCTGGTGGCCTTGTATTTTCTGGGAGTGGGGGTGTCCTGGCTGGTGGTGCGAAAGCGCAACCGGCG
>Ga0070697_100000880_pt1 | contig 22582 bp, 24 predicted proteins | sample KBSK1501metaG_FD_65475 | JGI IMG/M metagenome (GOLD analysis project Ga0070697, IMG submission 65475) | Corn, switchgrass and miscanthus rhizosphere microbial communities from Kellogg Biological Station, Michigan, USA - KBS K1-50-1 metaG | ecosystem: Host-associated > Plants > Roots >... | reverse complement strand
AAGTGGCGGTCACGGCTGCCGAGACGCGACTTGCCGAGACCCAATACAATGCCAAAATCGCGGAGGCGCAGTTGCGCTATGCAGTCGGTGGCATCTAGTCCGGGACTAACCGGGACTAATAGGCGCCCCAGTACGGGTGCGTCCAGGGGTCGTCAAACGGATAGCCCCAGCTATCCCAAAATGGAAAGGGGCGAGCGTACTGGGGCGGTTTTGGCCACACCTTGAAGATTTTGATGGTGAAGGTGGGATAGGTGTAGATCTTGTCATCTAGTGTGATGGTTTGACTTCCGAGCACCTCAGCGACCATTGAAACTTTGCTCCCAGGGGGGACGGTGGCTGGATTGAGTTCACTCTGCGAGAATGCCAAGAATCGTCCCTTCGAGTTCATGAGATTGGATACCGGTTGATCCGACCTGTCCAGCGGCAACTGCAGGACTTCAATTTCGGTCCGGTCCTTCACGCGCTTCGCGCTCAGGACGTGCCCTCCAACAACGACGATACGCCCCTTGAATCGCTCTGGATCTGCTTTGATGTCGCCATACGAGATCTCTCGTGAGATCTGTGATTGCAGCTGGGTCGGGACCAGGTCAGAGTTTGCACAGCCCGACAAGCTCAGCAGAAGAAAGATTCCTCTCAGGACGCTTCGCATCGGGGCCTGTTGCCGTGATTTCAGATTGTAGTGGCGATCGCCCTGTTCAAACGAGGGATTGATAATGTGAATGTCGAGATGCCATACCATTGCGGTATTCCGGTATCTTTTATCAGATTACAGGAGGTTTGCCATGGGCCAAAAGCAGTACAAGCAACTCGGTTGTCTGGATGTGGACCCAAGGGCCGGCTGTGCGTTTCAGGTGCGTGCCGAGACGGAGGAAGAAGTTATGAGGCTAGGCGCCGAACACGGCAAGTTGGCCCATAAAATGGATAGCATGCCTCCCGATATGCTGTCCAAAGTCAAGGCTGCGATTAAGACCGTCACGGTGGACGTCTAGCCCACCAGCAGCCTTGCGATCGAATCTTCCGGAGCATCAAGCCAACGAGCGGACATTTTTAGCATGGCTGCGCACGAGCGTGGCGATCATTGCGTTCGGCTTTGTCATCGAACGGTTTTCGCTCTTTGTGAAATATCTGGCTCCGGCAACCGAAGTAAACGCCGCGAACCTTCGGACCGGTATCGTCGGCGCCGGATTGATCTGGCTTGGCACGATTCTCATCCCGGTTTCCTTGTGGCGGTTTCTCTTAGAGGAACGGCATATTGACCGGCCCATTGAGACCAGAACACGTGCTTGGCCAGATGATCGCGGTTGCGCTCCTTCTGGCGGCGGTGGGTGTCTACCTCGCCCTGGCGGTCATGCCTTGAACAGGGTCGAGATGAACCAGATTATAGCTTGGAAGTGGCGCATAGTTGTTCCAACGCTATGTCGTTGATTTTGTGTCGGCAACACCGGTACACTCGGCCGGTTCATCAAGTATTCGCTCGTTGGCTCTGGGAGCTCGTATGTTCAGTTTCAGCTTGTTTCCTCGTAAGGTAGCCTTCTTTGACATGTTCTCCGAGGCGGCACAGAACATGGTACTGGGCAGCCGCCTGCTCAAAGAGATGATGGAGGGGTACGAGGACATCGAGCGCAAGGCGCGTGAGATCAAGCGCATTGAATCGATCGGGGATGCCATCACTCATAAAATCTTTCGCGACCTGAACCAAACCTTCATCACCCCGATCGATCGCGAGGATATTTATGCGCTGGCAAGTTGCATCGATGACGTGCTGGATTTCATAGAGGCAGCCGCTGATGGTCTGGTGGTATTTAAAATCGAGAAGCCCACCCAGGAAGCGATCACGTTGGTCAATATCATTTATAACTCCTGCGAGGAATTGGGACGGGGCATCGCGCAGCTCGGCAAGGTCAAGGATCTGAATGCGACTTTTGTCACGGTCAACAGCCTGGAGAACGAAGCGGATCGGATCACCCGGGACGTCATCGCGCGCCTGTTCGAGAATGAGAAGGATCCCATCGTGCTGATCAAGTGGAAGGAGATTTATGAGAGCCTGGAAGCAGGCACCGACCGCTGCGAGGACGTGGCGAATGTCCTCGAGCGAATTCTGTTGAAACATGTGTGAGCCCGTCCTAGCCGGCGTCTCGACGCCTCCCGGCCTCTAGGTCTCGCGGACCCGGATGGTCGATCCAAGTCTGCTCCTAATTCTCGTGGTAGCTCTTGCCTTGCTGTTCGATTTTTCGAACGGCTGGCACGATAGCGCCAACGCCATCGCCACCGTCGTGTCCACGCACGTGTTGAGCCCCGGGCAGGCCGTCCTGCTCGCCGCCCTACTCAACATCGCCGGCGCCTTCATGTCTACCGCAGTCGCGAAAATGATCGGCGGCGGGATCGTGGAAGCGTCACTCATTAATCAGTTCACAGTGATGGCTGCCCTCATCGGCGCGATTACCTGGAACCTCTTCACCTTGATCCTGGGTCTTCCCACCAGTTCCTCCCATGCCTTGATCGGCGGCATTATCGGCGCAGCCCTGGCTCAAAGCGGATGGTCCGCGATCAAATTGTCCGGATTGCGGGCAGTTCTGGAAGCCCTGTTATTGTCGCCGTTTTTGGGTTTCGTGCTCGGGTATTTTTTTATTCTCGCCATTTATTGGTCGGTCTTTCAGGTCGCCCGCGGCATTGCCAATCGATCATTCCGGCGATTGCAGTTGGTGTCCGCGAGTTTGATGGCCTTCAGCCACGGCGCCAACGACGCCCAAAAAGCAATGGGCATCGTGACCCTGGCGCTGGTATCAGCCGGACAGCTTGATCGCATGGTGGTGCCTACGTGGGTGATCCTGTCCTGTGCTTTGGCGATGGGCTTAGGGACTGCTGCCGGAGGATGGCGGATCATTCGCACGCTCGGCATGCGGATCATCAAGATGGAACCGGTGCATGGCTTTGCAGCCGAGACCAGCGCCGCGTTGATCCTGCTCGGCACGGCGCATTTCGGCATGCCGGTGAGCACGACCCACACCATCACGTCGTCCATCATGGGTGTCGGCGCGGTGACGCGTCTTTCCGCAGTGCGTTGGGGCGTATCCTTACGGATCGTCTACGCTTGGATCTTCACGCTACCCGGGGCGGGCCTCGTCGCCTACGCCCTCAATCTCGCGCTGCAAACGCTTCGCTAGGCACCTCCAATGGGATGGCGCTGATGTTTGCGCCGTTGAGGCTTGCCGTATATTTCCTCAATCTGGCGATACTTTCGTAGCCTTGACACAAATGCTTAAGTCTGCGACGCTAGGCCACTCACATGTATAACCTAAAATCGATACCTTATTGAGTTAACATTATGTATCTCGAATTCTACGGCTTCAGCAAGGCCCCTTTCCGGACGACGCCGGACGCCGATTTCCTGTACGCGAGTCCCAGCCACAAAGAAGCCTTAGCCTCCATCATATATGGGATCCAGCAAAGAAAAGGATTCATTGCGATTACCGGGGAAGTCGGTGTCGGCAAGACCCTGATCCTTCGTGCCTATCTCAAGACCGTCGACAATAACAAACAGAAATCCATCTATATTTTTAATCCAGGGGTCACTTTCGAGACTCTTCTCACCACAATCCTAAAGGAGTTAGGAGTTGAGCCGGTTAGCACCCAAGCGGCGGAGATGGTGAGCCAACTGCACGAGTTGTTGATTGCAGAGTATCGAAATGAAGGCATGGTCGTACTGGTGATTGACGAAGCTCAGAATATCCCCGTCCAGACCCTGGAGGGCATTCGGATGCTTTCCAATTTGGAGACTTCGACGGAGAAGCTGATTCAGATCGTGCTCGTGGGTCAGCCTGAGCTGGAGACACTACTCGACCGCCACGAGTTACGCCAAGTGCGTGAGCGAATTGCCGTGCGCGCAAAGATTTTGCCTCTGACGAACAAGCAAAGCTTCGCGTATGTCGAGCATCGGCTTGCGCATGCAAGGAGCAACAAACGCCCTATTTTTTCGAAGGAAGCGCTCGACCTGATTGTGACGACTGCCCAAGGCATCCCAAGAAGATTGAACATCCTCTGCGACAGCGCACTCATCACGGGTTTTGGGTACCAGCAGTCCACGATTTCGCGCAAGATTGCCAAAGAGGTCATTGCCGACCTCAATGGACAGGGCTTTACAGGTTTCTGGAGACGCCGGAGTGCGATCGCGCTTGTTGCCTCTCTCGCCGTGGTTTTGCCCCTGATCCTTTATTGGGCTTTCAGCATGAAGGTCCCCTCGGTAAACGGCAGCGTCGCGGCGCCAGAGGCGGAGGGAACTGAATCAATTTCCGAACAGAAAGCAACACCTGATACTAAAGCGACCCCCGATGCTCAAGCGACCCCCGATGCGAAAGTGACCCCCGATACTGAAAGGATCATAGAGCTCCCGGTGAAAACCGAGATTCTGACGACCGAGAAGGCGGAATTGAGTGAGACTGCCCGGTTGTTGGCGGTCCTCTTAGATTCAGGAAGGGTGGTGGTGGGTAAGGTCCAGCCGACGATCAACAATCCAAGATTCGAGGACAAAGGCTTCTCCTCGACGGTTTTCGAAGGCCAATTGAGAAAGGAGTTTCAAACACGGACCGGCCATGACCTGCGCAATCTCGCACCTGCCGCGATGCCGGAAAGTGCCAAACCACTGCTCGTCAGGCTTGCCTACTTCATGCAGAAAGCGGTCCAGGATGTTCAGCCGTTGATCAACAAGAAGGGAATCGGGTTCAAGGGCTTTATCCCGGCGACCTTTGGCACAAGCGTCTCAGAGCGTTTCTCTAAGGATACGGGCCTGAAGTTGCGGCAGATCGGTCCCCCGGGAAGTCCTCCCAGAAATCCGAACAATAAGCCTGATAGCCAGGAGGAGCAGGCCCTTCTGGCTATTCAAAAAAGCCATCCCAGGGTTGGTGATCACGCCGTTGAACAGCAGCTTCCGGATAATGCTGTCCGCGTTCTGCTGCCGTTGTTCTATAACAAACAATGCCTTGGCTGCCATGGGAAACCAAGAGGCGAGGTGGACATCTCAGGCTATCCAAAAGAGGGTTTCAAGGAAGGGGATCTAGGGGGAGCTATCTCGATCACCCTTCCTGCCAGCAAAAAGGTGTCTAAAGGAGGGACGGGATGAGCAAAATTTTCGAAGCCCTCCAATACGCCCAGACGGAACGAGTACGGCGGGAGAAGAGCGTACAACAGGAGAAGAGCGCTCAACAGCTCCCTAGTCAACACCAAGAAAATATGCAAACACTAACACCTACGATGACCCCTCAGTTCACTACAGACACCGCCGCCCGGACCGCGTGCAACTGTGATCAACATGCTCTTCGCATTCGTCGGCAGGGCATCTGGGATTATCTCTTGGGCGTATTTGGATTTTACCCATGGCAATGCTCGCAGTGTCACCGTCGCTTTCATCGTTCAGCCCGCTATTAAGGAATGAACCCCGCGAGCCAGTGAAATCTTCCTCGGTTTCTCGTCTCATTTAGGTAGGTCGCCATAGCCTGCCCTTGCACCTGCCTGGACCGCCGGGACTTGACAACAGTCCTAGTCGGCGGCGCATCATCCTCGGACCGACGCCCACAGGTAAGCAGGTGGTTCAGCGCGTTTTTCCGGCGCGCATCTGTTTCATGAAGCCGTACTTCGACGGCACGGGAAACGGACAAATTACGAACCTTCCTTCTTAGCCTGAAGGAGCGTTTCGCGGAGAAATGACGAAAGGAGAATGTGATGAGAAAGTTGTTTGCAACACACGATTCCTGGTCACTACTCATTTTGCGAGTGACGATGGGTGTGGTCATGTTTCCGCACGGCGCCCAGAAATTATTGGGATGGTTCGGCGGGTATGGCTTTAGCGGGACGATGAACGTGTTCACTGAAAAGATGGGGATTCCGTCAGCGCTCGCATTCCTGGTGATCATGACCGAATTCTTCGGGAGTCTCGGCCTGATCGTCGGGTTTTTGACCAGGGTCGCGACGTTTGGCGTGTTTTGCATTATGGTGGTGGCCATCGCCATGGTTCATTGGCCGAACGGCTTTTTCATGAATTGGTCCGGCAAGCAAGCCGGCGAGGGGTTCGAGTACCATCTGCTGGCAATAGGCATTGCGTTGGTATTGATGATCTACGGCGCCGGGAAGGGCTCTGTCGATCAAGGCGTCGCCCGAGGCATGAAAGACTGAGCCGTGGTAGTGTATGAATATGGACAAGGAGGGAGCACCATGGCGACGAAATTGATGATCGGCGGTCCCCAGAAGGCGAAAGAGTATTTCGAGGCCAAGATCAGTTTTACGACAGGCCCTATTGAACTGGAACGGATGATGAAGCAGGGCGAAAACATCAATATTGTGGACGTCCGCGCGGCGGAAGACTATGCCGAGGGCCACATCCCCGGAGCTGTCAATCTGCCAAAAGACAAATGGCAGACTCTCGATGGATTGCGAAAAGACAAGACCAATGTCCTCTATTGCTATTCTCAGGTCTGTCATCTGGCGGCCACCGCGGCGGTTGAATTTGCGTCGAAGGGCTACCCGGTGATGGAGATGGACGGCGGATTCCGTGCCTGAAAAGAGCATGATATGGAGATTGAAAAGTAAACGTGTCTAAACACGAGGTCTGGCCGAGCCTGCCATTAGACGGCTGGCGAGATACCTATGCCACCCTGCATCTGTGGACACAGATCATCGGAAAAGTCCGGCTTGCGTTGGCTCCCATGATCAATCACTGGTGGCAAGTAACCTTATACGTAACATCACGCGGGCTCACGACCTCTCCTATGCCGTATGGCACCCGGACCTTTCAGATAGAATTCGATTTCCTCGATCATCAGCTCCGCATCGAGACCTCCGATGGAGATCGTCGCTCGCTCACGCTGGCGCCGCGCTCCGTGGCAGAGTTCTACCGCGAAACAATGGCCGCGCTGAAATCCCTCGGGATCGCCGTGTCGATCTGGAGCACACCGGTCGAAGTAGAAGACAGGACGCCTTTTGAAGAGGATGATAAGCATGCGGCCTATGATGCGGATTATGCCCAGCGCTTCTGGCGGGTTCTGGTCCAAACTGACCGCATCTTGACGGAATTTCGATCGCGGTTTATCGGCAAAGTGAGTCCGGTCCACTTCTTCTGGGGCGCCTGCGACATGGCGGTAACGCGGTTTTCCGGACGGCCCGCGCCCGAACATCCAGGCGCGCCGAACCTGGCCCGCTTCGTCGCGCGCGAAGCCTATTCGCAGGAGGTAAGCAGTTGCGGCTTCTGGCCGGGAGGTGGCGCTGTAGAGATGCCTGTCTTCTACGCCTATGCCTATCCTGAGCCTGAAGGGTTCAAAGAATATTCCATCCAGCCGAGGGAGGCGTTCTACAGTCCGGTGATGAGAGAGTTTATGTTGCCCTATGAGACGGTACGAACCGCGACCTCGCCGGACTCAGTCCTGCTGGCTTTCTTCCAGAGCACATACGAAGCCGCCGCAACCCTCAGCCGCTGGGAGCGAGCTGCCCTGGAGCGCCGGCAAGCAGGTTAGCTTTCGGCTAAAAGCTCGCGACTACTGAAGGTCGGCTGCCGTGTGGAGTCAGGTGGAAAATGGCTAGGTCGAAATGAAGGCGCAGTACCTGGGACATGTGGTGTTTTACGTGGAAGACTTGGATCGCTCGCTCGCGTTCTACCGGGATCTCCTGGGGTTTCATGAAATCGGCCGCGCGTTTGAGGGAAAAGCGGCCGCCCTCACCTCCGGGCGCACCCACCATGAGTTGCTGTTAATCGAAGTGGGATCTGCGCCTCGGACTCCGAGAGGGCCACATCTCGGCCTGTATCACATTGGTATTAAGATTGGGGACTCGTTAGATACCTTGAGGTTGGCGAAGGCGGAGCTCGAACGGGCAGGAGTTCCGATCGGAGGGATGAGCGATCACACCGTGAGCCAGAGCATCTATCTTCAGGATCCGGACGGGAACGAGGTGGAGTTATACGTGGACGCCGACCCATCCATCTGGGAGCGGGATCCCGCGGCCGTCCTGACCCCTACCAAACCGCTGCGTGTCTGAACGTCCCGGCAGCGTTTTCTCACCCACTCGTCAGCTCATTAAAAAACTTCTTGACTGTGGGTGGGCCTAATGTATACTTTGTCGACTGATTTAGTCAACATTTGACCATGAAATTCTCAAAGAAAAGCGAATACGGGCTTCGGGCATTGATCGAGCTGACCAAGCACTACGGGCATCCGATCACGCGGCAGCAGATCGCCGACCGCCAAAACGTGCCCATCGTCTTTCTCGAGCAAATTCTCTTGAGCCTCAAGCACGCGGGCCTGCTGGGCAGCACCCGGGGCGTCCAGGGAGGCTATGCGCTTATCAAGCCGCCCGCCAAGGTCACGCTCGGACAGGTCATCCGGATCCTCGATGGACCGCTCGCTCCGATCGCGTGCGTGAGCAAGACGGCGTATCAGAAATGTCTGGACTGTCCCTACACGAAGAAGGCCTACTGCCCGTTACAGGACGTCATGGGCGGGGTGAGAAACGCGATCGCCGATATCCTGGACAACTATAGCCTTGAAGATTTCATTTCTGGGGTGCGAAGATCGCGTCGATCTCCCGTGCGCCGTGTGACCGCTGGCCGATACTCGGAGAATTAAAGATGCCTACGCTTGACACCGCGGTGATCGTCCTGGTGGGGATCACTTTGCTTGCGGCCTTTGTCAATGGTGCGCTCGGCTACGGATTTTCCTCGCTCACCGTGCCGGTCGCGCTCGTTTTCTACACGAATCGCATCCTGAACCCCGCCCTGGTTGTGATCGAAGTCTTCATTAACTTATATGTTCTCTTCATCAATCGAGACAGCGTTCCGGCTGTATGGAAAAGAGTGGTTCCCATTCTGATTGGGCTGCTGCCCGGTATTGCACTCGGAAGCTATCTTCTTGCCTCGCTTCATCCTGGCTGGATTAAATTTGTCACCTATACTGTTCTTCTTCCCCTCATCCTTGTCCAGGCGGCCGGTCTCCGGCGGCCGATTCGGTCGGAACGGCTCATCGGTCTCCCTTTTGGGGCGGGGCTGGGCTTCCTGTATTCCGTCACCACCGTCTCCGGGCCCCCCTTGGCGATTTTGTTCAATAATCAAGGCTTGGTCAAAAAAGAGTTTCGGGCCGGCCTCGGATTGATTCGCGTGGCTGAGTCGGGCCTGACCGCCATCGTGTATTACCATCTCGGGCTATTTGGAGCGGAAAGCCAGAGCCTCTTATGGATGATTATTCCCAGCGTCCTGGTTGGAATTCCGCTTGGCGCCTATCTGATCCGGCGGCTCGATGCCGAGACATTTCGTCGCATCTGTATGAGCTTTGATGCCTGGGTCGTGGGGTTCGGTCTTTCGCGGGTGGTGATCGATTTGAAATTGATGGAAAGCCCGTGGGCCTACAGTGTCATGGTCGTCGCCATTTTGGTAGACACCTGTCTGTTATACATCTTTTTCACAGTCCAGCGGCCGGCCGCTAAGCGGTTAGAAGCCGAGCAGGCTGCCCTAACGCCGAGCACTCGGGGCGGCCCTTAACGTTTTTTATTGATTCAATAGTTAAGTAAGTTAGGCAACAAAATAGTAAATTGGAGGTTCGTAATGGACTACAAGGCAAGGTTCGGCAGAGCGGTGAAGCCGTGGCCTGCGCTGCTTTTAGCGGCAGGCGTGGCCATGGTTCTTACGATCTCCACGGCAAGTGCCGGGGACCCGGCGCTCAAGATCCTGCTCAAGAAAGGCATCATCACGCAGCAGGAATACGATGAGGCGCTCAAGGAAGCGGAGCAGGCTTCGGCGGCACCAGTCGAGGCTAAGCCGGTGACTCAGACGAAAGAGGATGCCAGCGCGCCGACCAAGGCGACTTCCCCTTCTGCGTCGGATCAGGACAACACGGTGGATCTCGGCAAAGGCATCAAGTTCGGCTACGACCGGGGCCTCTACACGCAGTTCAAGGACAAGTTCCGCCTGAAGATTCGCATCAGGATCCAGCCGCGTTTTACCGACGCTCACTTCAATGGCGCCTGGAACACGATTGGCGATTCAAAGAATTATCCGAACGTGTCCGGTACGGGCGCGGTCACAGCATTCAAGCATGGCGAGGATGTGGACGTCTTCGGGGTGCATCGCACGCGCCTTGTGTTCGAGGGCTTTGCGTTCGGTCCGGACATCAACTATTTCGTCCAGTTCCGTAACGACACCGCCGACTCGACGACCCAAAACGCGGCGGGGCGTTCAACGACCCAGTTGTACGATTCCTACCTCACGTTCAGACAGCTGCCCTGGGCGAATCTCAGAATTGGTCAGTACCGGACGCACTTCGGCCGGCAGGAGTTTGTCTCATCTGCCCTCCTGCAAGTAGTGGACCGCGGCTTCGTGGCGGAATCCTTTGTTTCCAATGCAATTGATCGGCGGGATCAAGGGGTGACTCTCTTCAGTGATGAATCCCGCTATCCCCTGAACTATGCCTTTGGGGTGTTCAATGGCGTGGGTATCAACCTCACGCGGCTGGGGCTCACGACACCCGCCAATGCCAACGAGCTGATGTATGTCGGACGAGTCTCGGCGAACGTGTTGGGGAATCCTGGATACGCAGAAGGCGACCTCGCCTATTCGCAAACCCCGCAAATGGCCGTGGGAGCCAGCTACGGGTATAACGCCGGCCTCCAGACGAATACGACCGGGCCGGGAAGCAACAACCAGGTGTCCACTTCGATTGCCTCGTTGGGTAACGGGCGTTTGCTCAACCAGGGCACGGTGGATATTGGGACGGGCGGTATTGACGCGGTCTTCAAGTACAGGGGACTCTCGCTGCAGGCTGAAGGTTTTGTACGAAATATAGACACGCACGACGACTCCAAACGGATCGGGAACGCTACAGGATTTTACGTGCAAGGCGGCTATTTCGTAGTGCCCAGCAGGATCGAAGTGGTCGGACGTTACAGCTACATGGACCCCGACACGCGGCGTGCGCAAGACATCATGACCTCATCACTGGGCGGCCTCAATTGGTACATCAACGGGCATGAGCACAAGCTCCAGCTGGACTTCGGCGTGATCGCGACCCGGCTGAGCGCTGCCGACACTGGAACGGGCGCAGTCACGTTGATCGAAAATCGCACCCGCTTGCAATACACGATCGTATTCTAGAGGCAGCGCCGCGATGGGCCATGCTGGCCAAGCGGTGTGAGCCATACATAGTCGGCGATGGGCGGCTGGAGGAGTTCCTGGATTTCCTGGACGCGGTCGGGATCGAAGGCCGCCAGGTAAATCGTCGTCTGCCGAAGGGGCATCCCGTACCGTCGTGAAACGCGGTTCGGAATCGGGAGGCGATACTGGATATGTCCACCGCCGATGTAACTGACGATAGGCCCAGCTCCCTCCGGGAGGCGCCGCAATCGGTCGGCGATGGTTTTTGCCATGCTCTCATCCCGGAACACCGAGGCCTCATACATGCGTTCGTACGCCGCGTTCGTCAGCCCGTCATGGCAAGAATGGAGCTGTTTCAGAATCCTGTCGCGGTATTCTGGATCCTCGACAAGGGGTTCGTCTCGCATTGCCCACTGCCCCATCTCAGGCTTCGTCCGCGCCTTGTCAATCCCGTCCCTGGCCACCTCCCTGACAAGGGGACGCGGTGGGTTGAGGGCAATCAGTGAAAGGCGGTGGTCCCGCGCAAAGGCAATTAACGGCTCATATTCCTCGTAGGCGCCGCCCCAATTCTGCTTCCAGTGGGCTTCTTCTAGGAACGCGTCGGTGGCCATCTCAGGATTGGTCAGATAGTGATCCAGGGCGGCTTGTCCATCCCAGGAGAACATTTCAAGACCCAGGACGGGCCTGCGGTTCCGGGCGATCAGCGCTCGCATAGTTTTAAGCGCCGCTTCAACGTGATGACGGTTGTGATGCTCTTCGCCCAGGTAAATGACGTCCTCGGTAGCCCACTGCGATGCCAGATCTTCAAAAGCCAGCGGCAACCCTGTCCTCGTTTCGAGGACCTGCCATTCGGCAAACTTCGCGCTCGCAGCCGCCAATGGGACGACGGCAAGCACAACCGCGATGAGCGTGTTCATGAAAAGTGGCATATGCTAGTCACTAGCATAACTGGTCCGCGATCCTGACGACCAGTGGCACCGCTTGCACGGCCAAATACCTCTCGGTATCGATTTTGGATTAGACTAATGCGTTGTCACTCTTTGCGCCCTGAGACAGAGCGTCGAAAGGAATTGAGCATGGCCTCGTATGATCTCGAACATCATCTCAATTGGATACGCGCCCAGTTCCCGGCGCTTGGGCAAAAGGTCAATGGCGAGCCGGTGATCTACCTGGACGGTCCGGGGGGTACTCAGGTACCACAACGCGTGATCGACGCGATGGCCGACTATCTGGCTCGGTCTAATGCGAATACCCATGGGAGTTTCCCCGCGAGTCGTCGCACCGATGCGGTTATTGCCGCGGCGCGTGATGCTATGGCCGACCTCCTCTGTTGCGAAGCCGATGAGATCGTTTTTGGAACAAATATGACCACGATGACGTTCGCCGTAAGCCGCGCTATTGGCCGGGAACTTCGTCCGGGCGACGAGATTCTGCTCACGCGACTGGATCATGACGCCAATATCGCGCCATGGTCGACGTTGGAAGAGCACGGAGCGGTGATTCGCCTGGTCGATATTGATCCCAAGGACTGTACCCTGGACATGGGAGATCTTCGCAGGCAGCTCAATGATCGGACGCGTCTGATTGCCGTATGTTATGCCTCAAACGCTGTCGGGACGATCAACGACGTAACCGAGATTGCCAGGCTGGCCCACGCGGTCGGCGCGCTGGTGTTTGTAGATGCCGTGCACTTTGTTCCCCACGGGCCGATCGATGTTCGCGCGCTGGATTGCGATTTTCTCGCCTGCTCACCCTACAAATTTTTTGCCCCGCATGTGGGCGTCCTGTACGGGAAGCGCGAGCACCTCAGGCGCTTGAGGCCCTATAAAGTCAGGCCAGCAACCCAGGACTCTCCCGAGCGATGGGAGACCGGCACCCAAAACCACGAAGGGCTGGCCGGGGTCACGGCGGCGATCGAATATCTTGCCGACCTCGGCCGTCGGACGGGTCCGAATGTCGGCGATGTGCGGACGAGCAAGCGGCGTCCTGTGCTGCTTGCAGCAATGGAAGCGATCAGAGGGTACGAGCGGAAGCTGGTTGAGCCATTGATCAGGGGATTGCTCGCGATCCCCGGCGTGACCGTCTATGGTATTACCGATCCACCCCGCTTTGACTGGCGCACTCCCACTGTTGCTTTGCGATTGGCCGGACAGACTCCCCAAGAGTTGGCGAGGCTCCTAGCGGAGCAGGGCATGTTTACCTGGGCCGGAAACTATTACGCGATCAACCTCACCGAGCGACTTGGTGTTGAGACGGCGGGGGGGATGCTTCGCTTGGGATTGGTGCACTACAACACGGCCGAGGAGGTCGCGCGAGTCGTGGATGCCCTCCGGGCCAGCGCCCGGGTTGGCTGAACCGTATGGTGCCCCTGTCTTTCAGGCCGACAATTCAGACATTCCGAAGAGCGTTTTGTCTATTGTTCAAGATTCCGCATAGGTGGATAGATTGCCGCGTACGGCAACGACCGATCCAGAAAGGAAGCAAAACATGCCGAAGGAGATAGCGGGCACGCTGCGGACGGACGCGCTACGTCAGATGTTATTGGAGCGCAGGCAGGAGGCTCTGAAGGACGTCGAAGATCTTCTCGCGCGACGTCGGATGGCACAATCAGAACAACGAGAAGACTTCGTGCCGGATACCGCCGATCTGGCGGTTCAAGACGCCGATGGCGACCAGCAAATCTCCTTGATGGAAATCCGAAATCAGGAGCGGGAGCAGATGGAGGAGGCACTGCGACGGCTCGACGAAGGCTGCTATGGGATCTGCGACGATTGTGGCCGTGAAATCGGCGAAGGTCGATTAAAGGCTGTGCCATTCGCGCGGCGGTGCGTGGAATGCCAGGGGAGAGCCGAGGCGGTTGAACAGCTTGACCGGGAAAAAGACCGTACCCAGATCTGACCACACATCGGGATGCCCTAGTGTTTGGGTTCCCGTAAGACCTGGGCACCTCGCTCGGCCCGGCTGATCTGCTGGGGGGTCATTTTGGCCTTCAGGTGCTGCATTCTCATGATGATGCGCTCATCGCCGTCCGTTGCTGCTGCGAGGCTGTACCACTTGTAGGCTTCCTCATAATCGGTGGGGATCCCGATCTCGTACAGCATGCCCAACTGTCCCTCGGTGAGCTCACTGGGTAAGCCAGAGCTCCACGCATACAGTTTGGCCGGAGAAAAGTCCTGGAGCGCTTCGCAAACCTTTCGAAGCAGATCATCAGCTCGAAAGGGCTTCTGTAGGAAAGTCATCATTTCGGGAGGATTGAGCTTCTCTCTGACAAGTTCTTCCGGATAGCCGGAGACGTAAATGACCTTCATGGTGGGGCGGGATGGCGCCAGCATCTCCGCCAACTCCCGGCCATTGATGCCCGGCATCATGACGTCTGCGATCATCAAGTGAATAGGGCCCTGGTATTGACGTAGTACCACAAGGGCTTCACTGTTGAAGCGAGCGTCTAAAACCAAATACCCGTCACTTTGAAGAACATCGCGAATAATGCCGCGTACCAATGGATCGTCATCCACCACCAAGACGGTCGGCTTGTCCATCACATCATCCTCCTTCCGGATTTATGAGGATAGCACGCTATGGAGAGGATTCGTGTAAGCCCGCTTACAACATGCGGGAATGAGGAACACCGTAAGGGGAAAGCCTCCCAGCCTTTAGGCCTATAGCTACAAGCCCGAGGTCAAGCTAGCATGGATAAAAGAGGATCGAAAATGGCTGACAACGGCATTACACGATTTACTTTTCTGTGGACGATGTTTATGATCAGCCTGCTTTTCGGGGGCGCCTACGCTCTCTTAATCGATCAAGGTCTGTCGACATCGCTGCAACCGCTATTTGTCCTCATTCCTTAAACCGCTATTTCTGTGGATAATGGCTAGATAGTCTGGGTCTCTCGGCCAGAGGGGGGCTTTAGTCTGATACTAATGGGGGAAAGATTTTAGAGTCTAACTAGGTGAACATAGAGATTAGGCATTAGGAGATGACATGTATTTGAGCCGGTGTCTAGGTGTCTACTGGACCCCGGCTCCTGAAAGCACTCCCGCTCGCCGAAGGAGGCGCCTATGAAAACATTTGTGACAGTCCTTGTCCTCACGCTCGTCGCCGGTCCGGCAATTTTTGCTGTCGCGGAGGACAAAACAGGCATTTCCGATCCAGCAGTCAATCCAGGACAAGCCCAGGGGTTTAGAATCGTCCAAGGCGAAGTCTTGAAGATGGAAGGGAACACCTATCTCGTTCGGGATGAGACAGGGAACGAGATTCGCCTCGTCGTCACTAAGGACTCGAAAATTGAGAAGGCGTTCGAGGTCGGCGATCGGATCGTCGCGCAAGTCTCTGATCAGGGTCTAGTCACTCTGATTAACAAGTCCGAGACACAGCCGGCAACGGGCGCAGATAAAAGCGGAGCTCCACAGAAACGGGAATCCGGCAAGATGCCGAGTGGACCTTCCGTCCCGTAACTTTCGGGTATCAGCATTCTAGGACGGTTCCCCCAGATAACTCGTAGTGCACTCGCACTGCAGCGAACGACTCCACCGACAGGTTCAGGCAGCGGTCGGAGCTGGAAGAGCTGCGTGGGTCGCAGAGAACTTGACAGGCTCTCCTGTGCTCCGTAGACTCGCGCTCTAGCTACCGATTTCCTAGGCTGCCACCACTGAATGATGCCATGATCATTGACTCGCTCTGGGACAATATCTTTCGAGGCCGTCAAAAGGGAGCGGAGCGAACTGTCGATTTGCTGCTGCAGATTCCGATTTTCGAAAATCTTTCGTTGCGCGAATTACGTTTCATCGAGAAGCTGATCTACGTTCGGAGGTACGCCTCTGGGGAGCTGATCTTCCAGCAAGGGGACCCGAGCCTCGGAATGTATGTCGTGAAGACCGGTGCCGTGAAGATTATTCGTCAGCTCCCTGGAGGGGAGCCCAGGCTTATCGCCACGCTCACCGCCGGCGAGTTCTTCGGGGAACTGGGCCTCATTGACGATGCGCCTCGTTCAGCTGCCGCCGTTGCTCATGACGCAACGGAAACCATTGGCTTCTTTAAACCGGATTTAATGGCCCTGATCCATCGAAGGCCGGACGTCGGTTTAAAGATTTTGTTGAGCGTCGCAACCACGTTGTCCGCTCGGTTGCGGCATACGCATGAGGAACTCGAACGGTTCATCCTCAACCCGCCGACAGAGACTCAGATTCGGGAGCGGGTCAGAGTGACCTTTTGAGTCAGGTCAGCCGTCCGATCACATCCCCCCGGAAACAACTGTGGCGGGATCTAGGGTACGCGGCCGTCATTGCCGGCGTGGTGGGACTCATTGTCTACGCGGCAGGCCGGGGGCTGATTCCATTCTTTGCGGCCTGTTTCGTAGCCTTCGTGTTGGCTCCTCTCGTCGAGTCACTGGAGCGACGCGGATTCTCCCGTCTCCAGTCGGTAGCGGCAATCTATGGTGTCGGGCTCATTCTAGCGGCTGCCGCCGTCTTCTATCTGACTCCTGTCGTGCAGCATCAGATTGCGACGCTTCGGATGAAGCTTCCAGAGTATTCCGTCCAGGCACATGATCGCCTGGAGGGGTTTCAGAAGGAATTGGACCGGCGCTTCCCCGAGCTCAAGCGAATGAACTTCGCCGAGACGATTACCAAGAGCACCAGAGTTTTTGTCGATCAATCATTAGAACGTTTCCCGAACATCATGTTTAACGTGTTGACATTGCTCACGGTGTTTGTGCTCATTCCTGTTATGAGCTGGTATCTTCTTCTCGAGAGCCGAGCCATCAAAAGGTTTGTGATAGGCCTGGTTCCCAACCGGTATTTCGAGCCAGCGCTCAATCTTCTCTATCGTGTGGACCAACATCTTTCCAGATATCTCACCGGATTGTTGATTGATGCCGTCGTCGTCGGCTGCCTGCTGTCCGTGGGGTACTCAATACTGGGAGTGCCATTCGGAGTGACGATCGGAATAACTTCCGGCTTCGTCCACCTCATTCCCTACCTCGGTCCAATTTTCGGGGCGGTGGTGGCCTTACTCGTCACCGTTTTGGATAGTGGAGTGACGGTGAAGCTCGTTTATGTGCTTCTCATCGCAGGCGCGGTTCACCTTTTTGATAGCTTGCTGATTCAGCCGCTCGTTCTATCCAAAAGCGCAGATCTGCATCCACTGACCGTTCTGCTGATCCTTATCATTGGAGCAAACGCGTTTGGGCTTTGGGGGATGGTGCTGGGCGTTCCGGCCTTTTGCGTGGCTCGCATCGTTCTGCAGGAGTACCGCAGCATCGCGGGGCGACATCTGCGCGAAACGATTTAGCCCCGTCTTCCTGAAATCAACGGGCCGTCTGTACCCCTTCCATCGCGAACTCGGCCCAAAGAAAGGTATGATCGGAGCTATTCGGCGCGCGCCGAGGTTCGATGTCCACCTCCACCTTGGTGCATTTTTCAGCCATCGGCGGTGTGGCGAGGATATGGTCAATGCGCCAGCCCTTGTTCGCATCCAGGGAATTTGGCCGCAGATAATCCCAAAACGTAAACTGCTGCTTCTCGGGATATAATCTTCGAAAGACGTCGACGAAACCCCAGGCAATTGTCTGACTGTACGCCCGGCGAGCGTCTTCATGAAAGCACACATGTTTCAGATGTTTTTCGGGACTGTGCACGTCGATTGGTTCCGGAGCCACATTCATGTCTCCGCACCATACCGCTGGCTGCTCAGCCGAGAGATGCCGTTCAAAATACGCCCGCAAGCGCTTGAACCACTCAAGTTTGTAGGCGTATTTGGGTGACACAATCTTGAAGCCGTTGGGGACATACGTGTTGACGATGGGGATGCCCTTCAACATGACTCTCATGATACGGGCTTCGTCCGGCTCCCCTCCGTCATCCAACCCGTAGAACACGTCGTCCGGCGCTGTGCGGGTCAGCATCGCGACCCCATTGTAGGATTTCATGCCGCGATAGACCACGTGATAGCCGGTCGAGGCCAATCCGAGCGCAGGGAATTCGCTGTCCTGGACTTTTGTCTCCTGCAAACACAAGACATCCGGCTGGTGCTGCTCCAGCCACCCCAAAATCACCGGAAGCCGTACCCTGATCGAATTAATGTTGAACGTTGCGATTTTCATTGTCATCTGAGGATAGCACAGCGAAGCGTGCTAGCAAGGCAATGACATATGGCACTCCCTGCCAGACTTTTGGACGCTGATCCTAGTGTTTTAGGTTGCATTCTACCCCAAGATATGGTATCCACTTCGGCTGTTTGGCTATCCCTAGATACGTCAAAGGAGAGCTATGTATCTGAAGCGCTTGGAGATGAACGGCTTTAAGTCCTTTTTGGATTCCCGAATCGTTTTCCAGCAGGGAATCACTGCGGTCGTGGGTCCCAATGGGAGCGGCAAAAGCAACATCCTTGACGCGGTTCTGTGGGTATTGGGAGAGCAGAGCACAAAGACGTTGCGAAGCGAGCGAATGGAAGACGTCATCTTCAACGGAACAGAATCCCGAAAGCCGCAAGGGATGGTCGAAGTCTCACTGATCCTCGGAGAGGTGGACGAGGAGAGAGCCGGGGCAGATACCGATCGCGCGGCACTCCCCTACTCACTCGGGGAGTGCCAAGAGGTAATGGTCACCCGAAGACTTTTTCGCGATGGCGTAAGCGAATATTTCATCAATCAGACGCCCTGCCGGCTCAAGGATCTTCGCGCTCTGTTGCTGGACACACGAGCCGGAAGCAAGGGACACACGGTGATCGAACAGGGCATGATCGACCGCCTGCTGAAGGCCTCACCGATCGAGCGGCGGGAACTGATCGAAGAGACGGCAGGCATTATCCGTTATAAGAAGCAGAAGACCGAGGCGTTACGGAAGCTTGAGGCGACCAATCAGAACCTTTTGCGCGTGCGAGACATTGTGAATGAGGTGAAGCGACAGCTGGGAGGTCTCGAACGACAGGCCAAGGCAGCCGAGGTCTACCAAGCCCTGAGGCTGGAAGTGCGCCGCCTGGAACTCATTGTGCTGATTCATGAATTCCAAGAAGTGTCGAGCGCCGATCGAGATTGCGAGCGGGCTCTGTTGGAGCTTTGCGGACGCGAAACTGCCCAAGAGGCGGCCGCCGGTCGCGTTGCTGCAGAAGTGGAGGCTGTGCAACTCCAAGTCGCCGAGGGCGATGCAAAACTTACCACGTGGCGAGATACGGTGGCCGGATTGGAGATGCGATTAACACAGGCGGCGACATCCATCGAGTTGTTGGCCCAGCGTTCATGCTTTTTGGAAGAACAGCGGGAGCGGGTGCAGGCGGACCTCGAGCAGTTGCAGGAAGAGAAATCTCGGGATGCCAAGGCGCTGAGAGAATGGACAATCCGGATTGACCGCTCGAGCCATGAGCTCTCTGCCAAAGCCGAGTCGGTCGCACGGGAGGAGAGCGCGCTAAGTGAGGCGGTGCAGCGTTACCGGCAGAGTCAAGCTGCTCTCGAAGCGGGGCGCGAGCAGGTCATGGACCGCACGATGGCTGTGACGGTGATAACTAATCAAGTCACTAACAGCAAGGCCCGGGGTTGGGAATTGACCCGGCGAATCGAAAAGCTGGAGCAGGAGCGCATTCAAGCCGGAGCAACTCTCGAGACTGTGCAGCAGCAGCTCAGCGCCTGTCGCGAACGTCGGCGCCAGAATGAAACGGCTCTGCGAGAGACGGTGGCGGCCGTTGGCATTCTGTCGGGCACCATAGCTGATTTCAAGAAACGTCTTTCGGATGCCGACCAGCGACTGTCGACCATCCAGCAGGAACTCACAATCTGCATGGCGCGACAGCGGGCGCTTCATGCCATAACCACACAGGCGCTTCCTTCCCGGGGAGCTTCTGAAAGTCTGGGCGTTACCTTGGCGCACCTGCTGACCGTTCGCTCTGAGTACGATGGCGCGATTGAGGCGGTACTTGGCCATAAGCTGATGGGGACGCTGGTCGAGGCCCCGCAGGAGGCCGCGCGCGCATTGAAAACACTGGACGGTCAAAGCGCCGGCGGGAGAACGTTTCTTCCGAAACATCCCAGGAGCGGCCCTGGAGCTCCTTCGAGTATCCATGGGGAGGGCGTCGTAGGCTGCGCTTTGGACTTCGTGTCCCCCAGCCCGGGATATGAAAAGCTGATTTCGCATCTCCTGGCCGGCGTTGTTATCGTTCGCACCTTGGACCAGGCTATTACTCTCTGGCAAGGAATGAATGACAACGCCCAAGCGCTCTTCGTTACAGTGAACGGCGAGATTTTGATGCCGGATGGAACAGTTGCCACGCGCCCTGTCGAGGCGGCCGTTGGAGTCATTGCCCGCGAGCGGGAGTTGCGCACACTGACAGACCGCATCCGGGAACTTGAGCACGCCTTACAAGAGGCAAAGGACAGCCGAAATGTCGTGGACCATGCCTTGGCCAGTGAAACCAGTATTGGGGAAGCTCGGGACTCGGAGAGCCGCCGGCTTGAGATGGATCTGGTCAGTGAACGAAAGGACGAGCAACGAGGCGAGCAGGATGTTATTCAACTGAGACAACGGATTGAGGTCTTAATGGCCGAGCGCCAGGCGGCTGAGGTGGAGCGGGACGTATTGCGCGCTGCCGAGCATGCGAGTGGAAAAGAACTTCAACGTTCGGAAGCCGAACGAGCGTCCACTGAACAAGCCTTGGCCGAACTACAAGCCGCGGTCGTTGTGCATGAAGGAGCTGTGGAACGCCGGCAGGCCGATCTGGCCCAGATTCGGCTGGAGGTTGCGGGTCTCACTGAGCGGCTTGAGCAGAGCCGAGCCGAGATCCTTCGCATGGAGGGTGTGGTGGCAGTCAGGGAGACACGCATTGGGGAACTGCAACAGGAGGTATCCCGACTGCGGGCGGCTGGCGCGGAGACTCTTGCCGAGCGACAAACGACGGAAGCCGGCGTGCCTGCTGTTGAATCGGAGCTGTCAAAGGCGCGTTGCGATTTAGGGGATGCCCAGCAAGCGCAAGCCGGACGGACAATCAGACTTCGCGCGCTGGAAGCGGAGTTCAACAAGCTACGCCATGGAATTGCAGATGTGCATCGGCAGCAGGAAACTGTGCGTTTACGACAACGCGAGGCGGAGATCAGGCTGGAAGGATACGAAGGCCAATTACACGGGACGTACCAGGTGAGCCTGGAGGAAGCGATAGCGGAGGTTGCTGAGAAAGAGAACGTCTTGACGGGCCGGGGGCAGGAGGGTGAAATTGGCAGGGGGGATGTGGATATCGCAAGCATGCGCGAACGTTTGAGCCAACGGCGCGGGCGGTTGAATGAGCTGGGGCCGGTCAATGTCATGGCGATTGAGGAGCATCGAGAGCTTGAAGAGCGACTGCGCTTCTTAACCACACAAGAAGAGGACCTCGCACAATCCATAGCCTCACTGAAGGCCATTATCGCCAAGATCAACCGTACCACCAAACAGCTTTTCCTCGACACCTTCCAGGAACTGCAGACCAAGTTCGACGAGATGTTCCGAACTTTCTTCGAAGGCGGCCGAGCCGAGCTCGTGCTGGTCGAAGACGAGGACGGGGGCGAACCGGGTGTGGACATCGTGGCTCAGCCGCCGGGGAAACGTCTCAAGAACATTACAATGCTTTCCGGCGGCGAACGAGCTTTGACGGCTATGGCCTTGGTTTTTGCCAGCTTTATCATTCGGCCGACGCCCTTCTGCGTGTTGGACGAGATTGACGCCCCCCTGGACGAAGAGAACACCGTGCGCTTCACACGGGTGCTTCAGGGCCTATCGGCCCGATCGCAATTCATCGTGATCACCCATAGCAAACTGACGATGGAAGTAGCCGACTCGCTGTACGGCGTGACCATGGAAGAGCCTGGCGTGTCTACCCTGGTCTCTGTCCGTCTGAACAGGCTCCTCGAGCCGGTTTAGGCCTTGTGGCCGTCAAACAGTTGTAACTGTTTGATAATCTATGTGATTTATCCTTGACAGTTGAGAGGCGCTTTGCGCTATACTGCGACTTCTAAAGCCTGCAAGGTGCCTCCCCTGTTGACGGGGGCGGAACATCACACGACATAACATAACCAGAAAGGCATCATGAAGCGATTGCTCGGTCTTTTGACCACATGGTCTGAAAGGATACTGTCGGTAGCTCCTCCGCAAATACAGCAGCGAGCGCGGCGTAACGCCGATCGTTTGCTACGTCTTGTTGGCGGCAATCCCAATGCCTTCTGGGAGATGCCCTCCCTACCGCGTCGCTCTGAATCAAGCCAAGGCCCACAGCAATCGGGAGCGCTTCATGACGCGATTCGCCGCAGCCAACAGTGGCTGCTGGCGCAGCAGGCGGACGCTGGCTACTGGTGCCACGAATTAGAGGTCGATACGACCCTAACTGCGGAGTATCTGATGCTGAGGCGGTTCATGGGGTTTCGGGATCCGGAGAAAGAGTCAAAGGCCACCCGCTACCTCATCGAGAGCCAGCTTCCAGGAGGAGGCTGGGCAATCTATCACG
>Ga0070697_100000879_pt1 | contig 22583 bp, 20 predicted proteins | sample KBSK1501metaG_FD_65475 | JGI IMG/M metagenome (GOLD analysis project Ga0070697, IMG submission 65475) | Corn, switchgrass and miscanthus rhizosphere microbial communities from Kellogg Biological Station, Michigan, USA - KBS K1-50-1 metaG | ecosystem: Host-associated > Plants > Roots >... | reverse complement strand
GGCCCACAGCGGCCGCTGCACGTTCGCCCCGCTGGCCGCGAGCGCCTGCCAGCGCTCCTCGGCGCACTTGTTCTCGAACAGCTCGTAGGCCAGCCTGGCGTTGGCGATGGCCGCCTTGCCGCGCAACGCCGTGGCCTCCGGGGTGCCCAGCTTGTCCAGCCTGGCGTCGACCTCAGTGTCCATCCGGCTGACGAAGAACGAGGCCACCGAGAAGATCTTGGACAGGTCGTGCCCGTTCGCCTTGGCCTTCTCCAGGCCGGCCATGTAGGCATCGATGACCGCGCCGTGCCGCTCCAGGGAGAAGATCAGCGTGACGTTGACGCTGATGCCCTGCGCGATCGTCTCAGTGATCGCCTCCAGGCCCTCCTGGGTGGCCGGGATCTTGATGTAGGCGTTGGGGCGGTCAACCATCCACCACAGGTTCCTGGCCTCGGCGATGGTCTTGGCCGTGTCCTTGGCCACCCGCGGGTCGACCTCGATGGACACCCGGCCGTCCGTGCCGTTCGTGGCGTCGTAGACCGGACGCAGTACGTCGCAGGCCCACCGGATGTCGTAGGTGGTGAGCGCGCGGGAGGCCTCCTCCACGCTCACGCCGCGGACCTTCAGGTCCTTCACCTGCTCGTCGTAGGCGGAGCCGCTGGACAGCGCCTTGGCGAAGATCGTCGGGTTCGAGGTCACGCCGACTACGTGGTAGTCGTCCATGAGCGACTGCAGGTTGCCGGTACGCAGCCGGTCGCGGCTGATGTCGTCCAGCCACACCGATACCCCGGCCTCGGAGAGCTGTCCGAGAACGTCAACTGACACGGTTCTTTCCTTCCCTGCGCGCCCTGAGTCGGTCTAGACCCGGGCCAGACTGTCGCGTGCGGCATCGGCTACCCGCTCCGCCGTGATGCCAAACTCCTGGTAGATCTTCTGGTAGGCGGCTGAAGCGCCGAAGTGGTCTACTCCGATTGAAGCGCCCGCTTCGCCGGTGAACAAGCGCCAGGGCGGGGTAATGCCCGCCTCGACCGAAACCCGCGCGCGGATGGCAGGCGGCAGGACCTCGCGCCGGTAGGACTCGTCCTGGGCCTCGAACCACTCGACGCACGGCATGGACACGACCCGGGCCGAAACGCCGTCGGCGGCCAGCAGCTCGCGGGCCTCCAGCGCGATCGGGACCTCGCTGCCGGTGGCGATCAGGATGGCATCGTCGCCGCCGGCCAGCACGTAGCCGCCGCGAGCCATCCCCTCTGCGCTCGTCAGGCCCTGCCCATTACCGGCTGACCGGTCGAAGACGGGCAGGTTCTGCCTGGTCAGGCACAGCGCCGCGGGCCGGGCCCGCTCCAGGATGGTGCGCCAGGCGATCACGGTCTCGTTCGCGTCACCGGGCCGCACCACCTCCAGATGCGGGATGTTGCGCAGCGACCACAGGTGCTCGATCGGCTGGTGGGTCGGGCCGTCCTCGCCGAGGCCGATGGAGTCGTGCGTCCAGACGAAGGTGACCGGCAGCTCCATCAGCGCCGCGAGCCGCACCGACGGGCGCATGTAGTCGCTGAACACCAGGAAGGTACCGCCGTAGGGGCGGGTGCCGCCGTGCAGCGCGATGCCGTTCAGGATCGAGCCCATGCCGTGCTCGCGGATGCCGAAGTGCATCGTCCGCCCGTACGGGTTGCCCGGCCACATCGCGGTCTGGTGGTCGGTGGGAATGAACGAGGGCTCGCCCTCCATCGTGGTGAGGTTGCTCTCGGCCAGGTCGGCCGAACCGCCCCACAGTTCGGGCAGCGCCGGGCCGATCGCGGTGAGCACGGTGCCCGACGCCTTGCGGGTGGCCATGCCCTTGGCGTCGGCCGGGAACGAGGGGAGCTTCCCGGTCCATCCGTCGGGCAGGCGGCGCGCGCCCAGCCGGTCCAGCAGGGCCTTGCGCTCCGGGTTGGCGCTCGCCCAGGCGGCGAACGGCCCCTCCCACTCCGCGTGCAGCTTCTTCCCGCGCTCCGCGACCTGGCGGGCGCTGTTCAGCGCCTCGTCCTCGACCGGGAAGTCGACCTCGGGGTCGAAGTGCAGGATCTCTTTGGTCGCCTTCACCTCGGGCACGCCGAGCGCGGACCCGTGCGCCGCCCCGGTGTTCTGCTTGTTCGGCGCGGGCCAGCCGATGATCGTACTCAGCGCGATGAGGGAGGGCGCCTCGGCATGCTCCCTGGCGTTCAGGAACGCCTGGTACAGCGCCGGGACGTCCTCGTGGTAACCGTCGGCCCTACGCCAGTCGACCCGCTGCACGTGCCAGCCGTAGGCCTCGTAGCGCGCGCACACGTCCTCGGACTTGGCGATGTTGGTGTTGTCCTCGATGGAGATCTGGTTGTCGTCGTAGACGACGATGAGGTTGCCGAGCCGGTGGTGGCCCGCGAGCGAGGACACCTCGTGGCTGATGCCCTCCTCGATGTCCCCGTCGGAGACGAAGCAGTAGATGAAGTGGTCGAACGGGCTGGTACCCGGCCCGGCGTCCGGGTCGAGCAGGCCACGCTCGCGGCGGGAGGCCATGGCCATGCCGACCGCGTTGCCGATACCCTGGCCAAGCGGGCCGGTGGTGGTCTCCACGCCGGGGGTGAGCCCGTGCTCCGGGTGCCCGGGCGTAATGCTGCCCCAGGTACGCAGGGCCTTCAGGTCATCCAGGGTCAGCCCGTACCCGGACAGGTACAGCTGGATGTACAGGGTGAGGCTGGAGTGCCCGCAGGACAGCACGAAGCGGTCGCGGCCCGTCCACTGCGGATCGGCCGGATCGTGCCTGAGCAACCGCTGGAAGAGCAGGTAGGTGGCGGGCGCCAGGCTCATCGCCGTGCCTGGGTGTCCTGAGCCTGCCTTTTGCACCGAATCCATCGCCAGGACCCGGATCAGATCGACAGCGCGCTCGTCAACAGCCGTCCAGTCAAGATTGGCCTGAGTGGTCACGCTAAGAGCTTATCGGTCGCAGGCTCCGGCTGCCTGCTGGGTATGGTCACCGCCGGCCCTGTTCGCGCAGTGTTTACCGGGCCCGGCTCGCGCACCGTGAAGAACAGGCGCAGCACGGCGATCCAGACCAGTACGGAGCCGGTCACGTGGACCCAGACCAGCCCGGCCGGGAGGTGGGTGAAGTACTGGATGTAGCCGATGACGCCCTGCGAACCCAGGGCCGCGAGCATGATCCAGCCGGCCCGGACCGCCCGCCGCGGTGCCCCGGACAGCCGCAGGCCGAGCACCAGGGCGATGGACAGCCCGGCCAGCAGCCAGCCGATGTCCGCGTGCAGCTGGGTGACCCCCTCCAGGGGCAGCTGGTACCTGGGCACGCCCGCGTCGCCGGCCAGCGGCCCGGTCCCGGTGACGACCGTGCCGGCCGCCAGCATCAGGCAGGTGACCGCGACCAGCGCCGCGGAGATCACGGTGCTGGCCCGGGGGGAGCGATCCCCCCCAGACCCCCCCTGCTCTTTCTCCCGGGGGGACGACCCCCCCAGACCCCCCCGCTCACGGGGGGCTGCCCGCCCCCCGTACCCCCCGGCCCCTCGGCCCCCCAGTTCCTGGGGGGACCTGGCCAGGGCGGCGCAGCGCATGTGCAGGGCCACGGCGGCGGCCACGACGGCCGCGGAGACCAGGAAGTGCACCGAGACCGTGGCCGGGTTGAGCTTGGCCAGCACGACGATCCCGCCGATCACCGCCTGCGCCACGACCCCGAGCGGCTGGGCTGCCGCCAGCCACACCAGGCCGCGCCGCCGGCCGTCGGGATCTGCGAGCCGGAACCGCCAGGCCGCGATGAAGATCAGTGCGGCGATGATGACCAGCGGGAAGTTCAGCAGCCTGTTGCCGAACTCGATCCAGGTGTTGAGCAGCGTCTGCCCGGCGTTCTTGCTGGCCACGATGTCCGCCGTGCTGCACTGCGGCCAGTCGGGGCAGCCGAGCCCGGACGCGCTGAGCCGCACCGCCGCTCCGGTGGACATGATCACCGTGTCGGCGATGACCCCGGCCAGCGCGAGCCGCCGCATGGAGACCGGCGTCGGCGCGAGCACGGGCCTGGTCCAGGTGGCCACGCGGGACCTCTGGTGGGGTCCGGGGGGGACACCCCCCGGGGAAAGGGCTCCGGGCACGCCCTTATGGTAGAGCGCCCAGGGGGGCCCGGGGGGTTTGGGGGGGCGGGCAGCCCCCCCAAGATCGGGGGGTTCCGGGGGGTCGCCCCCGGGCTAATACCGCGCGGCCCCGGCGCAGGCCACCATCACGCAGCCGATGGCCAGCCACTCAACGATGCTCAGGTGCTGACCGAGCAGGGCCAGCCCGATCAGCGCCGCCACCGCGGGTTCCAGGCTCATCCACACGCCGAACAGCCGCATCGGCATCCGCCGCAGTGACTCGAGCTCGAGCCGGTAGGGGATGACCGAGGACAGGATCCCGATCGCGGCGCCGGTGGCCAGCACGGTCGGCCGGAACGTGGCGCCGCCTCCGGCTATCAGGGCGGGCGGCGTGACGATGACAGCCGAGACCACCATGGCGATGGCCAGCCCGGCCGACCCGGGGAACCGCCGCCCGGTCGCCGAGCTGAGCACGATGTAGGCGGCCCAGCACGCCGCGGCGAGGCCCGCGAACAGCACCCCGGTCAGGTTGAGATGCCCGTGGCCACCCTGGGTCAGCATCACCACACCGGTCGCGGCGAGCACGACCCAGCCGACGTCCCGCAGGTGCCGCGACCCCGCCACCGCCACCGCCAGCGGGCCGAGGAACTCGATGGTGACGGCGACCCCGAGCGGGATCCGGGCGAACGACTGATAGATCGAGAAGTTCATGACCCCCAGTGAGATGCCGAACGAGGTTGCGATGGCCGCATCGGCGAAGGCTCCCCGCTTCTTCAGGTCACGCACCGAGCGGGCGAAACCGTGCCCCGAGATCGCCACCATGGCCAGGGCCGATGTCCACAGCCGCAGCCCGGTCACCGCCACCGGCGGCACCTGCGCGAACAACCGGTCCGCTAGACCCGCCCCGAACTGCACCGACACGATCCCGGTGAGGATCATGGCAGCAGGCAGCACCATCCCGCCCCGGGTCCCCCCGCCCTGCTGCCGCTCCTGCCCTGGCTCGGTCCGGACGGTGTCCCTCAGTCCCACTTGAAGGTCCGCGCCGCCGCGGTGATCGCCACGGCGGCCCAGATCATCAGCGTGACGGCGTTCCCGACCGGGAACGCCGAACCCTGCTGCAGCACGCTGCGCAGGCCGGTAGAAAGCGCGCCGGTCGGCAGCAGCTCCAGGACGGGCCGCGCGCCCGCCGGGAACTTGGCCAGCGGGAAGATCACGCCGCCCACGCCGAGCAGCACGATGTAGACCAGGTTGGCCCCGGCCAGCGTGGCCTCGGCGCGCAGCGTGCCCGCCATCAGCAGGCCCAGGCCGCTGAACGCCGCGGTGCCGAGCAGGATGAGCAGGGGCACCACCACGATCGCGGCCGCGCTGGCGTCCGGCCGCCAGCCGATGGCCAGGGCGACGATCAGGATCAGCGCGCCCTGCAGTAGCTCTACCGCGATCACCGTGGCCGTCTTGGCCGCGATCAGCCCGGGGCGGGACAGGGGAGTGGCGCCGAGCCGCTTGAGCACGCCGTACCGCCGCTCGAAACCGGTGGCGATGGCCTGGCTGGTGAACGCCGTGGACATCACGGCCAGCGCGATGATGCCGGGGGTCAGGAAGTCGATCCGGCTCAGGCCCGCGCCGAAGTTCACCAGCGGCTCGAGGCCGAACGCGGCCAGCAGCAGCAACGGGACCACCAGCGTGAGCAGCAGCTGCTCGCCGTTGCGCAGCAGAGTCCTGGTCTCCAGCGTGGCCTGCGCGGCGATCATCCGTCGCAGCGGCGCCGCCCCCGGAGCGGGTGCCATGGGGGGTCTGGGGGGATGGGTCCCCCCAGTCGCGGGGGGCTCCGGGGGGTCGTCCCCCCGGGCCAGCACTGTCATGGACGCAGTTCCTTCCCGGTCAGCTCGAGGAACACGTCCTCCAGCGTGCGGCTCTCGATCCGCAGGCTGTTGGCCAGCACGTCGCGCTCTGCGCACCAGGCGGTCACCGCGGCCAGCAGCAGCGGGTCGACGGCGCCGTGCACCTCGATCACGTAGTGCCCGGCCGGGGACTCCTTCGCCAGGCTGGCCGGCGGAAGCGCCGCGAGCAGGCTCTCGATGTCCAGGCCCGGCTCCGCGCGGAACCTGAGCTGGCCCACGGTGCCGGTGAGCTGCCCGGGCGTCCCGGCGGCCACCAGCTGGCCGTGGTCGATGATGGCCACGTAATCGCAGAGCCGTTCGGCTTCCTCCATGAAGTGGGTGGTCAGGATGATGCTCACCCCGGCCGAGCGCAACTGCCCGATCAGCTCCCAGGTGGCGCGCCTGGCCTGCGGGTCCATGCCGGATGTGGGCTCGTCGAGGAACACGAGCTCGGGGCGGCCGATGACGGCCGCGGCGAGCGACAGCCGCTGCTGCTGGCCGCCGGACAGGCGCTTGTACGGGGTGCGCGCGACCGTGGTCAGGCCGACCAGGTCGAGCAGCGCCGGGACGGCGACCGGGTGAGCGTGGAACTTGCTCATCAGGTTCAGGTAGTCAGCGGCGGGCACCGATGGGGGAATGCCGCCGGACTGGAGCATCACGCCGACCCGGGGCCGCAGCGCCCTGGCGTCGCGCACCGGGTTCAGGCCGAGGACACGCACCGTGCCCTGGTCGGGCTTCCGGTAGCCTTCGCAGATCTCGACGGTGGTGGTCTTGCCCGCCCCGTTCGGCCCCAGGATGCCGGTGACCGCCCCGCGCGCCGCGCTGAGCGTCAGCCCGTCCACCGCCGTGGTCTGGCCGTACCGCTTGACCAGCCTGCCGATCTCGACGGCGGGGATCTGCGGGACCGTGCTCACGGACGCGAGTCTACGGTGACAGCAGCCCGCGTAGCGTGGCGGTGTCGATGACCCGGGCCCGCCTCGGGAAGATCCTGCCCGGCAGGACATCGCGGGCCTGCTCCTCGGGATCCTCGGTGCCGTCCGAAGGACGTAGAGACGGTAGTCCCGGTCGGCCGCCTCGACGAGCGTGGAGAGCACCACGCCGCTGGTGCTGAAACCGGCTAGTTGCTTGTGCTTCATGAGCATGCCGGCGGGCTCGCTATGCTGCGGATGATGGGCGGCTCGCCCGACGGCCAAGAACACGACCACATGGACGCCCACGCGTCCCGCACCGACGAGGGAGGACGGCCAGATGGATCAGGACCGGGCGCGCAGCCTGCTCATTGCCGAGCGCGACGAGGTGCAGGACCTGCTGAAGGACGCCGAGGCGGCAGGCCAGGAGGATCGCCAGTCTGAGGTGGACAGCGAGATCGGAGACGTCGGCGACCGCGCGCAGCCGCTGGAGGCCGAAGGTATGGACGACGCCATCGCGGAGAGCCTGCGCAGCCGGCTGGACGCCATCGAGCGCGCCCTGCACCGGCTGGACGACGGCACCTACGGCCGGTCCATCGTCAGTGGCGTGCCGATTCCCGACGAGCGCCTGGAGGCCGACCCCGCCGCCGAGCTCACCATCGAGGAAGCCAGGGCCGCCGAACGCGGCTGACCCGTCCCGAGGTGGCGCTGGCTCCTGGTTCACCCAGCGCCGGGGCGCGCCGGTTATTACTCGCTGGCTTTCGCGCGTGGCCGCGTCATCGCGGATCGCTGCACCCCTGATCAGGGGTGCAGCGATCCGCGATCCTTGCCGCCGCCGGGCGGGCCACGCCGGACAAGCTAACAGGGCTCAGAAGGGTCCTGGGTCGGTCGTGGTCCCTGATGCGGGCGCAATTGCGACGGCTGGGGATAGCGCCGGACCGGCTTCTTGCGGGCGGCCTTGTTGTCCGGCGCGGGCCAGTCGGGGCCGGCCGGCCAGGAGGCGACGCACACCGGGGCGTCCGAGTGCGGGTTGCGGCCCCGCGCGACGAAGCGTTCCATCCGGGTCGCGCCGGGCAGCTCGACCCGGGCCGAGATCAGCTCGGCCTTCTCACCGTTCAGCTCGACCCAGCAGATCTGCTGATTCCGCACATAGGCGGGGGGCAGGCCGAACCGCCCGCCGATCCCCTCCACCACTGAGGTGCACGAGCCGGAGTTGGCGTAGAAGCCGGCCGCGGTGGCGGCCAGCTCCGGGTGGTGCGTGTGGCCCGATATGAAGCCGTGGTAGCCGTCGGCGACCAGGTCGGCGGCCCGCTGGCGCGCGGCGTGGTTCTGCCTGTAGCCACGCTCGTCGAGCGCTAGCGCGCTGATCGACAGCCAGGCCCTGCGGGCCAGGATGGCGAGCAGGACGGCGAGCATCACCAGGTCGGCGATCGCGCCGTAACCGAGGATCTCGCCTCGGTGCACCCAGATGTCCGTGTCCGGGTAGCGTGTCCGGATCGAGGTGACCACCGGAATCCGGACGAGGATCAGGATGGCCAGCGGGATCGCGATCAGCCACCACAGGCGGCGGCCCAGCTTGCGGTAGACCATCCGGGAGCCGATGAACGAGGGGAAGTCGGTCGGGTCCGCCATCTCGTGCGCGCCGTCCACCCAACCCTGACCCAGCCACTCGATCTTCGGGATGACCTCCCGGACGACGTGGTGGCCGATCGGGGTGTCCAGCGCGTTGCGCGGGTCGTGGAAGCAGTTGTACGGGTCGAGCTGGTGACCGTGCTCCACCCGGATTTTGCGGCCGCCGCTCAGGATCAGGTCCGCGGACAGGCACAGCCTGGCCCCGGTCATCTCCCGCACCGTGTCCGCCGCCTTGATGTCCCAGGCCAGGTCGCCGTCGTGGTTGCCGATCGCGTAGATGACCTGACCGCCGCGCGCGGTCACCGTCACCAGAGCCGCGCACAGATCCTCGTGCGCGCGCAGGATGTCGGTGGCCGTCGCCTCGGGGAAGCCGAGGAGTTCCACCACGTCCCCGGCCAGCACGACGGTGAGCGGGCCGGTCTCGCTGTCCAGCCGGCGCGCCAGCGTCTCGCACGACCGGCCGGACACGTCGGTGCGCACCGGGGGCAGGTGCAGGTCGCTGAGGGTGATGACCTTGCCGCCCGGCGGGATATCCACCTCGAGCAGATCGGTGATCTCAGGTCGCGGCGCGGGCATGGACGGTGCGGCTTCCTTCCACCCGGTTGATACCGGGGTTCCTTCCCCCGGCACCTAGCAATGATGCCCCAGGAAAGAGCGGCTAGCGTCCGGCGCCCCGGCGCGGGGGCGCCGTCAGTTAGGACGCTTCCGGGCGGCCGGGCGGTTCGGGGCGAGGCGGGCGGGGAACCTCGGGCCGTTCGGCCGAAAAGAATTTAGCAGCAGATAGGTGAGCGGATACCTTCCCTACGTATGGAACTCGGCGAGTATGACCACCGGGCGGTCGAGGCCGCCGCCCGCGAGCTGTGGGAAGCGCACGACATCTACCGGTACGACCGGGACGGGGACGGGCCCGTGTTCAGCGTGGACACGCCGCCGCCCTACGTATCGGCGGCGCACCTGCACGTCGGTCACGCGATGAGCTACTCGCAGCCGGATTTCATCGTCCGCTACCGGCGGATGCGCGGCGAGCGGGTGTTCTACCCGATCGGGTTCGACGACAACGGGCTGCCGACCGAGCGGTACGTGGAGCAGGCCTACGGGGTCCGGGCGGTGGACATGCCCAGGGCCGAGTTCAACGCGCTCTGCCTGGCCGAGACCCGGCGGGTGGCCGAACGGTACGAGGACCTGTGGCGGCGGCTCGGCCTGTCGGTGGACTGGTCGCTGCGCTACTCCACCATCGACGCCCGGTGCCAGCGGACCGCGCAGACCAGCTTCGTCAAGCTGTACGAGGCGGGCTACCTGCGGCGGGCCGAGGACCCGATCCTGTGGTGCCCGGAAGACCGCACCTCGCTGGCCCAGGCCGACGTAGAGGACCTGGAGCGAACCAGCAGGCTGCACACGATCAGGTTCGCCGGCGACCGCGACGTGCTCATCGCCACCACCCGGCCTGAGCTGCTGCCGGCGTGCGTGGCGCTGTACCACCATCCAGCCGACGCCAGGTACGCCGGGCTGGAGCGGGCGACGGTGCCGTTGTTCGCGTACCAGGTGCCGGTCCTGACCGACGAGTCCGTGGACACGGAGTACGGGACCGGGCTGATGATGGTGTGCACGTTCGGCGATAGCGAGGACGTGCTGAAGTGGCGGCGGGACGGACTGCCGTTGCGCCTGGTGGTGGAGCCGGACGGCCGTCTCGGCGAGCTGGCCGGCGAGTTCGCCGGGCTGTCGCTGCCGCAAGCCCGTTCGGCTGTCGTCAAGGCCCTCGACGAGGCCGGATTGCTGGTCAGCAGCGAGCCGGTGCGACAGGTCGTCGGGGTGCACGAGCGGTGCCAGACGCCGGTGGAGTTCCAGATCAGGCCGCAGTGGTTCATCGCGGTCCGCGAGCACGCCGACCGGTTCCGGGCGCGCGCGGCCGAGCTTGAGTGGTTCCCCCCGTTCATGCGCCGCCGGCTGGAGGACTGGATCGACGGACTCAAGTGGGACTGGAACATCACCCGGCAGCGGCGCTACGGCGTGCCGTTCCCGGTGTGGTTCTGCACCGCCTGCGCGGCGCCCGTGCTGGCCCGGCTGGAGGACCTGCCGGTGGATCCGCTGGCCGACCACCCGCCGGTGAGCTCATGCCCGTCGTGTGGCGGAGGCGAGCTGGCACCCGACCCTGACGTGATGGACACCTGGATGACGTCCTCGCTGTCCCCGCAGGTCAACGACGGCTGGGCGGTTGGTTCTGGGGTCGGCACCGACCCGGCGCTGGCGCCCATGTCGATGCGGGTGCAGGCGTTCGAGATCATCAGGACCTGGCTGTTCTACTCGGTGGTGCAGTCGGAGCTCCTGTTCGGCCGGGTGCCGTGGCGGACCGCGCTGATCTCGGGCTGGGGGCTGACCGAGCAGGGCAAGAAGCTGTCCAAGCGCGATCTCGATTCCTCGACCGGGCCCGATGGCTACAACCGGTACGTGCCGGACGACGTGATGGGCAAGTACGGCGCGGACGCGGTCCGGCTGTGGGCGACCAGGGGCCGCATCGGCACCGACCTGCGGTACAACGAGAAGGACATCAGGACCGGCCGCAAGTTCGCGGTCAAGCTGTGGAATGCGGGCCGGTTCCTGTCGATGAACCTCGGCGACCTCGACGTCTCGGCGGCGGCCCCGCCGCCGGGCGAGCGGGACATCGTGGACCGGTGGGTGCTCGCGCACCTGGCCGGCACCGTGGCCGAGGCCACCGTGGCGTTCGAGCAGCACGACTACATGCAGGCTCACCAGGTGGCGTCGCGCATGTTCTGGTCCGTCTACTGTGACCGCTACCTGGAGATGATCAAAGACCGGCCCGGCGCCGACCGGGACAGCGCCCGCTGGACTCTGTGGGAGTCGTTCCGGGTGCTCCTCGGGCTGTTCGCGCCGTTCGCGCCATTCCTGACCGAACGGATGTACCAGCAGTTCTACCGGCCGCACGAGGGCGCGGTCTCGCTGCACCTGACCCGCTGGCCCGTGGCGGACGAGCGCTGGCGCGGCGACCGGGCCGCGGTGGAGGCCGTGGATCAGCTCGCGGTGATCCTGGACGCCACCCGGGCGCTGCGCAGCGGCCAGCGGCTCGGCAACTCGGCCCGGCTGAGCGAGCTGATCGTACAGGCGCACGACGCCGGCGCCCGGTCACTGCTCGATCAGATCGCCGAACCGCTCCGGATCGCCGCCCGGGCCGACGCCCTGGTCCGCGGTCCCGCCGACCATCCCAGCGGCGTCGACGGGATCACCGTCGGGATCGCCGTCTAGCCCAGGGTGGCACAATGCTGCGGTGCGAACGATTGCCCTCGAGGAGCATTTCTGGACGGCCGAACTCGCCGCGCCTCCCGGCACCGGCCCGCTGGCCACGTGGGGCCAGCGGGTGGACGACCAGCTCCGTGACCTCGGCCAGGCCCGGCTGGCCGAGATGGACGCCAGCGGCATCGACCTGCAGGTCATCTCGCACGTGGCGCCGGCCGCGCAGGCGCTCGGCGGAGCGGAGGGACTGGCCCGGGCCCGCGAGGCCAACGACCAGCTGGCCGGGGCGGTGCGCGCGCATCCGGACCGGTTCGCCGGCTTCGCCACCCTGCCGACGGCGGACCCGCCGGCCGCGGCGGACGAGCTCGACCGCGCCGTCCGCGATCTCGGCCTGATCGGCGCCCTGGTCAACAGCACCCTGGGCTCCAACGGCGCCTTCCTGGACGACGCCAGGTTCGCCCCGCTGCTCGACCGGTTCGAGCGGCTCGACGTGCCGTTGTACCTGCACCCGGCCCCGCCATCACATGCCCTGCGCGACGCGCTCTACCAGGGGCTGCCACCGGCCGTGGCCGGCCGCCTGGCCACCGGCGCCTGGGGCTGGCACGCCGAAGCCGGCCTGCACGTGCTGCGCATGATCGCCACCGGGGTGTTCGACCGGCATCCCGGGCTGCGGCTGATCGTCGGGCACTGCGGTGAGATGGTGCCGTTCATGCTGGACCGGATCGACACGATGCTCGACCCGGCCAGGCTGGGGCCGGCCCGCATGGCGCTCAAGCCGTCGGAGTACTTCCTGCGGAACATCTGGGTGACCACGAGCGGGCTGTTCAGCCTCCCGCCCGTGCTCTGCGCGATACAGGTGCTCGGGGTGGACCGGGTGCTGTTCAGCGTCGACTACCCGTTCGGCGACAACGCGGCGGGGCGGGCCCTGCTCGATACGCTCCCGCTGGCCCCGGCGGACAAGGCGAAGATCGCCGGCGGCAACGCCGAGCGGGTGCTGGGCCTCAAACCCGGGCCGCAAGCCCGGGCCGCGAACCCGGGCCGCGAACCCGGGCCGCGAACCCGGCCCCGGGCCGGGGGTGATTTAAGTCACGTTGATCTTGCATAAAGTTTGCGTCCACCCATCGATTTACGGCACAATGGTGTTGTGAAAAACATCGGAGCAGCCGATGGTCCCACCCGGGGCCAGGTCGCGCGGCTGATCCTGGAGCTCGGGCCGTCCACCGCCGCCACGCTCGGCGGCCGGCTCGGGCTCACGCCTGCCGCGATCCGGCGTCATCTGGACAACCTGCTGGCCGAGGGCCTGATCGAGACCAGGACGGCCAGAACCTACGGGAACCGGGGCCGCGGCCGCCCGGCCAAGGTCTTCGTCATCACCGACGCGGGCCGCAGCGCGTTCGAGCACGCCTACGACGACCTGGCCAGCAACGCACTGCGCTTCCTGGCCGAGACGGCGGGCCCGGACGCGGTAGCCGACTTCGCCCGCAGGCAGCTCGCCGACCTCGAGCGCAGGTACGCGCCTGCGGTGGCCAGAGGCGACCTGCCCCGCCGGGTCCAGGCGCTGGCCGAGGCGCTGTCCGCCGATGGCTACGCCGCGTCGGCGGGCCCGGCCCCCGCCATCGGCGGCTCGAGGTCCGAGGCCGGCGAGGAACTCTGCCAGCACCACTGCCCGGTCGCGCACGTGGCGGCCGTGTTCCCGCAGCTATGCGAGGCGGAGACCGAGGCGTTCGGCAGGCTGCTCGGCACTCCGGTGCAGCGGCTCGCTACGATCGCGCACGGCGATGGCATCTGCACCACGCACGTCACCAGCATCGGGAAGGCAGCCCCCCGCGGGGTTGTTGACATACCCGTAACCCAGTGAAATCACCCCAGAAAAGAAGCCGAGAGGGCTCGTTATATGACAACCACCACACAGGAGCAGCTTGAAGGGCTCGGCACGTACAAGTTCGGCTGGGCCGACTCGGACGTAGCCGGAGCATCCGCGCGCCGCGGCCTGTCCGAAGAGGTGGTCCGCGACATCTCGGCGCGGAAGAACGAGCCGGAGTGGATGCTCGACGTCCGGCTCAAGGGCCTGAAGTTCTTCGGCCGTAAGCCGATGCCGAATTGGGGCGCCGACCTTACCGGCATCGACTTCGATAACATCAAGTACTTTGTCCGCTCCACAGAGAAGCAGGCGGCGAGCTGGGACGAGCTCCCGGCCGACATCAAGAACACGTACGACAGGCTCGGCATCCCCGAGGCGGAAAAGCAGCGGCTCATCGCGGGCGTCGCCGCCCAGTATGAATCCGAGGTCGTTTACCACAAGATCAGGGAAGACCTCGAGGAAAAGGGCGTCATCTTCCTCGACACGGACACCGCGCTGCGCGAGCACCCGGACCTGTTCAAGGAATATTTCGGCATGGTGATCCCGCCGGGCGACAACAAGTTCGCCGCGCTGAACACCGCGGTCTGGTCCGGCGGCTCATTCATTTACGTGCCGAAGAACGTCAAGGTGGAAATCCCGCTGCAGGCCTACTTCCGGATCAACACCGAGAACATGGGCCAGTTCGAGCGGACCCTGATCATCGTGGACGAGGGCGCCTATGTCCACTACGTGGAAGGCTGCACCGCGCCGATTTACAAGTCCGACTCACTGCACTCCGCGGTGGTCGAGATCATCGTGAAGAAGGACGCGCGCTGCCGGTACACCACGATCCAGAACTGGTCGAACAACGTCTACAACCTGGTGACCAAGCGCGCCATCGCGCAGCAGGGCGCCACGATGGAATGGGTCGACGGCAACATCGGCTCCAAGGTGACGATGAAGTACCCGGCGGTTTACATGATGGGCGAGCACGCGCGCGGCGAGACGCTTTCCGTCGCCTTCGCGGGCGAGGGCCAGCACCAGGACGCCGGGGCCAAGATGGTGCACTGCGCGCCGAACACGTCCTCCACCATCGTCTCCAAGTCGGTGGCCCGCGCGGGCGGCCGGACGTCCTACCGCGGCCTGGTCGAGGTCCGGGAGGGCGCCGAGCACTCCAAGTCCAACGTCAAGTGCGACGCGCTGCTGGTGGACACGGTGAGCCGCAGCGATACCTACCCGTACGTGGACGTCCGCGAGGATGACGTGGAGATGGCCCACGAGGCCACCGTCTCCAAGATTTCCGAGGACCAGCTGTTCTACCTGATGAGCCGCGGCATGACCGAGGACGAGGCGATGGCCACGATCGTCCGCGGGTTCGTCGAGCCGATCGCGCGCGAGCTGCCGATGGAGTACGCGCTCGAGCTGAACCGGCTGATCGAGCTGCAGATGGAGGGGGCTGTCGGCTGATGTCGGCTGGACTTCAGGGAGCGATCGAATCCGCTCCCGTCACAAGGCTGCACGAGCACCGGTCCTACGACCCGGCGGACTTCGCCGTGCCCGGCGGCCGCGAGGAGGAGTGGCGCTTCACCCCGCTGGCCCGGCTGCGCGGGCTGCACACGGACAACCCGCCGGTTCCCGCCGCGAAGGTGACCGTGGAAGTGGACCCCGCCCCCGAGGTCAAGATCTCGGGAGCCGAACGGGCCAGCGGTCTGCCCGGGCGCAGCTTCATCCCTGCTGACCGGGTGAGCGCCCGGGCGTACGCGAGCTTCGACGAGGCGACGGTGATCACCGTCCCGGCCGAAGCCGACACGTCGCGGCCGACCGTCGTCACCGTGACCGGCGACGGGGGCACTGGATACGGTCACCTGCTGGTGCAGGCCGAGGCGTTCTCCCGGGCCGTGGTCGTGCTCGACTACCGGGGCAGCGCCACCTACGCCGACAACGTCGAGCTGGTGGTCGGCGACGGCGCCTCGCTGTCTGTGGTCAGCCTGCAGGACTGGGCCGACGACGCGGTGCACCTGACGCACCACTACGCCACGCTGGGCCGCGACGCCAGGCTGCGGCACGCGGCCGTCACGCTCGGCGGCGACCTCGTCCGGCTGGCCCCTTCGGTCCGGTACGCCGCTCCCGGCGGTGACGCCGAGCTGACCGGGCTGTACTTCGCGGATGCGGGCCAGCACCTTGAGCACCGGCTGTTCGTCGACCACGACGTGCCGAATTGCCGCAGCCGCGTCACCTACAAGGGCGCGCTGCAGGGCCAGGACGCGCACGCGATCTGGATCGGCGACGTGCTGATCAGGCCGGAGGCGACCGGCACCGACACCTACGAGTACAACAGGAACCTGGTGCTGACCGACGGCACCCGGGTGGATTCGGTGCCGAACCTGGAGATCCTCACCGGGGAGATCGTCGGGGCCGGGCACGCCAGCGCCAGCGGCAGGCTCGAAGACCATCACCTGTTCTACCTGATGGCCCGCGGCATCCCGTTCGAAGAAGCCCGCAGACTGGTCATCCGCGGGTTCTTCGGCCAGCTGATCGACACCATCGAGGTGCCCGAGCTGCGGGGCCGTATCACGGCGGCCATCGAGACCGAACTGACGAAGTCCCTACCTTCAGGAGCGCGGTGATGACGGAGACCAATACCCCGGTGTACGTCCGGGCCTGCGCCCTGTCCGAGATTCCGGCCGAGGGCGTGATCGGCGTCGAGGTAGCGGGCGAGCCGGTCGCGGTGGCCCGCGCCGAAGGCGAGATCTACGCGATACGGGACGTGTGCTCGCACGCCGAGGTGCCGCTGTCCGAGGGCGAGATCTACGACCACACGGTGGAGTGCTGGCTGCACGGATCCTGTTTCGACCTGCGCACCGGGCAGCCCACCGGGCTGCCGGCCACCGAGCCGGTGCCCGTCTACCCCGTCAAGATCGAAGGCGACGACGTCTACGTCGCGCTCACCATGAACAAGGAGTCATAACGTGGCCACCCTCGAGATCCGCGATCTGCACGTCAGCGTGGAAGGCTCTGCCCAAGCCGGCGGTGCCGGAGGTGTAGGCGTCCACCAGGAGATCCTGCGCGGCGTGAACCTGACCGTCCGCGAGGGCGAGACCCACGCCATCATGGGCCCGAACGGCTCCGGCAAGTCCACCCTGGCCTACGCCATCGCCGGCCACCCCAAGTACCTGGTCACCCGCGGCAGCGTCACGCTCGACGGCGAGGATGTACTGGCCATGGGCGTGGACGCCCGCGCCCGGGCGGGTCTGTTCCTGGCCATGCAGTACCCGGTCGAGGTCCCCGGCGTGTCGGTGTCGAACTTCCTGCGGACCGCGGTCACGGCCGTCCGGGGCGAGGCGCCGAAGCTGCGTAACTTCGTCAAGGAACTGCGCGCCGCGATGGCCGCGCTGTCCATCGACCCGTCCTTTGCCGAGCGCAACCTGAACGAGGGCTTCTCCGGCGGCGAGAAGAAGCGGCATGAGATCCTGCAGCTCGAGCTGCTCCAGCCGAAGATCGCGATCCTGGACGAGACCGACTCGGGCCTGGACATCGACGCGCTCAAGGTGGTCTCCGAGGGCATCAACCGGTTCGGCGAGCAGCCCGGTCACGGCGTGCTGCTGATCACGCACTACACCCGGATCCTGCGGTACGTGAAGCCGGACTTCGTGCACGTGTTCGTGGCCGGCCGCATCGTCGAGGAAGGTGGCCCAGAGCTGGCCGAGCTGCTGGAGAACGAGGGCTACGAGAGATTCACGGGAGCTGCGGCATGACCTCGGTGCACCTCGACGTGGAGGCCGTCCGCGCCGACTTCCCCGCGCTGGCCAGGAAGGCCCGCAACGACAAGCCGCTGATCTACCTGGACTCCGGCGCGACGTCACAGAAGCCGGTCCAGGTGCTCGACGCGGTGCGCTCGGCGTACGAACAGCACAATGCGGCTGCGCACCGCGGCACCCATCTGCTCGGCGAGGAGGCCACGGACCTGTACGAGGGCGCCCGGGCCAAGGTCGCGGCGTTCCTCGGCGCCGGCGCCGGGGAGGTGGTGTTCACCAAGAACGCCACCGAGGCGATCAACCTGGTCGCCTTCGCGCTGAGCGGCCCCGGTCCGCTCCAGGTGCGGGCCGGCGACGAGATCCTGATCACCGAGATGGAACACCACGCCAACCTGGTGCCATGGCAGCAGTTGTGCGAGCGGACCGGCGCCACCCTGCGCTGGCTGGACGTCACCCCCGAGGGCCGACTCGACCTGGATGACCTGGACAGCATGATCACCGGGCGGACCAGGATCGTCGCGGTGACCCAGCAGTCGAACGTCACAGGCACCATCCCGCCGGTGGCCGAGATCGCCCGGGCCGCGCACGAGAAGGGCGTGCTGGTGCTGGCCGACGCGGCCCAGTCGGTGCCGCACCAGCCGGTCGACGTGGCCGCGCTCGGCGTGGACTTCCTGGCCTTCTCCGCGCACAAGATGCTCGGCCCGTACGGGATCGGCGTGCTGTACGGCCGGGCCGAGCTGCTCGAGGCCATGCCGCCGTTCCTGACCGGCGGATCGATGATCGAGGTAGTCCGGATGGAGGGCAGCACGTTCCTGCCGCCGCCGCAGCGGTTCGAGCCGGGTGTGCCCGCTATCGCGGAGGCCGCGGGCCTGGCCGCCGCCGTCGACTACCTGACCGCGCTGGGCATGGACAACGTGGCGGCCCACGAGGAGTCGCTGACCGCCCACGCCCTGGACGCGCTGCGCGAGATCGGCGGGGTGCGCATCCTCGGGCCGGACACCACCAAGGACCGCGGCGGCGCCGTCGCCTTCGAGGTCGAGGGTGTCCACCCGCACGACGTGGGCCAGGTGCTCGACGAGCTCGGCATCGCGGTACGCACCGGCCACCACTGCGCCTGGCCGCTGCACCGGGCGCTGGGCGTGCAGGCCAGCACGCGGGCCAGCTTCTACGTGTACAACACCCACGACGAGGTAGACGCCCTGGCGGACGGGATCCGCTACGCCCAGCGGTTCTTCGGCGCGGGATGACCGCAGCAAAGTTCTGTGTTAGGAGGTGACGTGATGCAACTCGAGTCGATGTACCAGGACATCATCCTGGACCACTACCGCAACCCTCATCACAAGGGCCTGCGGGATCCCTTCGATGCCGAGGTGCACCACGTCAACCCGGTCTGCGGTGACGAGGTGACGCTGCGGGTCAGCCTCAAGGACGTCAACGGCGAGCCAGTCGTCGAGGACGTGTCGTATGACTCGCTCGGCTGCTCGATCAGCCAGGCGAGCGCCTCGGTAATGAGCGACCTGGTCATCGGCAAGCCGGTGGCCGAGGCCATGACGATCAGCCAGGCGTTCCTCGAGCTCATGCAGTCCAAGGGTTCTCGGGACGCAGCCGATCCGGACGAGGGCGTGCTCGAGGACGCGGTGGCGTTCGCCGGCGTGTCGAAGTACCCCGCCAGGATCAAGTGCGCCCTGCTCGGCTGGATGGCCTGGAAGGACGCGACCGCGCAGGCCATGGAGGTGGCGCAATGACAGACAACGCTACGGGGGCTGCGGAGACTACGGAGCTCACCCCCGCTGAGCTAACCCCTGCTGAGCTAACCACTGAGCAGGAGGACGTGCTCGAGGCGATGCGCGATGTCGTGGACCCCGAGCTCGGCATCAACGTGGTGGACCTCGGCCTGGTCTACGGGGTCGACGTGGACGCCGAGCGGATCGCCACCATCGACATGACCCTGACCAGCGCCGCGTGCCCGCTGACCGACGTGATCGAGGATCAGGCGCGGGAGGCGCTCGACGGCGTGGTGGCGGACTTCCGCATCAACTGGGTGTGGATGCCGCCGTGGGGCCCGGAGAGCATCACCGAGGACGGTCGCGAGCAGCTCCGCGCCCTCGGCTTCAACATCTAGGGCGCTCCCGACCCTAGGACTTAGGCCCTGATGTAGAAGGGCTCGGCGTAGGCCGAGATCCAGGCGTCCACCTGGTCCGGCTCGCTCTCGCCGGGGAACGTGACGTCGATCGGGAATCGGAGTTCCGGCACCGCCGCCACGGCCCGCTGGACCGCGTCCAGGACCTCCTGGTGCGCGTCCTGGCTGGCCGGGTCGTCCAGGATGACCGAGATGACCAGGCCCTCGCCCTGGCCGGAGACCGACAGCCAGGCCCAGGATGCCTGCCGCGCGCCGGGAATCGCGCTCAGCGCCGTCCTGACCTCGCTGAGCAAGGGGAGGGGATCCGCGGGCGGGCGGCCCAGCCGGACCGGGGTGCCATCCTGTACCACCAGCGTCGCGGCCAGGTAGCCGACGCCTTCCGGGTAGATGGGCACGCTGGCCTCCGCACCGGGGTTCAGCGCGATGCCGACGCCAGACGGCATCCTCCTGGCCAGCTCGGCACCCCCGCTGCTAGCCCGATGGCTGCCGCCGGGGTGAGGCCACAATAGTACGGATAGTAAGCGCGATGGGACACTGAGTAATGAAGAATCCTGCCGCAGGCGGCGGCCGCTGGGTGGAAGTTCCGCCAGAACGCCTGGTGACCTGGGTCGTCACCTTCGCGCAGCGTCACGGCGGAGCCGCCCCGGACCGGCCGGTGACGCCCGGCGTGTCCGGCGCGTCGGTCACGTTTACCGCCGCGGACGGAGCGACGGCCGAGTGCCACCCGCCTTTCCCGCCCGTGCTCTCCGGCGTGCCGGCCGTCGACCCGGAGGTCTTGGCGACGGCGCAGGCGGAGCCGGAGGCCGCGGTGCGCGCGGCCGCCGAGGCGCTCGCGGCACACGCCGCCGCGGACCGCACGGTCGGCGTCCTGCTGGTGCGGCTAGGCGGTTATGCGGCCGGCGTGTTCTCGGGCTCACCGCCCCGGCTGGTGGCCTCGAAGACCGGGAGCAGGCTGGTGCACGGCCGCAGCGCGGCGGGCGGCTGGTCGCAGCATCGCTTCTCCCGGCGCCGGGAGAACCAGGCCGCGACGGCGCTGCGGGCCGCCGCGGACGCCGCGACCGAGGTGTTCGGCCGGTATGGCCCGGTCCGGCTCGACGCCGTGGTGCTGGGCGGTGACAAGCGGTCGGCCGCGGCGCTCCGCGATGATGGCCGGCTGGAGAAGTACCTGGCCAAGGCGACCGGACGTTTCCTGACCGTGCCCGACCCGCGGCTGGCCGTGCTGCGCGACATCCCGCGCGCCTTCCTGGTCACCCGCATCCGGCTGACCGAGCCGGAATCGATTGGCCCGGCCAGGCGCTGAACCGGTAGACTATGCGCCATGCTGCTCACCGAGGACTAGGACACGCCCTGGGGGAGACGTCTGTCCATTTTCGGTCCGTATGCAGGAGCAGCTAAATCATGATCGTGGCAAGCGAAATAGAACTGCGGGCTGGCGCACGCCTGCTGCTTGACGAAGCGTCGTTCCAGGTGTCCGCCGGGGACCGGATCGGCCTGGTCGGCCGGAACGGCGCGGGCAAGACCACGCTGGCGAAGGTGCTGGCCGGTGAGGCCCAGCCGGCCGCGGGCTCGGTCCGCAGGCCAGGCACTGTCGGATACCTGCCGCAGGACCCGCGGACCGGGAACCTGGACATGCTGGCCATCGACCGCGTGCTGTCCGCCCGCGGGCTCGACCAGCTGCGTGCCGAGCTCCGGGCGGCCGAAGTGGCGATGGCCGGATCGGACTCGGCCGCGGCGGGCGACGCCATCCGCAGCTACGCCAGGCTGGAAGAGCGGCTCGCGGTGCTCGGCGGGTACGCGGCCGAGTCGCAGGCGGCCTCGATCACCGCCAGCCTGGGCCTGCCCGACCGGGTGCTGCACCAGCCGCTGCAAACCCTGTCCGGAGGCCAGCGGCGCCGGGTCGAGCTGGCCAGGATCCTGTTCTCCGGCTCCGAGACGATGCTGCTTGACGAGCCCACCAACCACCTGGACGCCGACTCGGTGGCCTGGCTGCGCGATCACCTCAAGAGCTACCGCGGCGGCCTGGTGGTAATCAGCCACGACGTGGCGCTGCTCGCCGACGTGGTGAACAAGGTCTTCTACCTGGACGCGCAGCGGGCCTGCCTGGACGCCTACAACCTGGGCTGGCGCGCCTACCTGCAGCAGCGCGAGACCGACGAGCGGCGCCGCAGGCGGGAGCGGGTGAACGCGGGCCGCCAGGCCGGCGCGCTGATGGCCCAGGCGGACAAGATGCGGGCCAAGGCGACGAAGGCCAGGGCGGCGCAGAACATGCAGCGCCGGGCCGAGCGGCTGCTGGCCGGGGTGGAGGCGGAGCGCGCCTCCGACCGGGTGGCCAGGCTCCGCTTCCCGGTTCCCGCCCCGTGCGGCCGGACGCCGCTGACCGCCGCCGGCCTGTCCAAGTCCTACGGGTCCACCGAGGTGTTCAGCGGCGTGGACGTGGCCGTCGACCGGGGCAGCCGGGTGGTGGTCCTCGGACTCAACGGCGCCGGGAAGACGACGCTGCTCCGGCTGCTGGCCGGACTGGAGACCCCGGACACCGGAAAAGTCACGCCGGGACATGGCCTTAGCCTCGGATATTATGCCCAGGAGCATGAAACGCTGGAAACCGATCGAACAGTTCTATCGCACATGCGCACGGCGGCCCCGGACCTTACCGAATCGCAGCAGCGCAAGGTTCTCGGCTCATTCCTGTTCTCAGGTGATGATGTCGAAAAGCCAGCGGGCGTGCTTTCCGGCGGAGAAAAGACGAGGCTAGCCCTCGCTCTTCTTGTTGTATCGGGCGCGAACGTCCTGTTGCTCGACGAGCCGACGAACAACCTGGATCCGGCCAGCCGGGAAGAGGTTCTCGGAGCCCTGCGGAGCTTCCGTGGCGCGATAGTGCTTGTGACGCATGATGAAGGTGCGGTTGAAGCGCTATCACCAGAACGCGTTATCGTCCTGCCCGACGGCGTGGAAGACGCGTGGAGCGAGGATTTCGCAGATCTTGTCGCACTTGCATGAGCACTTGCATCTGTTTGACGCATCCGGCCTATGGTCACGATTCAGTCATAGCCAGCGCGAAAATATAGTGATCATTCCCGTCATGTGGGTGGCCAATCCCGCGGTCATGCCTGATCATTAC
>Ga0070697_100000878_pt1 | contig 22613 bp, 18 predicted proteins | sample KBSK1501metaG_FD_65475 | JGI IMG/M metagenome (GOLD analysis project Ga0070697, IMG submission 65475) | Corn, switchgrass and miscanthus rhizosphere microbial communities from Kellogg Biological Station, Michigan, USA - KBS K1-50-1 metaG | ecosystem: Host-associated > Plants > Roots >... | reverse complement strand
TGTCGCGAAACGGTCGCCACACTTTGAATAGGTAATAAAAAAGGGAAAAGTGTAATGGGTAAAGGGTAAATGTACCGCGCTTCGCCTAAGCCATTCCCCTTTACCCGTTCCCCTTTTACCCCAGCTTTTAGAGGGCCATGACAGACAAGTTTATCGAGCAACTGCCTTTCTTCAGTCCCGAACATCGGACCGTAGCAGCCGACGTTCAGTCTCTTGTCGATAAAGAGATTGAGCCACGCGCTGCCGATGAGACTGACATCGATACAAGCTTGCGCGAATTCATCGAAGTCCTTGCGCAGTCAGGCGTGTTGCACTACTCAGTTGCTGCGCCTGGGACAAAACTGGACGTGCGCGCGCTCTGTCTGATTCGCGAGGCACTCTCTTATTCTTCCGCGCTGGCGGACCTGGCCTTCGTTATGCAGGGATTGGGAACGTATGCCATAAGTCAGGCAGCTCCGGAACATCTGCGCGATTTCTGGGTCTCGCGAGCGGCGCAGGGAAAAGCCATTGCCGCCTTCGCCTTAACCGAACCTGACGCAGGCTCTGATGTAGCCTCCATCAGAACTACTGCACGGCGCGACGGCGATGCCTACGTCATCGACGGCCATAAACGCTTTATCTCCAACGCCGGCGTGGCAGACTTCTACACTGTTTTTGCCAGAACCGGAACCGAGGATAATGGCCGCGCGTCATTGTCCGCTTTCGTAGTCGGCGCAAAAATGCCTGGCTTCAGCGTGGTCCGGCGTACCGAGATGATTTCGGCGCATCCGATCGGCGAGATTGAATTCAAAGCTTGTCGCGTTCCTGCCGACAACCTGGTAGGAGCGGAAGGAGACGGCTTCTTATTAGCCATGCGTACGATGGACATGTTTCGCGCCAGTGTTGGTGCTGCTGCTTGCGGCATGGCGCGGCGTGCACTCGATGAGGCTGTTCAATATGCAACCAACCGCAAACAATTCGGCCGGCTGCTCGCCGAGCATCAGTTGATCCAGGACAAACTCGCAGACATGGTAACTGAACTCGACGCGGCCAGACTGCTGGTTTATCGTGCGGCCCATTTGAAGGACATGGGGACTGTCCGGGTGACGCGCGAAGCCAGTGAAGCAAAACTTTTCGCCACGGAAGCAGCCTGCAGGATTATCGACAGCGCGGTCCAAATCCACGGCGGGGCGGGACTGGTGCGCGGCAGTGTCGTCGAGCGACTGTACCGGGATATTCGGGCCCTCAGAATTTACGAGGGCACTTCTGAGATTCAGAAGCTCATTATTGCGGGACAGCTCTTGAAAGACTAAGGAGGAGACATTCCTCTCTTCCAGTGGAATTTTAGCAATTCGTATCACATGAAACCTCTGTCGCCGGATACAACAACCGAAGCGCAGCGCGTGCACTTTGAGCTAATGCGCCAGCTCCCGGACTGGAAGCGTCTCGCGCTGGCTCTCGAGTTAACCGAAGCCACGCGCCAGCTGGTCCTGGCCGATATTCGTCATCGCTTTGCCGGGGCCAGCGATGAGGAGATTCGCCGTCGATTCATTGCGCGCGTGCTTCCACGTGAGGACGTTATCCGTGCATACGGTTTTGATCCGAAACAGGAAGGGTACTAATCAGAGTCGTGGAGCACCCCTTCACAGTGTTATCCCTGGTTGCGAAATTGTTGGAACAACAAGGGATTCCCTATGTTCTCGTCGGTTCCCTCGCCAGCTCGATACACGGTATGTACCGTTCGACCGCCGATATCGATGTCGTCGCCGACGTGCGTTCTGATCAAGTTATTCCGCTCCTCACCACACTTCAAGAGAACTTTTATGTCGATGAACATGCCGTCCGAGAAGCCATTGACCAGCGGCAGTCGTTCAACGCAATCCACTTTGATTCAGTATTTAAGGTCGACATTTTTATTCCCAAGTCAGATGAGTTCTCAAGAAAGCAGATCGAGCGGCGTCAACTCAGAAAGTTGGCCCCGGACTCCGATCAGATGGTCTACGTCGCTACCGCGGAAGACACTATGCTGGCTAAGCTGCGCTGGTATGTCTCGGGCGGGAGAGTCTCAAATACTCAATGGACCGATGTGGTGGGCATCATCGGCAGCTCTTCATCAATACTAGACCTGGAATACTTGCGCGACTGGGCCGCCAGGCTCGGGCTGACTGAACTGCTTGACCGGGCATTCGCAGAAGCGCGCAGGGAGGAACCGGGCAGTTCAGCCAAATGAAGATCAATATCATCGGCGGCGGACCCGCAGGATTGTATTTCGCAATCCTGATGAAGAAGTCGAACCGGAAACATCAGATTACAATTTACGAACGCAATGGACCAGACGACACTTTCGGCTGGGGCGTGGTGTTTTCCGGAAAAACGCTTTCGAACTTAGGCGCTGCCGACAGGGAATCGCACGCAGCAATTACCAGCAATTTCGAGGCGTGGGACAACGTCGATGTCGTTCGAGGTGCGGAAAAGATCTCTATCCATGGCAACAGCTTTTCCGGCATTGCCCGCCTTCAGCTGCTTAAGATCCTGCAGCGCCGCTGTGAACAATTGGAAATTCGGCTGCTCTTTCGAACCGAGGTCGCTGATATTGACTCCCTGAGAAAGTCCGGTGATCTACTGGTAGCCGCCGATGGTGTTAACAGCGCGGCAAGAAAACAATACTCAGGTCACTTCAATCCCGATTTAGATGTGCGCCCCAATCGGTACATATGGTATGGCACTAATCGATTGTTTCATGGACTGACCCTGACCTTCCGCGAAAACGCTGACGGCGTTTTCGTCGCCCACTCTTACAAGTTCAACCAAACCACCAGCACGTTCATTATCGAATGCGATCAGGAAACGTGGAAGAACGCGGGCTTCTCCGTAAAAAATGATGATGAGACTCGGGCCTCTCTCGAAAGCGTGTTTGAACCAGACCTGGACGCTCAGCCGTTGCTCTCAAATAATTCCAAATGGATCAATTTCCTCCTGGTAAAAAATGAGAAATGGTTTTTTGAGAATGCGGTGATGATTGGCGATGCGCTGCATACAGCACATTTCTCGATTGGATCGGGCACCAAACTCGCCATGGAGGATGCCATCGCGCTGCATCAATGCTTCGAAAGCGCAGAACAGGTCGAGGACGCCCTAATCAAGTTTGAGTCAATACGGAAACCGGTTATCGCCGAGTATCAAGCGGCCGCCGTTGAAAGCATGCAGTGGTTTGAGAATGCGCGCAAATACATGAACTTGAGTCCTATCGAATTGGCGTACGCACTGATGATCCGCAGCGGACGAGTTGACTATGAGGATTTGAAAAAGAGGGATCCTGATTTCATCGCAGCCTACCAGGAACAGAAAGCAGAAAGCAGTAGGCAGTAGGCAGTAGGCAGTAGGCAGATGCTATTCCGCTTTCTGCTTTCTGCTTTCTGCTTTCTGCCTTCTGCCTTCTGCTTTCTGACTTTTGCTTTCTGACTTTTGCCTTCTGCCTCCTTTATTTCCACTCCGGGGCCAGGAGTCGTCTGCGTCCATCATCGACCGCTGAAATTCCCGGTTCATCCAGCTCAACACGATCCCAGAGTTTACAGGTGACTGGGCGATGTGCCTGGTCGAGTGCCTCGCAGTAATTTGTGTAAGTGCAGCGTCTCACCTCTTCGCCGCGTCCGAGTTTCACTTTTACAAACCAGTCGGGATCGGCAAGTGCCTGACGCGCTAAGCCAACAATGTCTGCCTGGCCGTTGCGCAGAATCGCCTCGGCCTGTTCAAAGGTACTAATACCTCCGGTCGCTACAACTGGAGTCATAAATCCCGCCTTGTTTACAGCACCTTTGATGGCTCTCACCAGCGGAACACTACGTCCAAAAGGCCCCGTCTCATCGGAAAGAACTGTTGGCATGCATTCGTAGCCGCTCTGGCCGGTATAAGGATAAACGGCCTGGCCAACTTTCGGCTGCTGCGCATCCTCAAATTTTCCGCCCTTTGAGATCGAAAGAAAGTCCATGCCGGCGCGCGCAAATTCCACCCCGAAATACTTCGCGTCATCAATGTCATTGCCGCCGGTAATCACTTCGTCACCCAGGAAACGAACGCCAACCACGTAATCATCGCCGACCGCCTCACGAACGGCTGCGTACACTTCGAGTGGAAGTCGGACACGATTCTCACGCGACCCACCATAGCCATCATCGCGAGTGTTCAGCGCACTCAGAAAACCGGCCATTGTGTAAGCATGTGCGTAATGCAATTCGACTCCGTCAAAACCCACCTCTCTGGCACGGCCCGCGGCTTCAGCGAAAATAGCGGGCAGCACCCGGGGCAACTCGCGCACGTGCGGAAGTTGCATGTCAGTGACGTGTTCACGATAGCCAAAACGAAGTGATTCCAACTCGCGCTCGTCAAGTACGCGATCAAGCATCTCGTCTGGGGCGTTATTGAGAAACTGTCTTACTCTTGATTCGACTGCATCCAGCCAGCCTGAGTCGGCAGTAATTTCCGCCAGTCTTTCCTGGTGTCGCGGGCTGACCTGCAGGAAGCGCGCGAAATACTTCTCTCTTTCCGGTCGCCGCTTCACACTAAGAAAGTCGATGATTTGAATAAAAAGTTTAGTCTCACCTCCGCTCGCGGCTCTGACTGTTTCAACCAGCTTCCTTAGCCCGGGCAGGAACCGGTCATGCCCGATGCGCAACAAGGGACCACTGGGGATGTCGCGAACACCGGTCGCTTCAACGACCAAAACTCCCGGCCGCCCTTCCGCGAAACGGCGATACCAATCAAGATTCTCCAGGGTGACAAAACCTTCCTCGGTAGCGCGCCAGGGAACCATCGCCGGCACCCAGGTTCGACTGTTGGCTATTATGGGCCCGATAGTGACTGGTTGATAAAGAAGAGATTTCTCCGCTTCTTCAGCTGTGGGCCAGTGCGCCTCCGGAATGGTGTGTTTGATCGGGTGCTTAAACTTCCACATCGTTTCGAGATCACTTTAACATGGCACGCCTTGTCCAGCTCTCTAGCGGAAGCTCAAACCGGCATCAAATCAAGCTATAGAGCCGCGAGAAGATCATTCTCTCCTGTTATGGTAAATTAACGTTATCTTCAAAGTTCAGCAGGAGAATACTTTGACCGACGAGTTACTCAAGTGGCGCCTTGAGTTTCCCATTCTGGGAAATACTGTTTATCTGATCTCCCACAGTCTGGGGGCGATGCCGAGAGAAACATTTTCACGGCTGACTGACTACGCTGAAACCTGGGCTACTCGCGGCGTGCGCGCCTGGGCTGAAGGTTGGTGGGACATGCCTGTCACGACCGGCGATGAAGTGGCGCGTATTATCGGCGCTGATCCGGGCAGCGTGGTAATGCATCAAAATGTCTCGATCTGCCAATCGCTCATTCTGTCCTGCTTTGAGCCCACCCCCAAGAGAAACAAGATCGTCTATTCCGAACTGAATTTTCCTTCGGTGATGTACGTCTACGAGGCTCATGCGCGCGATGGGCGACTGAGAATCGAGACGGTTGCTTCCGATGATGGCATAACAGTGCCGCTCGATCGGTTTTTAAGTGCGATCGACGAGGAGACGTTGCTGGTTCCCTTCTCGCACGTGCTCTTCAAGAGTGGGTTTTTACAGAATGCCAGGGCCATAACCGAGCGGGCTCACGAAGTGGGCGCCATGGTTGTGCTCGATACTTACCAGTCCGCGGGTACGGTTCCCTTCAACGTAACCGACCTTAATGTGGACTTCGCGACTGGAGGCTCAGTCAAGTGGCTCTGCGGTGGACCAGGCGCCGGCTATCTCTATGTGCGCCCGGATCTGCAGCAGACACTCCAGCCGCGGACTACCGGCTGGATGGCCCATGAAGCTCCCTTTGCCTTCGACACAGAGCTCAAGTACGCACCAGACATCCGGCGCTTTCTTCATGGCTCGCCCTCGATTCCCGCGCTTTATGCCGCGCAGTCGGGCTATCGAATAATCAATGAAATCGGCGTTGATAAAATCCGTGAAAAGAGTGTGCGGCAAACTACCCGGTTGATTGCGCTGGCCGAGGAAGCGGGATTCAAAGTAACCAGTCCCAGGAATGCTGTCGACCGCGGCGGTACGATCACCGTTGGCCACGACGATGCGGCGGCGATTACTAAAGAGCTGATTCGTCGAGAATTCATTGTCGATTACCGGCCGGGCGCAGGCGTACGCATCTCCCCGCACTTCTACACTAGTGATGAGGAACTGGAGCTGGTCATATCCGAAATGAAGAAGATCCGCGACACAAAGGATTACCAGGCCGCTGAAGGAATCGGCGCCGCGTTCTAAGAGAAAGAAGATGACAGTGGCATCGAAGCAATTTCTCGGGTCTCCTGATTTTTTGCAAACCATCGTCGCAGAAACCGAACAGAACAGCGCCGATGCCAGGAGTTTAGCGACTGGACTCAACGCGACACAGCTAAGTTGGACCTCCTCGCCGGACAGCTGGAGTATTGCCCAGTGTCTCGACCATCTCACCACCGCAGCTAAAGCGTTTGGACCTCTTTTCACCACCGCGATCGAACGAGGGCACAGGAAATACGTAGCCAGCTCGGCGGTCGCATACCACCCCAGCTGGGTGGGTGGGTGGTTAATCAAGCAAGTTGCTCCTGAGGCCAGGAGAAAACTAACCGCCCCAAAGATCCTCCGGCCCTCACAGTCTCCCGCGAGCGAGAACGTGCTGGAAAAGTTTTTGCGGCAGCAAGATGAATTTCTCCGCTTCGTGCGCGAAGCCAAAGGAATTGATTACAACAAAACGCGGTTGCGGTCGCCCGTTACACCTTTAATGCGATATAGCCTGGCGGATGCTTTCGTGGTGGTCGTGGTCCACGAACAGCGCCACCTGGCCCAGGCGCGCCGAGTGCGGGAGACGTCAGGGTTCCCAACTAACTGAACATATGCCTAACGATTACGGTAAGCAGCCACCTCTTTCCTACAACAAATATCTGAAGGTGCCCGATTTGATTGGGCTCCAGGAATGTCTTTCGGACCCGTCACATCACGACGAGTTGCTTTTTATTACTATTCATCAGGCCTACGAGCTCTGGTTCAAGCAAATTCTGCATGAGCTGGACGGTGCGATGGTGACAATAAACGAGGATCGATTAACTGCCGCGGGGCAGACGATGCGACGCATAGTCGAGATTGAAAAACTGTTGATCACCCAGATTCATATCCTGGAAACCATGACGCCGATCAGTTTTCTCGGTTTTCGTGACCAGCTGAATCCCGCCAGCGGATTTCAATCAATGCAGTTTCGGGAGATTGAGTTCGCGTCGGGCCTTAAGCAGGAAAACCTGCTCAATGAATTTCGCGAGGACGAATTTGCCTACGCGCGTTTGCAAAAGCGTTTTGCCGCGCCATCTTTGGGAGATGTTTTTTACGCCGCCCTGCGACATCGCGGACTGGACGCACCCGCTGCCGATAACGCTATCTCAGAACCGGAGCGCAAAGCAGGTTACGGAAAACGCGCCCAAGCCGTGTTAGAGATCCTCACTCACTTTGAAAAACGCTACGAAGAATTTCAACTGGCCGAAGCGCTGATGGAGCATGATGAATACTTCTCTTTGTGGCGCTTCCATCACGTTAAGATGGTCGAACGCATGGTGGGAACGAAGCGCGGTACCGGAGGCTCCGAGGGGGTTGGCTACTTGCGGACCACGCTCGACAAAAAGTTTTTTCCCGAACTCTGGGAGGCGCGGACCTATCTGGATACCAAACACGGCGAAGGCGGTTGCCCATTTGCCAAAGAGTGATCTGAACTCGGCGGTAGGAGTTTAAGTTCAAGCTTTAACTTGTGCCTGCACCAGACGCGGTCTAAAGGCTGAATTCTCAACTTCTTGCGCAATTCTGGTCTTGCTCAATCCACTTCAGCGAGTTTTACAGTGACCCTCAATTTCCCCGAACGTTTCAATATGGCCGACTACTTCCTCTACCACAATCTGGAGGAAGGCCGCGAAAACAAAACTTGTCTCTACTTCGAGGATCAAACCTTCTCATATGGAGACATCGCCCGGATGTCGAATCGCGCCGGTAACGCCCTGCGGGAGCTGGGGGTCGAGATCGAAGACCGTGTTTTGATCGTCCTGCCGGACTGTCCTGAGTTTGTGTGGACGTGGTTTGGCACGGCCAGAATCGGCGCGGTAATCACGATGGTCAATCCGCTCTTGCCTGCGGACGATTACAAATATTATCTCGATTACACTCGCGCGCGCGTCGCGGTTGTTCACGAAAGTCTGCAAGAAACTTTTAGCGAAGCCGCCGGCAACGCAAGGTATCTGCGCGCGACATTGGTGGTTGGCGATGAAGGAAAGCAAAAGTCATCGCGGTCAACCCCCCGTACAGACCGCACATCCGCTCATTCGCAACCCAGGGTTAAGGATGTTTCTTTCAACACCATCATCCAAGCGCAGTCAGACGAGTGTACTCCGGCGGACACCCACCGCGACGACATCGCCATCTGGTTATTCACTTCCGGGTCAACCGGCCATCCGAAAGGCGCGGTGCATTTGCAGCACGACCTGCCTTTCAATACCGAAGTCTTCGCCAAACGTACCGTAGGGGTTACTGAAGACGACTTGACGGTTTCAGTACCAAAGCTTTTCTTCGGGTACGCGACTGGAACGAATCTGTTGTTTCCTTTCGCGGTGGGTGGCGCAACCGCACTGTTTTCCGAACGCTCGACCCCGGAAAAACTTTTCGAAGTTATCGAGCGATATCGGCCCACAATACTTACAACTGTGCCGACCATGATCAACTCGATGCTTAATGCGGCCGATGCCCGAGGTCATGATTTGTCGAGCTTGCGGTTCTGTTACTCGGCCGGCGAGGCTTTGCCTATCGAGCTCTATGAACGGTGGAAAAAGACTCTGGGCGTGGAAATCTACGATGGTATTGGATCGGCAGAGATGTTTCACATCTACATATCGAATCGTCCGGGAGACGTGATTCCCGGCTCGCTCGGTAGGGTGGTTACGGGTTACGAAGCGAAAATCGTTGATGCGGAAGGTAATTCTGTTCCAACCGGCGAGATGGGCACACTGAAGATCAAAGGTGATTCAGCCGCGCTTTGCTATTGGAACGCTCATGAGAAATCAAAGGAGACTTTTGCGGGGGACTGGTGCACCACCGGGGACCAATTCCACGTTGACGACCAGGGCTACTACTGGTACCACGGTCGAACTGATGACATGTTGAAGGTATCAGGTATCTTTGTCGCGCCGGCCGAGATTGAGAACTGCCTTTTGCAACACCAGGCTGTACTTGAGTGCGCGGTCATTGGTGCCGAGACGGAGGATGGTCTAATAAAACCGAAGGCCTTTGTCGTGCTGCGAGAAGATTTCATTGCCGACGAAGTGCTCGCCGAAGAGATTAAGGGTTTTGTAAAGTCTCACCTGGCAGCTTACAAGTATCCACGCTGGATCGAATTCACCTCATCACTACCCAAAAACGACCGCGGCAAGATCGATCGCAAGAAGCTCAAGACTAGCTAGTGAGTATCTCAACTATACTGTACAACAAATCGGGCACTCTAGCTGTTTTCTTAAAGAAGCACTTTGAGTTTCGTGATGTTTCGTGTGATTTCGTGGATCGTCTTTCGTGTGGCAAACAGTCGCTCGAAAAAGGCTGTCAAATCATTGAGGAAAACTACAACCCACGGGAGCAGGAACACGAAAGACACGAAGATCTCATTTTATTCATTGGCGCTAAAGTTCAATCTAAATGTTGACTAGCGGGGGCGGCTCTCGAGATTGTAATCGCGCAGGCGGCGATAGAGCGTCGAGGGGGAGATGCCGAGGATCTCAGCAGTCTTGCCGCGGTGCCAGCCGGTTTGTTCGAGTGCGGCAAGAATTTGTTGGCGCTCAACGTCGCGCAAGGAAGTAGGCGATGAACCGGTGGGAGAACCGAATGAGCTGGCGCCGGAATTCATATCGACATTCGCGCCGGACAGCGAAGCCGGTGGGGTAAACGCGGCAGCGGGCACTAAAGGCCGCAAAACCTCAGGAGGAAGTTCATTAACGGTGATGCGTCCGTTATTGGAAAGAATAACCGCACGCTCCAGGCAATTCTTTAGTTGCCGAACGTTCCCGGGCCAGGCATAAGCTCGCATTGCGTCTAATGTCTGCGGCTCGAGCTCCGGTGGCGTGGTTCCGCCGATATTATCCAGGATATGACGCGCCAGCGGTTCAATATCCTCAGGCCTTTCCCTCAAGGGAGCGAGATCAATCTGAAATCCATTGATGCGATAGAGAAGATCGGAACGAAACACTCCATCGGCGACAACTGAGTCGAGATTGCGATTGGTCGCGGCCACGATGCGGACATTTACTTCAACCTTTCGCACACCGCCAACGCGAAAAAACGTTCTCGTCTCAATAGCGCGCAACATTTTTGCCTGAAGCTGGGCGGGTAGTTCCGTAACCTCATCCAGGAAGAGGGTGCCACCGTCTGCAAGTTCAATCAATCCCAGCTTGCGGCCCTTGGCGCCCGAAAAGGCCCCGGCTTCATAACCGAAGAGTTCCGATTCGAGCAAAGACTCCTGAAAGGCAGCACAGTTGATATCGATGAAGGATCCTTCTGCGCGAGTAGACAAGCGATGAATCGCATGAGCGATGAGTTCTTTTCCGGTGCCCGACTCGCCTGTGATTAACACCGAGGCCTCAGAAGGAGCCACTCGTTCCACAAGTCTTACAGCTTCTTTCATCGCCTCTGAGACGGAAACGATGTTAGGCAATCCAGATTGGCGCGCCAGTTGTTCGCGAAGCCGAAGATTATCCACGCGCAAGCGACGCTTCTCTGCCGCTTGTTTCACCCGGACATCGAGTTCAGTGATGCTGTATGGCTTGGTGAGGTAGTCGTAGGCGCCCAGCTTCATAGCTTCGACCGCGGTTTCCACGGTCGCCTGGCCGGTGAGCATAATCACTTCCGGAGGATTTGGTCGTTCATGAACGCGCCGCAAGACTTCCATCCCGTCAATTCGCGGCATATTAATGTCGCAGAGCAAAACGTCAACATTGGCTTCTTCGAGCTTGCGTAACGCAGCTTCACCGTCCGGCGCAACCTGAACACGATAACCCAGTCGCTCCAGCTCTTTCTGCAACACCATACGAAGATTTGCCTCATCTTCGGCGATTAGGATTCGAGCTACTTTTGGATCGTTCAAGCTTGCGGTTCTCCGTCCTAACCTCGCGACGCAACTGTTAGCCTGCGGCGTAATCTAATGAGTCCGGTTTGCATGATACTCTGGACTTCCGGCACTACTTTTCTTCCGCCTGATCTATCGCTGGAAGGAGCATGGTAAATGTAGTACCGACACCAACTGTGGATTGCACGTCGAGGCTGCCGCCGTGCTCCGTTAAGATACCATAACAAACTGCCAGGCCAAGACCCGTCCCCTCCCCAACTTCTTTAGTTGTAAAAAACGGCTCAAAGATCTTGGGAACATTCTCAGGCGGGATGCCCGCGCCTGTATCACTTACCTCGACAAACACCCGACCGCCATTCCTGCCGCTGGCAATTTTTAGCACGCCACCATCAGGCATGGCATCCACCGCATTGGTCGCCAGCGCTATTATTGCCTGTTGCAATTGTCCAGCGTCGCCGGAAACGCGGGGCAAGTCTTCGGCCGTTTCGATTTTAAATTCGATCCTCTCACCGCGCTGCTGATGCGTCACCAAACGCGCCGCCGAAGATATAACATCGCCCAGGTCAAGCGGCGTATGTTCCGCGGCACGGGTGTGACTGAAATCAAGGAGGCCGTTAGTAATGGTCTTACACCGAAAAGCTTCGCTGCGGATCAATCCCAAATACTCGCGAAGGTCGTCGAGCGCGGCTGAATTGTTAAAAGCACCTTCCTTAACCCTGGACTCGAGCGCCTCGGCGCAGGCGGAAATAGTAGCCAGCGGATTATTTATTTCATGAACCACCCCCGCTGCAAGCCTGCCAATCGCCGCAAGTTTCTCGGCGCGCGCAACGGCCCGGTTGGCTTCCACTCGCCCACTGATATCCTCGCCGATCGTAATTACATGAGATACCTCGCCGGTTCGATCAATCCACATTGGGATCTTGCTAATCAACCAGTGCTTTATTCCGCCGTTTGGCGCCGCGGTTTCATGTTCGATGCGTTGGATTTGCCCGGTCGCAAACACGGCCGCAAATTCGGTTTCAAGCAAGTCGCGCTTTTGGCGCGTTAATACGCTGAAGATATTTTTCCCCATCACCGATCCGCGGGGAATACCCAGCTCTCCCAGTTCGCGGTTACGGTTCCACGCTACAATTTCATAATTTCGATCAATTGCGTAAAGCGAGAGAGGCAATCCGTCAATGATTGCCTCGATGAAGCGGCGCTGGGACTCAACCTCAGCAGTGCGTCTCTCAACCTGGATCGTAAGATTTGCTGAAGCATCCCGCGCAGCCTGATAAAGCGTAGAGATATGCGCCGCCAGCGCGGCTTGCTGCGCGGCTGCATCAACCAGCCGGCATATCGTATCGTCGCAGTCTTCCCGATTGTCAAAAGCGACAATCAATGCGCCCTTGGTCCGGCCCCCGAACCCCAGCGGGGCCGCGTATTCCGCCTGGTGCGCATCGTCACGGAGAAAGAATTTGTCTTTCTCAGTAACGACGACCGGCACTGTGCTCGCAGAGACCAGCCAGGATTTCAGACGCTCCACTTGCAGCAGTGAGGAGTCTTCCGCGCTGCCTTCGCGGTCGAAGACACAAGCCGCATCTGACTGCTCGTTTAACTTTACAAATGCCGCACAGAGTACCGCGCTGGTACCTTCGTAAGTGGCTCCGGCCACGCGCCGCACCAGCTGTTCGGGCTCGAGCGCTCTCAGTAAACCGCGACCCAGGTCCGCCAGGAACCTCAACTCACGGTTGCTGCCAATCAGCTCCCACTCTCTCTGCGCCGCTCGCAAATGTGACGCTGATCTTGAAACAATGTCTCCCGCCGAAGAACTCTTCGTGATGTAGTCATCTGCGCCGGCGGCGAATGCCTCGTCCTTCTGGCTGTCTACGTCGTGACCGGACAGGGCAATCACTGGGAGTTTGCTGGTAGCTGGTTGCGTTCGAAGAAGCCTGCAAAGGGCAAGCCCGTCTACTCCGGGCATCTCGAGATCAAGCACGATGAGGTCGCAAGGACCCTGGCGAAGTAAGCGAAGTGCCGACGGCGCATCTTCCGCGCCCAAAGCACGGTAGCCCGCTTTTTCGAAACTGCTGCGCAAACGTTCTCGACCACTGCTATCGTGGTCAACAACGAGAACGGTGGCAATCTCTTTGGGGGTGGTGGCAACAGGCATGCTTTCAATCCTGGAAAAGAGGGCGGGTTCGGTTGACGTTCAATCCGAAACGAGCGCGGTTGTTCGGTTCACCCGAATCCAACCACGCATCTCCCATTAGCGATTGAAAGCGAAGGAGGATAGGAATGTCAAGATTGTGGGCCGCGAGCAGTTTGGGGGGCACTGCTGGGGAAACCGAAATGACTCAGTTGATGGAGACTGTAGTGAGCTCGTCGTTTTCGATTTCACCCATCGTGGACGAACGTATATCCGTTTGTTTCGATATCTTCTCGAGCTTATGACTGGACTTAGCCCGGTACATGGCCTGGTCGGCGGCTACCAGTAGCTGGTCCAACGTCTCGCCCTCGATGCCATACGTCGCCGTGCCGACGCTAATTCCCACCCGAGCCTGGCCGACGCCGCGGACGTGTAGTGAAAACTCCTTGACGGCAGTTTCGATACGAGATCTTAGGTCCTCTACTTGATTGCCTACTAACTCCTGGACAATGGCAACAAACTCATCCCCCGCATAACGAGCAAGAAAATCATATTCTCGGAGCTGGGTTTGAATTATGCGTCCCATCTCGCGAAGCATTTTGTCGCCCACTTTGTGTCCAAAAGTATCATTAACGATCTTGAAGTCGTCCAGGTCAAGCATGACCACCTGGAATGGCCGCCCGTTGCGTCGCGCTCGGGAAGCTTCTTCATCGAAGCGCAGAGCTATATAACGCGCGTTGGGCAGACCAGTCAGCGGATCGGTCAGGGCATTCGATTCAGCTTCGGCGTGATGCATAGCGTTTGACAATGCGTCCGAAGCCAGCCGCGTAACTGTTTCCAGCAAACGCATGTGGTCGTCAGAGTACTGGTCGAGTTCCGTCGAATAAACCGACAGCGCGCCCAACAACATGTCGTCTTTGAATAGCGGCAGAGACGCCATCGAGCGGTACTCGCGTTCAATTTCCACGCCTGCGAATTCAACACCGGCGAAATCGAGACTTGGATGAAGCTGATTGACTGGAGTGCGATTGGCCAGCGCGAATCCTGTCACTCCCTCTCCGGGTGCGATAGATCTGGTCGCCAGCGTCTTGGCGTTCCTTCCCGCGACGTGAGCCGCGGTGGCATAACCCTTCAGTTCGTCGTAGAGATAAACCGCACAGGTGTCAAACGGCACGACCTGTCCAACCTTATCAACCAGAACTTCCAACGTGTTTCGCACGTCCAGAGATGATCCGAAGGTGCGGGCTATCTCATACAGCGCATAAACCTCCTGGTGCGCGCTTTTGATCTGGTCATAGGCCATATAACATCCGCGCTCACGCGTTTGCGCCAGATCAACTTCACTTAGCACCAATGGTTCCCGCAGATCATTTGGCGGCAGTTGTTGAGGCAGACCAACTGCTGAGATCTGCGCCTCGAATCGCGGCAGATGCTTGATGAACAATTTGACGACGTTTGGATCAAAATGAGTCCCTGACCCACGGAGCAGAAGGGCCAGGGCTTCGTCGCGGGTCATTCCGCGACGGAACGGGCGGTCTTCCCTTACTGAGTCAAAACAATCGACCACGGAAATAATCCGGGCCGTAATGGGGATCTGTTCACCCTGAAGTCCGTCCGGGTAGCCCAGCCCGTCCCACTGTTCGTGGTGATGACGGACTATTGGGGTAACGGGATAGGGAAACTCCACGCGGCTGAGAATCTGGGCGCCGACCGTGGTGTGAATCTTCATCTTGTCAAACTCGGCGGAAGTCAACCTGCCGGGCTTGTTGATGATGTGAGCAGGCACCGCAAGTTTTCCAATGTCGTGCAGCAACGCGCCGGCTTTGAGAGCTGAAATTTCATCTTTCGAAAGGCCAAGGACCTCACCCATGCCGGCTGCGTAGATTTGAACACGACGCACATGGCAATGAGTAGTTTGGTCTTTCGCGTCAATCGCGGTTGCCAAAGCCTCCGCGGTGGCAAGATGTATTCGGCTGAGTTCTTCGGTCTCGCGAGTCTTGGCGCTTAAACGGACCCAGGCAAGGTATATCACCTGAGCGGCAGCGAATATCGTTACGCTGAGCAATGCAAGCGAGAATGCCTGGTGGATCGTGTAGGCAACAATGAAGGCGGCGCCCGCAACAATAAATGGGCGGTAACGTCTGGCATTAGACCCCGGGGTGTGATTAAGCACGTCGCGGAAACTCATCCACGCTCCTTAACCAGGCTAAACGATTTCGAAACATTAGAAACTCTCACTCTGTTTACGCCTCGCTGCCCGGTGGAAAAATCTGAAGTCGAAAGCAAAGCCGGGAGCAACTCGACTTTGCTTTCGACCATTGTTAGGGCAAGCGGCGAGCTCGAAGCTCGCCTTGCTGGGTGAGAGCTGGTCAAACTAAGCGGCAGTCGGTTTATCTGGTACTTAATGAACATACGTGCCACTCCGTTCTAGATATTTGCGGCTCGGACTCCGTGCGGAGAGCCCGTGAAGCGTTGAGCTCCTCAGCCGCGCTGTTTCCTTTCTCAATTGTTGTGCCAGATACACAGTGAGCTACATGGGCCATCGCATAGCAGAGTTATTCAGGGTTTATCGAAACTGCCTGTGCGCCGGTATCCATTTAGCTTTAGCGGAATCATTCTGACGCGTCAGTTTGGGGACTTCAGTCAGACTGCTGAATCGATAAGTTGACTTTGTCGAATTGTCCGGGCACCCTTCGTCTTTAGTCATTAATAACGACCATTTAGACTGACGCGGGCCAGTCTTCCGTTCATACATGACTGCTTATCACTCAAGTGTTTGGGGTCAACCAGTTTGGCAGATTTAAGCGATAAGAATCTGGAAACAAGTCCGCCCGCAGGTTACATGGAACTGCTCAGCGGAAACCGGGGCTTTCGTCAGCTCTGGCTGGGCCAGGTCGTGAGCCAGCTGGGCGACTGGTTCAACACGATTGCGCTCTACACGATTATTCTCAATCTAACCGGATCAGGCCGAGATATTGGCCTTTTGTTGGTGGCTCGCTTCCTGCCGAGTTTCATATTCGGTTCGCTCTCGGGCGTGGTTGCAGATCGTTTCAGCCGCCGCTCGATCATGATTGTTTCCGATCTGCTGCGAGCTGTGGTCGTCCTTGGCTTTCTCTTTGTTCGGCGGGCTGATCAGTTGTGGATTATCTACACGCTAACCGTACTGCAACTGGGCCTGTCCACCTTCTTCGAGCCAGCCAAAACTGCGGTGATTCCTTCGATCGTTTCCGACCGCGAACTCGTCGCCGCAAATGCGATTTCTTCCGTCACCTGGTCCGTGATGTTGACACTGGGTGCATTTGTTGGCGGAGTGGTCACCGGATGGTTTGGCAGCAATGTAGCTTTTGTTCTTGATGCGCTCACTTATTTACTTTCAGCGGCGCTCATCGCAAGCGTGCGGTTTCCCAAACGTGCGGCACGCGCAAAGCGTAAGTTGACCATCAGTCGCGTTCTGGGAATTACCCAGACCCTGGAGGGAGTGCGATACGTAAAACACCAGCCGCGCGTGCTGGCTTTGTTGCTGGTAAAGCCGGCTTGGGGACTGGGTGGCGGAATCCTGACCCTGTTAGCGGTCTTTGGCGAAAAAATCTTTCCGGTAGGTAATAGTGCCGCCACAGGTATTGGTGTTCTCTTCGCAGCCCGTGGAATTGGTACTGCCGTAGGACCGATTGTCGCTCGACGAATCTCAGGCGAGGGCAAGAACCGCATGCAGAATTCGATCGGCATAGCTTTTCTAATTGGCGGAGTGTTCTATATGGCTTTCGGCGCCGCAACCAGTTTTGTGGTTGCCCTCATTGTTCTGGGCCTCGCACATACCGGAGGAAGCATTCTTTGGGTCTTTTCCACCGTCCTGTTGCAACGCGGAGTTGAAGACGGTTTCCGTGGCCGTGTCTTTGCCGCCGAACTGGCCTTGCTTACACTCACCATGGCCCTTTCAAACTATGCCACCGGAGAACTGCTGGATCGTTTTGGGCTTTCACCCCGGGTAGTTGCGATTGGTATTGGGGCGTTCTTCTTACTTCCCGGACTTGCCTGGTTTGTCACGCAAAAATGGTGGGACAACGATCAGAATGCCACTTTCCAAGAAACCGTGTACGTTGGTAGAAGTGACGAAGCAGGGGGCGCACATTTGTCAGGGTAGTAAGACAGACGTTCCTGCGCTTTATTTCCTTACCAACAAAGGATAGGAATGTTTGTATCATCTCTAATTCCCTAACGAGATTACGATGAAGATCAAAATAGGAGTAATGGGTTCAGCAGGCGAAACGGCCGGAGCAAGTGAAAGCAACGTTTTAGCGGACCAGGGCAACGCTTTGGCCCGGGCCATTGCAAACCAGGACCAGCTACTTCTGACCGGAGCTACGACTGGATTGGTCTATACGGTCGGAAAGGCAGCGCACGACGCCGGCATTTTCCACGTAGGTATTTCGCCGGCCGCCAACAGCCGGGAGCATGTGGAGACTTATAAACTGCCATTGGATGCATGCGACGTTATCATTTATACCGGCTTTGGTTTAAAGGGGCGCAACGTTGTGCTAGTCAGGAGCTGCGACATCGTATTGTTCATTGCAGGCTCGATGGGCTCGCTTAATGAATTTACGATTGCTCACGATGAGGGCAAAGTTATCGGCTGCTTGACTGGCACCGGAGGAGTAGCCGATGCAGCTGATTATCTCCTGGCGAAGTTTTCGAAGGAGACCGGCGCGCGTGTCTTCCAGGACAGCGACGCGGGGAGACTGATAAACGCGTGTCTCGAGGCTGGTAGCTAAAGGTTGCATCGCACCACTCACGGGAGAGTCTTTTGTAAATGCATAAGGAGAAGCGCGAAGCAATCGAAGCTCACTATTCTGAGAGTGATCTTGCTGCGACTCAGCTCGATCACGAGGAATGGATGCGAGCCCATCCAATTCAGATTGCGCGACATTGGTCTGGTGAAGAGGCCCCGGCTTCGCGTCATGCAGAAGCACGAATTATCTGGTCGGACAAATCCCTCATTGTCCGGTTTGTTTGCAACCAATTCGAACCGCTGATCGTGAACTCACACCCACAGCTCACCCAAAAGACGATTGGGTTATGGGATAGAGACGTGTGCGAGGTTTTCGTGGCGCCGGATGCAGGGACGCCTAACCGTTACTTTGAGTTTGAAGCGGCGCCCACAGGCGAATGGGTCGATTTAGCGATCAATCTTGGCCCGACCAAACGTGAGACTGATCCAAAATTTCTCTCGGGAATGACTACTGCCACCCGCCTTGTCGATAATCAGTTGACGATCGCTATCCGTATTCCATGGAGCGAATCAGTTCGCAAACCTAAACGGGGCGACCAGTGGCGCGTTAATCTATTTCGTTGCGTCGGAATTGGAAACCAGAGATATCTGGCCTGGCGACCGACATATACAGCGGAGCCAAACTTTCACGTTCCTGAAGCTTTCGGCTGGCTTAGTTTCGTCTAACGGTAGGGTAGGAGTTGCGCGATTCAGCGCTTTCGTTGCAGTAAAGTCGAAACGTATTCCCCATACTTCGCCCGGTCTACTTCCAACATCCCAACAATCTTCACGGCAATCAAATATCCCGTCTCGCTCTTGTGTTCATCAAGTCGTTCGTAGCGAACGGGGAGTACTTGCATCTCAACCGGTCCGGAGGGCAATTCGAGCTGGACCTTCAAGCTGCGATTTTCACCTACCAGGTGATGCTCACCGAGAGTGATCGCGGGAACGATGAACGCCACCCCATTCGCGCTGAGGTCATAGGTGTGGCCATCCATACTGACTGTTCTTCTCGAGCCTGTCAGGCTTTTTGCGGGTGAAGCAATTGAAATGCTAAGAGCCAACCGGACCCGTTGTCGCTTTGTGCGGCGCCGATCGCCGACAAATTTCCGCAAGCGCGACACAATTGTTCGAGCGAATTCAGCCATGGGTTAATAGCGCGCTGTTGGACTTCTCCGACAAATCGGCCTTGCCACACTATGGCTAGATGACTTGAGAGCGGGGCTCAACTAGGGGACGGGTCAGGAGAAGTCGCGAGTCCATTCTAGTTGGCCCATAGTTTGGGCGCAATAGAAATATTACGACCGATAAATAACCTCCTTAGAGCTGTACTAAGTCTAGTTCTTCGTGGGACTGAGAGGCTTGCCACCCGTATCACTGCTTCTGACTCCGGCTGCATCCATGAAGAAAGACAGCCGCCCTGTGCGACCGTATTGGGCTGGTTCGGCTTGAGCACTCCAGGATTTTGCGTCGGAAGAGACATTAATCCGAAATCGGTATCCGGTTGACTCGGTACCTTCGAGGTCTTTCGGTAACAGGCCCGCCGCAATCAGCGTAGGTAAGTTGGCAAACTGCCCATTGTGTTGCTGACTGTAGAGCAACAGCGCGAGTGAAATTCGCGTGAGCATGTCCTGAACATCGCCGTGATGCGCATCGATGCGCGCATTGAAGAAAAACTTCTTTCCTGCTTTCTTCACAATCTCCAGGTTCTCACGGTCACCCAGGATCCAGGCGCCATTAATCATAATCAGGCCGGCAGGCTCCATCTTTTCCTTGCCATCGCTATCCAGCACCTTCACAAAGACAGTCGCTAAATCGCCGCTGATTGTTTCCCCCATGATCTCCACGTTCTCCGGAATTCTCTCCGCCACAGCCAGCGCCATCTTTTCAAAATCGGGCCGTAGCTCTTCAAACTCCTGCGGTTTCAGCGGCTCAATTGCGGGTTGGTAAATCGAAAGGGTGAATGCTTCGCGAAACTTCCTTTCCCGCAAAGCCTTGTAAAACGCTCGTACTGTTTCGGACGGCGAGCGCGGTGTGGGCTGTTGTGCTCTACCTGTTGAAACTGTCAGGCAAATCAGGAGCAAAAACACTACAACCGGAAACAACCTCTGACGGAAAACTTTCGAGGCAAACATTTATTTCTAACTTCCTTTGGATTACGAAATGCGAGGCGCGCTCCTCGCTTAGCAGCACGCCTCTTAATTATAAGTCTACATTAACATACCCGGTATTAGTCGAGTCCGGCACTCCTACTCTTTTTTCTGCGCGTAAGCTTTTGGTTTCAGGAACAATTCCCGTCCAACCAGGTAGAGCAGGACTGTAAGGATCAGGAAAGGAATCAAGCCCAACATATCGGCGTTGGGACCCTCGAAGAAAGGATTGTGGTGAGTAGCCCACTCTTCCCAACCGGTTAGCTTTGCTCTAATTCCTTCCTTCAGGTTCAGAAAAGCATAAACAACCCCGGCGAGTGTCGCGCCGGCAATGTAACCCGAAGCGAGCAAAACGCCTGGACTCTTGTCGCCTTCAGCCGCCAACTTCTCTTCTGTGAGACCTTTGTTTTCGGGTCTGCCCCGTGTGTATTTATCAATCAACCAACGCACCATGCCGCCAACGAAAATTGGCGCGGAAGTGGAAATAGCAAGATAGACACCGACGGCAAAAGCAAGCGATGGGATGCCGCTCAATTCCAGCACAATAGCTATCATCACCCCAAGCAGCACTAAGCCCCAGGGTAGTTCGCGACTTAGTATGCCCTTGATGATGTAAGACATCAGAGTCGCTTTCGGTGCAGTGAATTTGGCAACGCTCTGTCCAGTGTCTGGACGCTTGTCGTAAATCCCATTGATTCCCGGATCGGAAAGATAAACTGGCACTCCCTGATCGTTAACTAAATAACGTCCCGGCGGGCCAAAATCGGGAACCGTTTTGTGCCAAACGTAATAGGAGGTTGTATCGGATGTACCCAGGGGAGTCTCGCGCTTGGGCTGAGCTCCGCTTTTTTCGAAGTCTTCAGTTTTCGCAGCGAAACCAGATGGAAAAGTAAAGTCCTTGCTCTGAGCAATTGGAACATAAACCGTTCCGGATTGGTTGAGTTGCATCAGAATTGGACCCAGAACCAGAGCGGATGCCAGAGCGCCAATCAGGATCGCTATCTGTTGATACTTCGGTGTTGAGCCCACCAGGAATCCGGTCTTGAGATCCTGCGACGTGGTGCCCCCATTCGAAGCGGCGATACAAACAATGCCTCCGATTGAGAGCGCCGTAACGAAGTAAGGCGGAGCCGTCCAGCCGATAATGAGAAACGCAAGACACGTGAGTAGCAACGTTGCCACCGTCATGCCTGAAATCGGATTTGAAGAAGAACCAACCTCGCCGGTTAGGCGCGACGATACGGTAACAAACAGGAACCCGAAGATAACGATTAGCAGCGCGCCCAGGATATTGAACCGCAGGTTCAACTGCGGCGCCACCATGATAGCAATCAATAGTGCGATGATGCCGCCGATGACCCACTTCATAGACAAATCCTGATCGGTGCGCGGGGCATTTGCTGCTGCCGCCTTACTTCCTCGCAGATCGGCAAGACCACCCTTCAGCCCGCTCCAAATCACCGGCAGTGAACGGAAAAGACTGATGATGCCGCCGGCGGCAACTGCGCCCGCTCCGATGTAAAGGACGTAAGCCTTCTGAACTTGCGAGACGCTCATGTCTTTGATCAGATGGGTGGTTTCGGGCGCCAGCGGAACCATCCAGCCACCGCCGAAGTACTTAATAGCGGGAATCAAGACGAGGTACGAAAGCACGCCACCGGCAAACATGATGGAAGAGATTCGTGGCCCGATAATGTAACCAACTCCCAGGAGCGCCGGGTTATTCTCAATCGAGACTGAAGCCCCTTCAAATGGTTTGCCGAATACCTTTGTTGGATACTCTTTCCAGGTTCGCCAAACCTGTTCCACGGCGTAGTAAATGAAGCCGATGCCAAAGCCGGCAATAATTGTTCTTCCACCGCTTACGGCTTCGTCTGCCGAACCTGCCTTGGAGCCTTCCCTTGATGCCCTTCGCGATTCTTCTGAAGCACCGGCTTTCAAAACCTCCGCGCAGGCAGTGCCTTCCGGATACTTCAGATATCCATGTTGCGCAACGATCAGGGCCCGCCGCAGCGGAATCATCATCAGGATTCCCAGCAATCCGCCAAGCACCGCAACCAGCATCACGCGGCCCAATTCCAGGTCGAACCCCAGAATCATGATGGCCGGCATTGTTACGCCCAGGCCAAACGCAATCGACTCTCCCGCAGAACCCGCGGTCTGAACAATGTTGTGCTCAAGAATGGTCGCTTCGCGCACACCAAGCTTCGATAACATTTTGAACACCGTGATCGAAATGACGGCTACCGGGATCGATGCGCTTACCGTAAGTCCAACTTTGAGGACCAGGTAAAGCGAGGAGGCCCCGAAAACGATTCCCAGAAGCGTTCCCACAATTAGCGGGATGATCGTCAGTTCCGGCAGCGTGACTTCCGCCGGAATGAAGGGCTTGAATTCCTTAAGGTAAGGATTGTCCGGAACAAAACCAACTCTGTCCGGGTACTCA
>Ga0070697_100000877_pt1 | contig 22621 bp, 20 predicted proteins | sample KBSK1501metaG_FD_65475 | JGI IMG/M metagenome (GOLD analysis project Ga0070697, IMG submission 65475) | Corn, switchgrass and miscanthus rhizosphere microbial communities from Kellogg Biological Station, Michigan, USA - KBS K1-50-1 metaG | ecosystem: Host-associated > Plants > Roots >... | reverse complement strand
ATCGTTGTATTCGTTGGGCAAATGGAAACAATATCGCGCATCGGCAGCTGTGAACTCTGCGTACCCACCGTCAATCGTGTAGCCAGTAAATTTAGCGCGGTCGCAAAGATTTTCACGGTCAGATCGGCAATAAGCGCATTGCCCATCCGTCCAGCCCAGCCAGGGAATACCAACCCGATCGCCGATTGAAAATCCTTCAACGCCTTCACCGATTTCCTCGATCGACCCGACGATCTGATGCCCTGGAATCAACGGCAGCTTGGGACCGGACAGTTCACCATCGACAATGTGAAGATCCGTGCGGCAAACCGCACAGGTCGCCACGTGAACAAGCAATTGTCCCGCGGCCGCTCTTGGCTTCGGCACGTCGCGCAACTGCAGGGGACGACGCCGTCGCCCCGTAGAAAGCTTCTCCAGCACCATCGCGCGCATTGTCGACCTAATAAATGTAGACCCGAGACATGGCAATGGATCTCGCAGGTCTGTAGAGTCAGGTGTGTTGTGAATTTCGCCGCAGATCGCACTCCAGCAGGTCTCTGGGTGTCACCTGCAAATCTGCCGGCGGGCGGCTGAAAGGCCGCCACTGCAGTTCGTCAACGGGTCGACGCGATTTGCCGATCTTGCATTGAGCCCGCGTCCAAGATCCACAATTCCTTCACCCACATCAGCTCACAGGCGCCATTGCCCGTATCCGTTCGGCTCAGTGAGCTGCGCCAGGTTCCAATTCCCGGACCGTTTGCTTCCACCAAATCGCCCTGCAAATGAACGAGTGAGCCCTCGCGCAGGGATTTGCACTGCGAAGCGATCGCTTTCGTTGAGGGAACAATATGAACATTCGTGCTGTGCGAAATGATTTGCTCTGTGGGGATTGGTGGCTGACGCGGGTACTCGTACCAATAAAAGCGCGTGCTCTGGGTGATCTTTAATTGATCGAGCACTTTCTGATCAGACATCGGTCCCCAACCCAATGCAAGATCGACCGGAACAAGCGCAGCTTGTCTGTCGTAGCGATAAATCTTCCGGTGCAATACACGCGCGTCGATTGAAAATACGGCCAGCGGTTTCAACTTGAACGCACCTTGGGCGAATGGCGGCGTATCGGCCGGCAACATGATTTGACTTGGGTCATCGGCGATCAACACGCCAGGCAGATAGGTAATCGGGCGATGCAAATACCAATAACCGAGGCATCCGAGGGCAACGGCGAGGAGCACAATAAATGATTTCATGAATGCGATTAACCACCTAAGCCTGTCGTGGTTACGGAAGCAGATTCGATGCTGGATGACCGGTGCTGGGGCAGCTGTCACGTCGTAAATTGTGTAAAATGCGGCTACGTTTACCCGGACCGCGTCCTACCCTTCCTAGGCGCCCCTACGTACTTTTCCCAAGGCAGATTCCATAGTTCTCCCACGGCCACCGGCACGTCAGCGGCTCGTTAAGAGGGCATGAAATTCAGAAACCACGAGCCCGAAGCGGCAATGACCTTTCCTGAGGTTCTTGTCGCTGTTCTCCTGCTTGGAATTTTCTTTTCCTCGATTTTTGAAGTCAACGGCGTTTGCCTTCGCTTGATCAACGCCAACAAACAATCGGTGGCCGCGCTGGAGAGCGTTCATGACCGATGTGAGATCTTGAGGAACCTCTCCTTCACCGATCTTACCAACGTCTCAAACGTTCAGAACTTGATGGCGATTCCTGCAAATGCATCGGATTTTTGCAAGAACGCGACTGAGGTGGTCAAAATTAGTGCATATCCGGTCGCAAACGGCGTCACCCAATTTACTCGGCAACCGAATGGGGTTGTGACCAATGATTCCACTGCCACGGACCTCGGCAACGCCCTAGTCCAGGTCGATGTCTCAACCTCCTGGGTGACGCTTGGCGGACGCGCACGTTCTGAACAAACAACTACCCTAATTTCAAACGGAACAAAAAAATGAAACTCAAAAACTCACATAGAATCAACGGCTTCACTCTCAGCGAAAGTCTGGTCTCTCTCAGTCTTAGCTCGATCGTTTTAGCGGCCGCAGTCGCTTCGAGCGTTTCCCTTCAAAAAAGTTTTAACGCGGTCGACAACTACTTCGCCACGGAAATGCAACAGGTCCGTATCATCGATTACCTGAACCGCGACGTGAACCGTGGGCTCTCCGTGACCACGTCGGCCGATTTACAAACGGTTACCGTCACAGTCCCGAACTATATCATTCAACCAGGCGATCCCGAGGCGGTCGCAGATCCATCCCTGATCGGCACACCGCGCGCGCCGACCGTCGCCTACACGCCAAGTGGCCCGCAGGTAAATTATGGAGCTTCCACCAGCACGGTGGTCTACTCCATCAGTAATACATCCATCTTACGGACAGAAAATGGAGCCGTGACGACGATTGCTTCGAGCACCGACCAATTGGTGCCACAGACGACGGACGTTGAATTGGCAAATACCGAATATGCCAATGCGTCAGTCACCTTCATGCCCATCCTCACCACAGCCGGAAGTCCGGCCGAACGAACCGGCACAAGTCTTTACGCAACGGCTTATTTGCGAAATAAGCGCCGGAGCTGAGCACGAGGGGCCGGGCGAATGCGAATCTCGAGAAGGAAAGCTGAACAAGGCAATGTCCTGATCTGCGTTTTATGCACGATTCTAATCGTGTCGCTTATAGCCGGGAATGTCCTTTTCAACTGCATCACCCGATCCAACACTGCGTCGAGTCAGGTTCGCGGCTGGAAAGAATCGATCTATGCAGCCGAGGCTGGTGGTGACCTTGCTTACGCGGAAATACGCAAGACAATCCTCGATCCCACCCACGCATTTAGCGGGTGGACCAATTTGGGAGGCGTCTACAGCAATTCGCCCGTGACTTTCGGGCGCGACAGTTTGACGACCAGTGCCGCGGTGAACGTATTTTACAATGATTCCAACGGCAATCCCTGGTACCGGATCCGCGTCAAGGGCAGCGCCCCTGTCCTGGGGTTAAAGCGCGCTACCATGGACGATCGAATGGGCGTAGGAACGCGCGGCGATAGCCTGCTCCGCAAAATCGATTTTAATTACGATCATTTCATCGCCACTTACGGTCCGAAGGGGGACAATCTTCTCAAAGCGATTGTGCCTGTCTCGCGGCCGCAAATCACGCGGCGCGTCGAGCTCGTTGCCGCACCGGTGACACCATTCGAAGCGGCCATAAAAACTCTCAACTCCTTCGCCGGTCCGGGCTCGGCGGGCTTGGTCGACAGTTACAATTCCAACAACGGGCCCTATTACTTCTGCGCCAATAATCCTTCGGACCCACATTACGGCGACTCGCACAGCGGCGGAGTCGAATTGGACAGCGCAAACTTTAATTTGGGTGGAGCAATTTGGGGGAATGTCACGACAAACGGGGGTAATGTGAAGCCTTCTTCAAGTATTCATGGCACTATTGACAATAACGTGCCGTTCACAGTGCTGCCGTACGTGATGCCAACGAACCTACCGCTACCACTGCCCTCCCCCACCACGATTGTTGACAATGTTACACTCAATCCACCCAGCGCGGGCAGCGTGACCAGTCCCAACGCCTATCTTGTTTCCTCCTTTAGCGGCAACTTAACCATCAACCAGGTCGGAACGGCGCCGACTTACGTCGCGATTCATTCGACCGGCGACATTACGGGCAGCATCGACGCAAAACCTAATGTATACGTAAAGATCTTCTTCGACCGCAACATCAGTCTAAAAGCTCGGGACATTGTTAACGAGAGCGGTATTGCCGCGAATCTTCAATTTTATGGAATAAGTCCTTCTGATCCAACAGCCATTCAGTCCATCGACATCGCTCCTCCGGGAAATTTTGCAGCGACATTCTACGCGCCGAGCGCGGACTTCCAACTTACCGGAAACCCCGACGTCACCGGCGCGATTGTATGCAAGACGTTCCAAGGCAATGGCAACACCAGCTGGCACTACGACCGCGCCCTTGATACCGCAGGCGACGCCATTGACTACCGAATCGCCAGCTACGTAGAAGATATGCGATAGACCGCCACGCGAGCCGGCCCGAAATAGAGTTGCCAAACGAGCCTCTTTGCCAACTCGATCACGCTTCGCTTTCTAAGCTTCAATTATCTTGTTCCTGATGGCGTAGCGAACCATGTCGCTAAAGGACTTCAGACTGAGCTTGCGCATGATGGCCGCCCGATGGGTCTCGGTCGTTTTGACGCTGATTCCCAATATGTCCGCAACTTCCTTGTTGCTTTTACCCTCGGCCAGAAGCTGCAGGATTTCCCGTTCACGATCAGTAACTCGACCCTTTTCAGGAGCGTCTTCGAGCTCATTTTCTCCTTGAATGTACCGCGCAAAAACGATTTCCGAGATACGTGACGTAAGAAAATGTTTGTGTTCTGAGAGTGCTTTGATGGCGTCGATTAAGTGATCGGGCGCATCTGTTTTCATAATGTAGCTACGCGCCCCGGAAGCGAAGACATCGTGGACCAACTCTTCCGTCACCTGTCCCGTAAAAATCAGGACTTCTGTCTCGGGTGAGTTTTTTTTAATCTGACGGGTCGCATCGAGTCCGTTCAATTCGGGCATGGCGATGTCCAAAATCACGATGTCCGGTTTTAATTGCGCGCTCAGCGCCACCGCTTCTCGTCCGTTATCGGCCTCACCGATAACCTCCCATTCTGAAATCGGGGAGAGAAGCGCACGCGTTCCCTGTCGTACGATCTTGTGATCATCTGCCAGAAGAATCCGGACGGTTTTCACGATACAATGTTATCGCACTCCTGTGACAATTGCTGCAGGGCACCTGAATCGCCCGTGAACTGATCCGGAGTTTGAGAAATCACTTTTTTGGAAGAAGCGCTGATTATTTCTGGAACAGCGCTTCCTAGCACTGTGAGCAGTTTTCCCGTGTCGTACGGCTTGGTCAGAAAGTTCGTGATGCCAAGTTCTTGCAGGCGAGGTAATTCTGCGTAGGGGGTCATGGTCTCCCGTCAGCAACAGCAGATTTCTCGCCGTTTTCCCGCAGCTTCCGTTTTTTCGCGTTTTGCCCGAAGGAGTGCGGGGGCGAAGTTTAAAATTTCAATACTGCGATGAGAATGCTGTCACTAAAGACGAATCAACCTTCTGATCGCGGCGCGGAGCAGGTCTGTTGCGGCGAGATTGCTCGGTTCATAGTTCCGCTCGTCACCAACGACTCAGCAAGGAGAACGACCGTAAACGTGCTGCCTTTGCCTGGTTTTATGTTACTCGGCCGCGGCGCGCCAAATGGGCTTGAGCAATCTTACGGCGTTGCGTCCTTCCTGCTTCCAAGGAAACGCTGAGCAGCCGCGTCCCTAACAAAGATGCAGAGCTATTTTTCCTCTCAATTCAGCGAGGTTGCCGACGCGGCAGTCAGGAGGCAAAAGTCACCCGAGCGGTACGCTTTGTGCATATCTCAAGCAGGTTTCCAAGGGCCCCAATGGATATTCTCGTAGCTGATGACGATCGCCATGGCAGGTTTTTGCTTAACTTTGCCCTAAACCAACTGGGACAGAGCGTCACCGAAGCCGAGAATGGCCGCGAGGCCTGGGAAGCGTGGCAGCGCGATCATCACCACCTGGTTATCTCCGATTGGATGATGCCCGACGTAGACGGGTTGGAGCTCTGTCGAAGAATACGCGCCGAGGAAGGGTCCGGCTTCACGTACATCATGCTGATTACCGCGCGCGCTGGAAAAGCCAATTACCTGGATGCAATGGACTCGGGCGTCGACGACTTTGTCAGCAAACCGTTCGAAAAGGACCAGCTCCTCGCGCGTGTGCGGGTGGCGACCCGCATTCTCGGTTTGCACGAAAAGCTGCGCCTCGCCAACACAGACCTCGAGCGTCGCGTCCACGAGCGCACTGCCGAGCTAGAAAAGGCGCTTCGGGCGAAAAGTGAATTTCTCTCGCGTGCCAGTCACGAGCTGCGCACGCCGATGAATCACATTCTCGGCTTTGCCCAAGTGCTGCAATTGAAGGGGCTGACCGCGAAGCAAGAAGCAAACGTTCAACACATCTTAACAAGCGGGCGCCGTCTGTTGACGCTAATCGATCGCATCCTGGGAGTCGCAAAGTCCGATCCGGGCGATCTACACGACCTGAGTTTCCTCGAGGCGAGTGCAACCTCCAAGAGCACGCCGAACCCGACGGAGGCCAAACCGCACAAGATGTTGATCGGATGAACGAAGCGCTCATAAAGAGCGCCATGCCGTCAGCGGCGCGGCCCGCTACGTGCTGCCATCTAGTGAGGCCCTGGGATTACTCGCGCGAATACAGCCGACGTTGCGACAATGGCAGAAGTGAAACAGAAGGTTCTGGTTGCGGATGACCATCCGATCAATCGCAAATTTCTCGTCAGTCTGCTTGAGGACACCGGTTTCGACGCGCTTGAAGCCAGCGATGGCGCCGAAGCTCTCGAACTTGCCCGCAAGGAACAGCCGGACCTGATCATTGCCGATGTCGTAATGCCGAAGGTGGATGGTTACGAACTGGTAAAGGAGGTGCGGAGCGATCCAACAATTGCGCAGACACCGGTCATTTTTTACACCGCGAATTATATTGAAACCGAGGCGCGGCGACTCGCTGAGGCATGTGGCGTGCGCCACCTCTTGATCAAGCCGTCCGAAGCCGAAGATATTCTCAACCATGTCCGCACGGCTTTGCAAGCGCCCGCACCTGAATCAATGCCGGCGGTTCCGCCCGAATTTGATCGCGAACACTGTCTCATCCTAACAAACAAGCTTTGCGAGAAAGTCGACGAACTAGAGTCGTTGAACCTAACTCTGGAAAGCCGTCTGAAAGAAATAGCGCAAGCTGAGGAAGCTGCCCAGTCCGCTAACCGGGCCAAAGATCAATTCATCGCCGCCTTGTCGCACGAGCTGCGCACGCCACTTACGCCCGTCCTGGCCCTGGTCAGTTACTTGGTCAAACACACTTCCACGCTTCCACCCGAATTGCGTAATGAGATCGAAATGATCCGGCGCAATGTGGAGCTGGAAGCACGCTTGATCGATGATCTTCTGGACGTCACCCGAATTTCCGCCGGCAAACTGGAGCTGGCATTGGAAGTTACCGATGCTCACGCAGCCGTCCGCGGCGCGCTCGATATCTGTGCCGAAGACATCCGAACCAAAAAACTTACTCCCGAACTCGATTTGCAAGCTTCGGAATATTGGATTCGGGCTGATCCGGTGCGACTTCACCAAGCTTTTTGGAACATTCTCAACAATGCCGTGAAATTTACACCCTCGGGTGGTCGAATCACCATCCGATCTCGAAACGATGCCACCGGCGACTTCATTTTGGCGGTCGAGGATAGTGGCATTGGTTTCGAGCCCGAGATCTGCAAACGCATGTTCGCTGCATTTGAGCAGGGCAACCGCTCCATTACGCGAGAGTTTGGCGGCCTCGGCCTTGGACTTACGATCACCAAAAACCTGGTCGAAGCGCATCATGGTCGTCTTGAGGCATTCAGCGGAGGCAGAAACGCGGGTGCGACATTTAAGATCGCGTTAAAAACTGTCCCAGCCGAAGCCAGTCCAGCCGCGACACACCGCGCGCGGGTTGATCACGCGGCCAGACTTCGAATCCTTGTTGTTGATGACCACGACGACACGCGCCGAGTGATTGGCAACCTTCTGAGAATTAAAGGACACGAAGTGTTCACTGCCTCGAGTGTGTCGAGCGCCCTCGAGGTTCTCGCTCATGAAGCTATCGACCTACTGCTCAGCGACATTGGCTTGCCAGATGGGACCGGATACGAGCTTATGGAACGAGCCAAAGCCCTTCAACCTCTCACAGGCGTTGCCTTCAGCGGATTTGGCATGATTGAGGACATCGCGCGAGCGCTCGATTGTGGCTTTGCGTATCACATGGTTAAACCGCTAAACATTGAGCAATTAGAATCGGTTTTGCGCCACGTAACACCCAAGGACGTCTTTAAAGGCACCACAACTAAAATGCTCGGTGCCAGGGCGCATCCGGCAGTTTCCAATTTGCACGGAAATCTCGGCCCGGATCCCGCCTCGTAAACGAGCTTTATTCGAGCGCTTGACTTCCCCCGGAGGAATCGCTCAATGCAGTCCAGCCGGCAGCGGTTCGGCGCGCTCATCACCCGCTTCGCTTGCCTGCGGCATGTCCCGATCATGGTGCGTATGTGCGCTGCGCAAAAAGGGAACGCGATCGAGCACGTGCTCCTGAAACCACTCGAGCCAGAGATAAATTACCGGCGTTACAAAGAGGGTGATCATTTGCGAAAAAATCAGCCCTCCGACGATGACTAAACCAAGCGGCCGGCGCGATGCCGCGTCCTGACCGAAACCCAGCGCGAGTGGAACGGCGCCCATTAGCGCTGCGAGCGTGGTCATCATGATGGGGCGAAAACGCTCCATGCTCGCCTCGTGAATAGCCGAACGCAGGTCCCAGCCTTCGTCGATTCGTTGCAAGGCAAAATCAACAACCATGATTCCGTTTTTCTTGACAATGCCTAACAAAAGGAAGAGCCCAATCACGCTGTAGAGGGACAGGACGGAATGAAAAATCCACAGCGTGGCCAAGCCGCCTACCACGGCGGGAACGATTGCCGGGAACAAAACCGTGAAGGGATGCACGTAGCTTTCGTAGAGAATTCCCAGAATCACATACATCACAAAAATGGCCGAGAGCAGCAGCAGCGGCAGCGACCGGAACAGTTGGCGGAAAACGAGCGCTTCGCCCTGAAACGTGGCCTGCACCGTTGGAAATTGTGGATGGATTTGCGCGAAGGCGTTCTCGATGAACTTGGTGGCATCGCCGATGGCAACATTTGGCAGCAGGTTGAAGTTGATCGTGACGCTGGTGAACTGGTTGAAGTGATTGACCGCCTGCGGGCGGAGGACTTCTCTAGTCGATGTCACTGCGCGCAGCGGGACGAGATTGATCGTGCTGCCGCTCGTGGTCGCGATGGTTCCGCCGCCGGCCCCGCTTGCACTGAAGTTGCCGCTGGTGTTACTGCGGACGTAGAGATCATTCAGGTCCGTCGGCTCCGCTCGTTCCTTGTCTTTGACCTCGAGAATGACTTGATATTGGTCCTCTGGCTCCTTGATTAAATAGACGTAGTTTTGCGAATAAGCATTGCGTAACAAACTCTGCACCGCGGAGGCGGAAACCCCGTAAGTGGCGGCGCGCTGGCGGTCGATATCGATGGAGAGATTGGGCGTGGCGTGATAGTAATCGGAACGGACGCTGGCGAAGCCTTTGAACTGCTGCAGCTTCTTCGCCAACTGGTCGGCCACGGCATAAACGTCCTCCGGCACGATCCCGCTGACGGTGTATGCGTACTGGCCCTGGGTTTGGTTGGTCGCGCCGACGTTGATTTGCAGCACCGGATTTGGCTGCATCACTGCGGCGATCCCAGGAATCGAGCCGATCGATTTCTGCAATTGCAAGATGCATTGGTCGATGGGCGGGCGTTCACTGCGTGGTTTCAGAAAAATGAAAAATAGTCCCTGCGACGATGAGGTGCGCGCGGCGAACCCCGCCAATGTGAAAAATTGCCCGACGTTGGGATCGTCCTCCAACTTCTGATTAACCTGCTGCTGATACGCACGCATTTGCGCCGGCGATGAGCCTTCCTGGGCGATAAAGACGCCGCGGACGAAGCCGCTGTCGCCCGGCGGCAATAACGTGAACGGCAAATGGGTGAAGAAAAACCAAAGGCCGAGGATGCAAATCACCAGGATCGGCACCGTCAGCCAGGCGCGGTCGAGGAATTTATCGAGCGCCCGGCCATAGGCAGCGATCACGCCTTTGATGAAATTGCTGGTGTGCCGCTCCATCCAGGCGCGTTTATGCCCGGCCCGGCGCTCGCCGAGGATGCGCGCGCACATCAGGGGAGTCAGCGTCAGCGAGACCAGCCCGGAGGCAAGGATCGCGACAATAATTGTGACGGAAAATTCGCGGAAAATGCGGCCTAACAAACCCGGAAGGAAAACCAGCGGAATGAAAACAGCGGCGAGCGAAAGTGTCATCGACAAGATGGTGAATGAAATCTCACCCGCGCTGTTAAAGGTGGCCTTGATGATCGATTCGCCGTGTTCGGCGCGCCGGACGACGTTTTCCAGAAACACAATCGCATCATCGACGAGGAAGCCGATGCAGAGCGTCATCGCCATCAACGTCAGGTTATTGATGGAGAAATCGAGTATGTACATCACCGTGACGGTGAGCAGTAACGAAAGCGGCAGCGCCACGACCGGGATGAGCGTGTCGGTAGTGCGACCGAGAAACACGTAGATCACCATCACCACCAGCACAAAGGCGATCATCAGCGTCCATTGCACGTCGTGAACCGAGTTTACGATCGTCTCCGAGCGATCGAAGACCGGAATCAATTTGATCGATCCTGGCAGACTGGCTCGCAGTTCGGGAAAGAGCGCCTTGATCGATTTCGCAACCTCCACCGCGTTCGCGCCTGCTTGCCGCGAGACCGCCAGCACCACCACTGCCCCGGGGGGACGAAATCCCCGCATCCAAAACGTCCGCGAGATACGCTCATCCTGCACGCTCTGGCGAACATCCGCCACGTCGCGCAAATAAACGGGTGAGCCGTCTTTATTGCGTGCGACGATCAAATTCCGATACCCCTCGGCCTGGTCGATCTGCCCGTTCGGCTGCAAAACAAATGTGCGGTGTGCGCCATCGAGCTGGCCCGCGCCGGAATAGACTGTTCCTCCTTTGATCGCGCTCGCCAGATCGTCGATGGTCAACCCACGCGCCGCAAGGGCCGCGGGGTCGGCCTTGACCCGAATCGCGCCCTGGACGCCGAAGATGTTCACCTGCGATACGCCCGGGAGAATCGCGATGCGCTGCGCCACGGCCGTGTTGGCGTATTTGTAAAGATCGCTATCGGTGAGCGTATCGGAGACGAAACCGATGTAAAAAACAGGCTGATCGTTCGGATTGGTTTTCGTAAAAGTCGGCGGACTCGGCAGATCGATCGGCAACTTTCCGGTGGCGCGCTGGATCGCGGCCTGCACATCCGTGGCCGCGTCGGTAATGCTCTTGCTGAGCACAAATTGCAACGTCAGCGACGTGTTACTCTGCGTGCTTGTGCTGGTGATGATATCGAGGCCGGGGATTTGCAGGAATTGTTTCTCCAAGGGGCTAGCAACGTTGTTCGCCATCGTTGTGGGGTCCGCGCCGGGATAGGACACCGTGACCTGGATGACGGGATAATCGACCGCCGGAAGGTCGTTCACGGCGAGTTTTCCGTAAGTCGCCAGACCGGCGACGATCACCGAGAGCGTCAATAGCACGGTCATCACCGGCCGCCGAATAAATGGCCCGGAAAGTCCCGAGCCTGTAACCTGAATTAGCTTCGCAGTCAGTGCTAGGTTTTCTCGCGCGGCGCTTGTTGTCGATCTTTGGGGATATCGAACTTGCGTTTCGTGTTCGCCGTCAGGCGCGCCGTCACGTTGATCGGATCCAGTCATGTTGAAATCGAGAAAACTACAGCGCACCTTTTGCCGAGGCCTGCTGCGCGTTCGCGGTGTTTGGAGCAACGTATGGCTTCGGCGCCACTTTTGCTCCAGGGGAGAGTGCCAGTTGACCGGTAACAACTACGGTTTCGCCCGGCTTGAGGCCACTTTCAATTACTGTCAAATCACCATCCTCGCGCTGTCCAGGTTTGACTGAGCGAAGATCAACGGTGTCATCCGGTTTCACCACGAAAACGAACGGCCCACGCTGGCTAATCTGTACCGCCTGCGACGGCACCAGCGTCGCATCTTTGATCATATCAAGAATAAAACGCACGCGCACAAATTCCGACGGCCACAATGCGTGATCTGGATTCGCCGTCACAGCACGTGCTTTTACTGTTCCGGAACCTGGCTGCACAGCGGTGTCGATGAAATATAAGTCGCCCACGCGCGGCGCGATCGAGCCGTCGGGAAGGTACGTTTCGACTTTTACATTTGGCCCGCCGAGATATCTCCTCACCTGCGGAAGATCGTTCTCCGCAACTGCGAAATCGGTATAAATCGGATCGAGACCCTGGATCGTGACCAGCGGCGGACTCGACGGACCGACTAGGTTCCCGATATCGATATTGCGCAGTCCTACTCGTCCATTGATGGGCGATTTTATGTAGCAATAATCGAGGTTCACCTGAGAAGCCTCGGCCGCTGCCTGGGACTTCTGCGCGTTCGCCTTGGCAGTATCGTAGTCCTGTTGCGATATGACGTTTCTCGCTCGCAAGTCCTCCTGGCGTTTCAGCGTAACCTGGTCTAACGCGGCTTGCGCTTTCGCTTGGTCCAGAGCGGCTTGGTAGGGGCGCGGATCAATCGTGAAAAGCAGGTCGCCTTGTTTCACGTCCACGCCATCCTGAAAATGTCGCGCGATGATTTGGCCGCTGGCCTGGGCTTGCACTTGAACTGTCTCATAAGCCGCGCAAGCGCCGATTTCATCAAGGTAAAGAGGCGCGTCCTTAGTGATCACTTTTGTCACGAGCACTGGCCGCATAGGCGGCTGCTCAGTCTTCGCGGATTCGACTCTGCGCTGAAGACCACGAGCCACAGCGAAGATCGCCAGAACCGCAAAAAGAATGTATCCCCATCTCGGAATAGAATGCGCTCCGGCCTGGGGAGTTTTTATTTGCTTTTCCCGCTGGCGTGATGCGGCAGCCTCAACTTTTGGTTCTAATCGGATATCCATCTTAGTTTCGGCCGTCTCGACCTACGTAAACGTGCAGCGCTGCGTTCCTGCGGTCGCCAGTTCCATTCCGTCGCTCGGCTTTGCGGCAAATCTTGGTCAGCACCCGCATACACGTCCGAAGCTCAGAAACCGGAATATCATCGAGCAGTTCATGTCGAAGCTTGAATGCTTCTGCGCTGATTTGGGTGATGACGCGCTGAGCCCGCCGCCCGAGATGCACGGTCTTACAACGCCGATCGTGGGCGGCATTTTTGCGCGTTACCCAGCCGTCATCTTCAAGCCGATGCAACAAGGTCACAAGAGTTGGCTCTTCGATCCCCAACCGAGTCGCAATCTCCGATTGTGTCAGCGGACCTGGAGCAACCGACAAATGCAGCAATGTCCGCCACTTCGCCTGACTCAATCCCATCGGTTTGAGCCGCTCGTCCAATTTTAATCGCCAGGCGCGGGCAGTGCCGTGCAATAGCGGTCCAAAGGCTTCAAGATCAGATTTCACGAAGGCCACGATTAGTTAGCATGCTAACCAATTCGACCCCGCAGCCGTGTCAAGCGTTCAAGGCAATCAATCGATCTTGAGCAGAAGGATCGACTCTTTCCGATAATCGGTGAAGGGAGATATCAGGTGCGGCCGTCGTGGTGCCCAGCGATTGCTTTCCATCACTTCCCGTTCCCTTGCCGGCCGGATGAGCAGATATTTTGCGTCTGGTGGAAGATTAATAACCTGGCTGGCGTAGACCAATTTCGAGCGCAGATAGAAAAAAATCGGCTGATAACTTGGATCAAGCGCGTAAAGCGGTTCAGAAGGCGGGATGATCGCGTCGATCTCAGCAGCCAACTTCTTCACATTTTGCCGATGATGCATTCGGGGGACGATAGCCGCCGCATAAACGGCCATGCCCGTGCAAACCAGAACTGCAACCACCGCGACCATGCGCTGTCGATTTTTCATGGAAAATGCCTTGCCTCCGAGCGCGCGTGGCCACGAAACGTTGTCCGCAGTCAAACTCATGGCCAGCAGCCAGTCGGCAGGCGCGATCGCTGGCATAGCGTAACGCGGTAGGGACCCCGGCATCAGATTAATTATGACAAACGGAGCGGCTGCGCCCCAGGCGACCGCACGTGCCAATCGTCGATCCTTCTCCGCCCTAAAAATCCGGGGACGAGCGAGCGGCAGCAGAATTGTCCAGGGCAAAAAATAGACGAGCCCGCGCGGAATGTTCCAAATCCAGCTGGAGAACATGAAATTGTCACCGCGCAACCGCCCAGTGAATTGGCTCGACCATTTTGCAACGGTTAGCTCATTGCCAGTCGAATGGGCGAACGGAATCGCCCAAGCCGCAAAAATTCCCAGCATGATGAGAACACCGGCGAAATGTGCAGGATGAAACAATGGGCGCCAGGTTTTGTGCTGCCAAAGAACCGCAGCAACTACCGCGTAGAAGAAGATGAGATGCACTGGTCCTTTGGCGAGCCACCCAAGCCCAAGAAAGATCGATGCCGGAACCCAGATGAGCCAAGGGGATTTCTGTCGCTCCCAAAGGCTCAGCCAAAAGATGATGGCGAGCGCACATAGTGAAACGTAAAGCGCCTCGATTTCAATCAACCGGCCTTTCTCAATCATTCCGGCGTTGGTTAGCCAAATGATCGCTGCGACTGTCGATCCACCTGAGCCCAGGCTTGCCCCCGCCACGGTTACAAACGCGACCGCCACCGCCAGGACGCAGAGCGCAGAAGGCAAGCGCGCTGCCCATTCATTGCGCTGGCCGAGAATCTTGAACGAAATCGCAACCAACCAGTTGATAAGCGGCGGTTTACGAAAGTATGCTTCGCCGGCCACCTGCGGGACAAGATAGTCGCCCGTCTCAATCATTGCGATGGCCGGCAAAATCCTCCTGCCTTCTTCTCCCTTGATCGGCAGCGAGCCAAGCGCTGGCAGATAGATCACGGCCCAAACCAGTAGGACCATCGCTAGACTCTGCACCCGCGCCATGGTTCGACGTTGAACATTAGCGTGTAGAGGTTCAAACAGAATCAAAGCGCACCTTGACGAATGCCTGTTTGAAACTAAGTTGAACATCTAGTCCGCGCTGAACGGAGTGGGAAGTAACGTCCCACTCTTTTTAGTCTGCGGGCTTAGATGTTTTTGTGAATCCCGAATTCATTGCCATGCTGGATTACCTGGAGCGGGAACGCGGTATTAAACGCGAAATCCTGCTCGAGGCGGTCTCCAACGCGCTCCTCTCCGCTTCCAAGAAAAGCGTTGGCGCAGCGCGCGACCTTCGCATCGACATCGATCCGAAGACGGGGGAAATCCGGGCACTGGCGAACCTGATCGTGGTCGATAGCGTCACAAATCCGCAGGACGAGATTCCGCTAACCAAAGCGCAGAAAATTAAGCCGGATGCGAAAGTGGGCGATACGGTGGCAGTCGAAGTGACGCCCCGGAACTTTGGCCGAATCGCCGCCCAGACAGCCAAGCAGGCGATGATGCAACGGATTCGTCAGGTCGAAAAGGAAATGATTTACGACGAGTTCAAAGATCGCGCTGGCGAAATTGTCAGTGGCACCGTCCGTCGTTTCGATCGTTCAGACGTAATTCTCGATCTTGGGAAATTTGAGGCGGTCATGCCGCAGCGGGAACGCGTCGCGGTAGAGGATTACAATGTGGGAGATCGGCTCCGCGCCTATGTCGTCGCGGTCGAGAACGGCTTACGGGGACCGGAAATCATCGTTTCGCGCAGCCACCCCAATTTTGTGCGTCGCCTCTTTGAGTTGGAAGTGAGCGAGATCGCGGACGGGACGGTCGAAATACGTGGGATTGCGCGCGAAGCAGGCTATCGGACGAAGATCGCAGTTTGTAGCGTAAATGAAAAAGTGGACCCAGTCGGAGCCTGCGTCGGCATGCGCGGTTCGCGCGTCAAAAATATTGTGCGCGAACTGAACAACGAGAAGGTGGACATCATCCGCTGGAGCTCCGATCCACGCGACTACATTCTCGAAGCGCTTAAGCCGGCCAAAATTAAAAACATGGCCTTCGATACCGAGAAAAAGAGCGTCCAAATTTCGGTGGATGAAGATCAGCTTTCGCTTGCCATTGGGAAAAAAGGACAAAACGCACGATTGACTTCGCGCCTGACCGGCTGGGAAATCAACATCGACCGGGATACTTCGGCCACAACCGCAGTCGAGCAAAAAGTTGCGCAAGCTGCGCAAACTATGGCTGGCGCTCTACCCGTAACCGAAGAGCAAGCGACCAGCCTGGTCAAATCGGGATTCACCAATTTGGAAGGGTTGCGCGATGCAGACGTGAAAGATTTAGTGGATATCCTCGGTATCGACGAAACGAAAGCGCAGGAAATCCATGACGCGGTCCACCAACAAGAGGAACCGCAGAAGGCCGGCTCTGCTTAAAATGCACGAGCCATGAGCGAAAATTTTACAAAACAGAATGGCAGCAAAGACGACCAGGAAAACGGCTGGCAGCAAACCGGCAGCGCGCAAGGCTGCTGCGTCCAAGGCAGCCCCTGCTAAACCGAAGGTCGCGCCGAAGAAAAAAGAGCCGGAAGATAAACCGGCGGCAAAGCCAGCTACGATCGTCGCGCCGCTCCCCAAAGCCGCGTCGAAAGCTCGACCCTCTTCGGCTCATCATGTTGAGAGCGTTTCTCTGATCGACGAGAAAAAGCCGAGGCAGAAATCGGTTGACGGCGAAGTGAAGAAGAAGACAGCGGTGCTTCCGCCGATCTCGCGCATTCGCGCTTCCATGGAAAAGCCCGCTGCTCCGCCCAAGTCGCCACCAGCAGAAGCGGCAGAAGTGGAACCGCCAAAAGCCGATATCGATCTCGCGGAGCAGCCACCGGTCCTTCCGGCTCCAGAGCCTGAAGCGGAAGAGAGCAAAAAGGTGATCCATATCAAGCCGCCGATCATCGTCAAACAACTGGCGATCGAGCTCGGCTTGAAACCACATCAGCTGATCGCCGAGCTGATGTCGTTCAATATTTTCGCCAACATCAATCAAACGATCGAACCCGACGTAGCATCGAAGATTGCAGAGAACCACGGATTCCTCTTAGAAAAAGAGCGCCGCGAAAAGGGCGGGGGCGTTCACAAGGTGGAGCAGGTCGTTGTCGCGCCGCCACCTCCCGTTATCCAAAAGGAAGAGGAACTCAAAACCCGCGCTCCGATTATCACATTCATGGGCCATGTCGATCACGGCAAGACCTCACTCATGGATACCATCCGCAAGACGCGCGTGGCCGCGGGTGAGGCTGGCGGAATCACGCAGCACATTGGCGCTTACACCGTCGATTACAAAGGAAACAAGATCACGTTCCTCGACACGCCCGGTCACGCCGCTTTCACCGCCATGCGCGCCCGTGGCGCGAACGTGACGGACATTGTCGTCCTAGTAATCGCCGCCGACGACGGCGTAATGCCGCAAACGATCGAGGCGATCAATCACGCCAAGGCTGCCCCTCACGTGAAGATCATGGTTGCAATCAACAAGATCGATTTACCGGGCGCAAACATCGACCGGGTGAAGAAGCAATTGCAGGAACACGGCCTTATGCCGGAAGATTGGGGCGGCGAGACAATTGTTTGCGAAGTCTCCGCTACGCGCGCCACCGGGATCGATCACTTGCTTGAGATGATGGTGCTGCAAGCTGAGGTGATGGAACTAAAAGCTTCGCCGACGGCTGTACCTCGCGGCACAGTGATTGAAGCCCAAATCGAGGCCGGCCGCGGGCCTACCGCTACCGTGATTGTCCAGATGGGCACGCTCAAGATCGGCGAGCCGTTCATCTGCGGCGATTACTGGGGTAAAGTGAAGTCGCTCATCGACGATCAAGGCAACCCGGTCAAGGAAGCGGGCCCATCGACACCGGCGAAGGTGCTTGGTTTTACTGGCCTGCCCAATGCGGGCGATGAGCTGCTGGTAATGGAATCGGAGCGGGCAGCAAAGACTTTGAGTGAGGAACGCCTCGAGTCGAAACGCACGGAGAAATTGACCGTCCCGCAACGTGCTACGCTTGAGAGTTTGCTCGAAGCTGCCGACGGTAAAAAAGTTTTGCGGATGGTTTTGAAATGCGACGTGCAAGGCTCAGTCGAAGCGCTCGTGGGCGCGTTGCGACAGATCGACAGCAAGAAAGTTGATCTCGAGATCGTCCACTCCGGCGTGGGTCCGATCTCGGAATCGGACATTTTGCTGGCCAGTGCCTCAAACGCAGTAGTGGTCGGCTTTAACGTCAAAGTGGAGAACATGGCTGTCTCGGCTGCGCGAAGCGAAGGCGTCCAGGTAAAACTTTACAGCATCATCTATGAATTGATCGATCAGATCAAAGAAGCGATGGCCGGCTTGCTCGAACCCGAATTACGCGAAACGACAATTGGGCATGCCGAAGTGAAGCAAATTTTCGAATTAAGCAAAGGCATTGTGGCCGGCTGTCTGGTCACCGACGGCCGCATCGCGCGCACCGCGCGGGCGCGGGTGCTGCGCCGCCGCCAACCAGTGTATGACGGTGGAATTTCGACGCTCCGCCGTTTTCAGGATGATGTTAAGGAAGTGCGCTCGGGGCTTGAATGCGGCATCAAGCTTGGCGACTTCAGCGAATACCAGGTGGGCGATATTATTGAGTGCTACCAACTCGAACAGTTCACGCAGAAACTGTGACAAAAACGTTAAAGCGTTGAAGAGTTAAAGCGGAAATTCATGTCATCCACTTCAACGCTTCATCCCTTTAACCTCCACCATGAAACGCCGACTTCTCCGGGTAAACGAACTGGTCAAACGCGAACTGAGTGGAATCATCGCGCGCGAAATTAATTTCGAGGGCGCACTCGTCAGCATCAATCACGTCGATGTGGCCGCCGATTTGAAAAATGCGCAGGTCTTTGTCAGTGTCCTCGGATCTGAAGCCGAGGCTGACGTGATTAGTAAACTAGAGGCGCGCCGTCCAGTGCTTCAAGCCGAGCTGGGCCGCCACCTGACCCTCAAATACACACCGCATCTCCTGTTTCGCCTTGACAATTCCATTGCCCGCGGATCGCGCGTCATCGAGATCTTACGGGAAATCGAAACGCCGTCCTGCGAGAGCGAGTGAAGGCTGTAGCCATCGTCGCGTGGGCCGTCTATCGTGACGAACTGTTGGCGTCGCTGGGGATCGCCTACAGGGCCGTGCCTACAAGAGTATCATGACCAACTCCAAGTTCGAGGAGATCAACCGCGCTTTACGTCAGCATCAACGGTTTGCCATCCTCAGTCACGTTCGTCCGGATGGCGATGCACTCGGCAGCCAACTCGCGCTTGCACTTTCACTCAGAGAGCTCGGCAAAGACGTCCGCGTTTGGAATGAAGACGGCATGCTTGAGAAATATAGTTTCGTGCCGGGCGCAAAGTTACTGAGCAAACCAGCGTCGGTGCCGGAAGATGTCGATGTGGCGGTCGCGCTTGACACCGCAATTCAAAATCGGCTCGGGACAACGCTCACCGCAATTCGTTCCGCCAAAATTTGGGTCAACATCGATCATCATCCGAGCAATCCCGGTTATGGCGACATCGTCTATGTTGATCCGACCGCGCCCGCAACCGGTCAGATTCTTTTCGACCTGATCAAAAATCAAAATCTCCCGCTCACTCGCGAGATCGCGGAAAACCTTTACGTCGCGATCTCAACCGACACCGGCTCGTTTCAATATCCAAACACCACCGCGCACACCTTTGAACTCGCGGCCCAGTTGGTGAGCGCCGGAGTCGATGTCGGCCGTGTGAGTCAGCAACTTTACGAAAATTATCCGCGCCGGCGCAGCGAACTCTTGCGCGAACTTCTCGCAACCGCACATTTCGAGGCCGGTGGACGCGTTGCCAGTTTCAGTTTGAGCCTGAACCTGGCGCGTCAACTTGAAGTTTTGCCGGAGGACAACGAAGGTCTCATTGATCACTTGCGCGCGATCCGTGGAGTCGTGGTCGCGGTATTTTTTGAACAATTGGCGGAAAACAAAGTGCGCGTGAGCATGCGCTCAAAAAGCGAACATGTTGATGTTCGCGCGATCTGCGAAAGATTCGGCGGCGGCGGACACGTTCTTGCGGCTGGTGCGCGCGTGCGCGGCACTCTGGAGGAAGTAAAAAGTAAAATCATGGGGGCAATTTGCGATGTCATTGGGTGCGAGTCTTGACGGTATTCTGCTCATGGACAAAGCCGAAGGCATGACTTCGCATGATGTGGTGGCACTCGTTAGGCGATGTTTTGGTATCAAAAAAGTCGGGCATTGCGGAACACTCGATCCGATCGCGACCGGTCTGCTTCTGATAACGATCGGGCGTGGAACCAAGGTGCAGGATCTCCTCATGAGCGAGGACAAGGAATACGCGGGGACGCTCACGCTCGGAATCACCACGACTACGCAAGATCGAGAAGGAGAAATTGTCGAGGAACGGAGTGTGCCGCCATTTGATGAGAACCAAGTGCGGGCTGCATTTGAAAAATTTCGCGGTGATTTCTATCAATTGCCACCAATGGTCTCCGCGAAAAAACACGGCGGCGTACCGCTCTATAAACTGGCGCGCCAGGGAAAAGTGGTCGAGCGCGAACCGCGCCTGGTGCACGTCTATCGTTACAATGTCGATCGAATTGCCCTACCCGAGACCGATTTCAGCGTGCTTTGCAGCAAAGGCTTTTATGTGCGCACCTACGCTCACGACATTGGCCAGGCGCTCGGTTGCGGCGCGCATCTAAAATCGCTCCGCCGCATCAAATCCGGCCGATTTGAGGTAGCTAATGCGGTCAGTGTGGATGAAATCAAAAGCAAGCCAGCCGAGGAAATTGCGCGTCACGTCCTCTCCCTGCCGGAAGTTTCGCGCATGCGCGGAGCCTAACGAAATGACGAAGCACGAATGACGAACCTCAAGAGCCTTTACGGGAATCACGACCCGTTTAGTGTCGGGGGAATGATCCGAGTTTCGTCATTTGGATTTCATTCGTCATTCGTCATTCGTCATTCGTCGTTTTGGTAATGGAAACCCTGCGCTCCATTTCCGAGCTGTCGCACTTGTCCGGTCCCATCTTCCTCGCCATCGGCGTATTCGACGGCGTTCACCGCGGCCATCAAGCCGTCATCTCGACATCGGCTGCGCATGCGCGCTCGGCGAATGGAACGCCGCTCGTCGTTACGTTCGATCCACATCCGGAAAAAGTTTTGCGGCCACACGCTGCGCCGCATCTACTTACGGCGACGCAACATAAGATTGCACTCATTCGCAACCTGGGCGTGGCACATTTATTGGTGATCAACTTCGACAAGAAGTTCGCTGCCACCCCTCCAGAAGAATTCGTCCGGGAACTGGTGACTCATTCCAAACCGCTGCGCGAGATTTGCGTCGGCCACGAGTGGTCTTTTGGCAAAGACCGGCGCGGGAACCTCGATCTTTTGAACGACCTCGGCGGGCAATTCGACTTCGATGTCGTCGCAATTCAACCGGTAAAATTAAATGGCACCGTCGTAAGCAGCACCGCCATTCGGCAGGCCATCGAACAGGGCCATTTAGATAAAGCGGCGGAAATGCTCGGCCGGCCATACACAATTCTCGGCACCGTTGTCGAGGGCGATGGCCTTGGAAAAACAATCGGTTTCCCGACCGCGAATTTAAGCGCACACAGCGAACAATTTCCGCCAAATGGCGTCTATGTGGCGGACGCCTGGCTGGATGGAGCCTTGCACCATGGTGTGGTCAACCTTGGGTACCGGCCCACCGTTAGCAAAGACAGGTCAAACCGTATCCTGGAAATTCATCTTTTTGACTTCAATCGCGATATCTATGGCCAGGATGTCGAAGTGCGATTCGTCCAATATTTGAGGCCCGAAAAAAAATTCGCAACGCTCGATGTTTTAGTGCGACAGATCGAAGCCGATGTCCGACAGGCGCGCGAGCTTTGCGCCACGTAATCACTCGTTCAGGCGATATTTGGCCACGCCAATTTTCTGAATCCCGCGCACGCTTTTGCCTGTGCCGTTAAACCAAACGTAAAGATTTGCACTTGGCACGCGCACCCTCGTCGAAAGCTCCCGAACCGTTGCGCCTTTGCGTCCGGCCCGCCGCAGTGCATGAAGAATCTTCGCTTTGAGCGCGCCGCGCTTTGTCCGTCGACGGGTGAACTGTCGGCTTGGGTGTGAAACCGTCACCGCTGCACCTTGCGCGCCGTCCTGTGACGGAATTCCAAATTTGCTTTGCACCCGGACCATTTGCCGATCGACTTCCTGAATTTGCGCGATCAGCACTTCTCTCCGCTCTGAAAGCTTTACGAGTTTCTTGAGATCGACGCTCGGGATATTCCGAAGCATTACCTTAGAATCGCGTGTCGGCTCGAGCCTGCAAGTCTTAGAATCAAGATTATGACTCGTGACTCTCAGCCATAGCTACTACCAACCCGAGAGCGGTAAGTAATATCCCGCTAATCAGGGCGAGCGCGAACACGCCAAGCATCGGCATGGTCGCCAGGCGCTCAATCATCACCCTGACGAAACGACCATTCTCTGAGAGAACGTATCCGAGAACGCTGGCCAGCAACGTGGTCCCGAGCAAAATCACCGCGCGCAACAATTGGCGTGATCGCCGTAGTGACGGCAAATGCCGCAGGACTCGCTGGGTAAAACCACCGTCGTCGATATACGGCATGGCCTCGCGTAATTGTTCATCCAACGGATCTTCTTGAATAATCTCCTCCATTTCAGCCCGGTCCCCACGCCGCCAAGGTGCGTCTCAATTTCTCCCGCCCACGCAGTACATTCGTCTTCACGGTACCAAGCGGAATATCCAAGACACGCGCCGCTTCTTCATGGGATAATCCGTTTTGGCAGCAAAGCAAAATCGCTGTGCGTTCGTGCAAGGGCAATAAGCTTAGAGCATACATAAGGTCATGTCTTAAAGCCG